>OCLB01000240.1_pt1 | contig 12800 bp, 8 predicted proteins | sample 1495901 | NCBI WGS metagenome assembly OCLB01 (sample SAMN03418273, study PRJEB22391) | human gut metagenome | biome: human-gut; feature: organic feature; material: feces | host: Homo sapiens | place: Tanzania | collected 2013-01
ATTCCTTAATATTTATGTCAAACAAATCAATCATCGCCGCCACAGTCGCAGCGCTTGCCTTTACTCTAGGAGCAAAGGCTCAGACCAACCTTCAGACTTTCTACGATTTCGATCGTGAGTGCATCACCTCCACCATTGAGATGTTCAAGGGGGATAAGTGGGGAAACACGTTCTTCTTCATTGACTATGACTATCAGCTCAAGACGGCGAAAGGTACGGTTGATTCTCCTTCAAGCACGTATTTTGAGATCGCGCGTTGCCTTAATTTCTGGCAAGACACCGCTCTCGGGGCTTTCAGTGCGCAAATTGAGTATAACGGCGGTGTCGGCACAATTATGGCTCCGGGAACTCGTGACTTCTATGGTGTGAACCACGCTGTCCTTGTCGGCGTTGATTATTTCCTTCATAGCAAAAACTTTAATAACACTCTTAATCTTAAGGTGTTGTATAAGAAATTCAAGAATCTTGAACAGAAGGTTCCGCTTCAGTTCACCGCTGTCTGGGGATGCCAGGATCTCTTCGGACTCAAGGGTCTTCGTTTCTCAGGTTTCGCCGATGTTTGGTGGGAGGGCAAGTGCGTATTCCTTTCCGAGCCTCAGGTTTGGTATGGATTCGGTGAGCACTTCAATATTGGTACAGAAATCGAACTCTCCAGCAATTTTGCCGGTTATGATGGCTTCGCATGCCGTCCATGCCTCGGTGTTAAGTGGGTGTTCTAATAATTGTCAGATCATTTAACAACCAAACATTATGGCAGAAACAAAAACTCAGGCCGCCGAGCCTAAGAAGTCAGGCTGGATGACCAAACTGTTCGGATTCGATCCGTCCACGATGAAGGTCTCCACCGAGATCGTCGCCGGTATCACCACATTCCTCGCGATGTCCTACATCCTCGCCGTCAACCCTTCAATCCTGGCTGACTGCGGAATGGACAAGAACGCGCTCTTCACGACAACGGCAGTCGCCTCCATCCTGGCGACGCTCGTGATGGCATTCTATGCCAAACTGCCTTTCGCCCTCGCCCCTGGTATGGGACTCAACGCGTTTTTCTGCTACACGGTCTGCCTCGGAATGGGCTATAGCTGGCAGTTCGCGCTGACCGCTGTCCTTATTGAAGGTATAATATTCATAATCCTGACTTTGACGAGTGTCCGCGAGGCGATTGTGAACGCCCTGCCGCTGTCGCTGAGAAAGGCGATCGGCGCAGGTATCGGTCTGTTCATCGCGCTCATCGGCCTGAAGGGCGGCGGCATCGTCGTGGATGATCCCGCCACACTGGTTAACCTCGGCGACATCACCGGCGGCGCCGGTCTCCTTTCCGTAATTGGTCTTGTCATCACGGGCGCGCTGGTCATCTTCAACGTCCCGGGAGCCCTCCTTATCGGAATCATCGCCACCGCCGTCATCGGCATCCCTATGGGACTCACGCAGTTCCATGGATTCGTCGACACCCCGCCGTCCATGAAGCCTATCCTCTGCCAGTTCAGCGCCGACACAAGCCAGATCTTCAGCCTCGACATGCTGATCGTCGTGTTCACATTCCTGTTCGTGGACATGTTCGACACGATCGGCACTCTTGTCGGCGTGACGACGAAGGCCAACATGGTTGAGAAGGACGGACGGCCTCTGCGCATGAACAAGGCCTTCATGGCCGACGCCATCGGCACGGTCGCCGGAGCCTGCCTCGGAACAAGCACCGTGACCACCTATGTTGAGAGCGCCTCAGGCGTGGCCCAGGGTGGCCGTTCGGGTCTGACCGCATTCTCGGTCGCCGCCTGCTTCGTGCTGGCGCTGTTCTTCGCTCCGGTCTTCACCGCCATCCCTGGCTCCGCTGTCTGCCCGGCACTCGTGTTCGTGGGACTGTTCATGCTCAGCCCGATCAAGGACATTCCGCTTGACGACTTCTCCGAGTCCATCCCGGCTTTCCTTACCATGATCCTCATGCCGATGACATATTCAATCTCCAATGGTATCCTCCTTGGTCTTGTCGCCTATGTCATCCTTAACCTTTGCACCGGAAAGGTCAAGAAGATCGGTTGGTTCATGGCTGTTTTGTCAATTTTAGTAATTCTAAAATTCATATTCTTGTAATTAATTATCGCTCAACAAATTAACAATTATGTTGCGCGATTGTTGATAACTTTAGCGATAAATGTGACCGACAGGCCGAATTATCTGCTAACTTTGTGAAAGTCGGTTCGACTCCCATTGCGGGGATCGGGCCGGCTTTGTAACCTGGATAACCAGTCGGCAATACTTATCGAAATAAAATAAACTGAATATGGATGTAACTGTACGCAAGACCAATGGCTCTTATGAGGAGTACGACAAGGTCAAATTGATGAACGGCATACGCGAGGCCTACAAGACAGCTGGCGAGGAATGTCCCGAGGCTGTGGTTGTCTCGATCGCGGAGAACCTCTACATTTACGACAAGATCACCAGCCGTGAGATCAGGCGTCAGGTCGAGGAAAGCCTGATGTCCATCAACAAGAAGGTGGCCGTGGCCTACATCGAGAAGTTCGACGCCGGCCTTGACCTGCGCAAGAAGCGCGACTTCATCCGCGACTACATCGCCGCGTCCAACGCCGCCACCGGCTCCAAGTTCGACGCCAACGCCAATGTCACCCGCAAGAACATCGTGACCCTCGGCCAGGAGCTCTACAAGGAGAACAACATCAAGCAGAACCGTTACATCATGAAGGACAAGATCAAGGCCCTGTACGGACGCTCGCTCGCAGGCCAGTACATCAAGGATCTTGAAAGCCACGTCCTTTACAAGCACGACGAGAGCGGCACCCCTGGCTACCCTTACTGCGTCGCCATCACAATGTACCCGTTCCTTGTGGACGGCCTCATCAAGCTTGGCGGTGTGTCCGTGGCTCCGACCGACCTCAAGTCATTCTGCGGCGAGTTCATCAATCTGGTATATTCAATCTCCTCCCAGTTCATGGGAGCCGTTGCGACCCCGGAGTTCCTGATGTACCTGGACTACTTCATCCGCAAGGACTACGGTGACGACTATCTTGATCACCTTGAGGACGTCGTGGAGATGAACGCCAAGAAGAGGACGCTTGTGAAAGTCATCGACAACTACTTCCAGCAGGTTGTCCATTCCATGAATATGCCTGCCGGCAACCGTGGGTATCAGACGGTGTTCTGGAACATCAGCTACTTCGACGAGAGCTACTTCCGCGGCGTGTTCGGCGACTTCCGTTTCCCTGACGGTTCAGAGCCGAAATGGGAGACCCTTTCATGGCTCCAGAAGCATTTCATGAACTGGTTCAACGAGGAGAGGAACCGCTACATCCTGACCTTCCCGGTCGAGACGATGGCGCTGCTGACAGACGGCAAGGACGATTTCATCGACAAGGAATATGCCGACTTCACGGCGGAGATGTGGTCGAAGGGACACAGTTTCTTCTGCTACCTGTCTGACAGTCCGGACAGTCTCGCGAGCTGCTGCCGCCTTCGCAACTCGATCACCGAACTGGACAAGGCCGATGAGTCCCACAACCACACGACGCATCAATATTCAATGGGAACGGCTTCTGTGTCAACAGGTTCAAAGTCTGTGATGACCATCAACCTGAACAGGCTCATCCAGCTTGCCACCAGACGCTACTTCCTTGAGAAGAAAGGCGTTGTCATCGACGGCTCCAAGGCGCTTGCCAGGGCCGACTACGACAAGAACCAGCTTTATGAATATATCCGTGAGGCCGTGACCGAGGAGACCGAGAGGGTTCACAAGTACCAGAAGGCTTTCAACGAGATCATCAAGGACTTCCTCGCCGCGCATATGCTGGATGTCTATCAGGCTGGCTTCATCGACATGAAAAGGCAGTACCTTACTATCGGCGTGAACGGCCTCACCGACGCCGCCGAGTTCCTCGGCCTTACTATAAGCCCTAATCCTGAGTACAACGAGTTCGTGGATGTCATCCTTGAGACCATCAACCGGTCCAACAAGAAGGACAAGACTCCGGACACGATGTTCAACACCGAGTTCGTTCCGGGCGAGAACCTTTCCGGCAAGAACTACAAGTGGGACCAGAAGGACGGTTTCTACGTCTCCCCGAAGCACAACATGTACAGCTCGTACTTCTACAATCCTGAGGATGACTCGCTTTCGATGATCGATAAGTTCAAGCTGCACGGCAACGAGTATGTCAAGCATCTGGACGGCGGCTCCGCCCTCCACATGAACGTGGCCGAGCATCTTACCAAGGATCAGTACCGCCAGCTTCTGAAGACCGCCGCCCACTACGGCACCAACTACTTCACATTCAACTGCCGCAACACCGTCTGCAACGACTGCGGATACATCAGCAAGGACACCCTTGAGGTCTGTCCTAAGTGCGGAAGCCACAATCTGGACTATCTGACCCGCGTGATCGGTTACCTCAAGCGTGTCTCATCGTTCAGCGAGATGCGCCAGGTAGAGGCCGCCCACAGGTTCTACAACCACGATGGCTCCAAGGCTGCGGCACAGGAGGAGGCTTAACGAATATGATCAAATATGTTCCTGAGATGACCTCGGTGGTCATCGAGGAGATTCCCGATAGAGTTACCTTGGCGGTTGACATAAGCAACTGCCAAGGTAATTGCATTGGATGCCATTCTCCTTTTCTGAAGACGGATGTAGGTGTTGAATTGACCGAGAAAGTCATTGATTCTCTGGTCGCTGACAATTTCGGGGTGGACTGTTTCCTGTTCCTCGGTGAGGGAAGGGATCCGGAATCTCTGCTGAGGCTGGCCGCCCACGTCCGCTCCAAAGGGCTTGCCGCCGCCTTGTACTCGGGACGGAACGCGGTGGAGGACAAGATATTCGAGAATTTTGATTATGTGAAGGTGGGACCGTACATCGAATCATTCGGCCCTTTGAACTCCAAAACCACTAACCAGCGCTTGTATAAAGTCGCTCACGAAGCGGATTCATATTCATTGATGGACATCACCTCCCGCTTCTGGCACCGAGGCATAGATCAGAATGTGAAATAATATTCTTGAAATATTTGTAAATATTCGCTTGCGTTATAAAAAATTATTCTTACCTTGCCGCCTTAATTTTTAAGGGTAACTAAATTGAGAATTGCTGAATTTGGATTGCCAAAGTAGGCATTTTGTTAAGTAGGTATGAATAAATATTTATTTGGAAAGATTCTGCGTTCCGCCATTATGGCAATTGTGGCCGGAACTGTGGTGCTGACGATGCCGTCATGCGGCGGAAACAAGGAGAATAATGAGCCGGAACCGGTGAAAGAAAGTGTCGAGTTTACCCAGACTACGGTCTCGATTCCGATAGACGGGAATGGTGCCGTCTCTTTGAAGGTCACCCCGATTGATAAGTTGGCCGATGTTGAGGTCAATGTGGCTGACGAGGATGTGATTGATTTGGACAGGACCTCTAATTCAGTAGGTTATGTCTTTACAATGAAAGCCAGGAGCCTCGGCTCGACCACAATCGTCGCTGTCCTTGGATCCAGCGTCGCAAAGTGCGCCGTCAGCGTTGACCCTATCGCTGTGACGGGAATATCCTTGAACAAGACCTCCATTCAACTCGTTGTGGGTGCGACGGAGACGTTGAGCGCCAAGGTCACTCCGGACAATGCCACCAGCCCGAGCATCTCCTGGGATTCCAGCGACAAGGAGGTCGCTACCGTGGATAACGGAGTCGTTACCGCCGTCTCTGCCGGAAAGGCCACAATCACCGCGGCTTCGTCTTCTTTTACAGCTGAATGCGTTGTCGAAGTGAAAACTATCGAGGCTGAGTCGCTGACGTTGGATGTTACCTCCAAGGAACTTACGGAGACAGAATCGTTTATAGTGAATGCGACGATACTTCCGGAAGGCACCTCCTACAAGAATGTGGATTGGACTGTGGATAATGCGGATGTTCTTAAGATTGAGCCTTTTGACGCTCTTGAGAGTGACAATATTGTTTCTGCGACAATTACTTCCGTCAAGGCTGGCACTGCTGTTGTCTCGGCATCCATCAATAATGTCAAAGCCGTCTGCACGATTTCCGTCAAGGCTAAGGAACCTCCGGTCGAGCCGGCCAAGATCGGGGACTATTTCTATTCTGACGGCACTTGGAGTGACGGAGGATTGATCTCCATCAACAAGGATGGAACAAAGGCGGTCTGGGCGGAGAACAAGCCTGCTCCTGTCGAGGGGAAGACCGTGATAGGAATCGTGTTCCAGACAGATCCGGCCAGATTCTCTGAAATTGAACAAAAGCAAGGCTTCACTCACGGCCTTGTGTTCTGCACCAAGGCAGCCCACGCTCCGGGAAATCAGGTTACAAGATACGCTATAAGTGCAGGCATCGACTGTATCGGCAACCATAAGCTTGGTAGCAGCTATTACAACGACATCTATGGTCAATTGTGGACGGCCACAGTCAAGGATAGATACCCGGGCTCCCAACTTGCGCAATATCCTGCTTTTGACTGGACTGTCACGGACTTTGTCCCGGCGGCTCCTGCCAAGACTTCCGGTTGGTTTGTTCCGAGCATCGGACAGCTTTGGGATTTTATGGCGAATTTCGGAGGTGAGGAAATCGCTCAGTATCTTGCCCAGCTTCGTGACTATGCCTATGATGTCACCTACCTGGATTTCTTCAAGCTGACTTATAACCCGATGGTTGCTATCAACAACCATTTCTCAAAGATTCCAGCTTCGCAGAAGGAAGAATTGGTGTATTCAAGTAGCAGAATGGAGCAGGGTGTTTGCGAGTTGATGTCATCCACTCTTTATGACAACACTGACGGTGCCTGCTGCATCTTCTGGCTTGGTGAGAACTTTGATTTCGCACCATATACGGAATGGGTGGACAGTAATGTCGTCATCTGTCATCCGGTGCTTGCATTTTAGTTAAACGTCAACATTAGTATAACAGTATGATTATGAAAAAAGTATTTTTGACACTGCTTGCCGCAGCATCTCTCTGCGCCTGCACTGGAGACCTCGAGGACAGGGTTGACACTCTGGAGGCCAAGGTCGCCGCCCTTGAATCCAAGGTGAATGAGAACGTAAGTTCTATAGCGAAACTTGCGGAAGCCGCCGCGAAGGCCGTTACGATTGAATCTGTGACCCAGAATGAGGATAAGACCAGCTATACAATCAAATTCAGCGATGGCACCACCTCAGTCCTGAACAACGGAAAGGATGGAAAGGATGGAAAGGATGGAAAGGATGGAAAGGATGGAAAGGATGCGGTAGCTCCGGTTGTGGGTGTGAAGGAAGTTGATGGTGTGCTCTACTGGACAGTCAATGGTGAGTTTTTGACAAACAACGGAGCCAAGGTTCCTGTTACCGGCAAGGACGGAGTTGATGGAAAGGATCCTCAGTTCAAGATCGAGGACGGAAAATGGTTTGTCTCATTCGATGGCAAGACTTGGGAGGCTGTGACCGTGACCGGCACAGTCGAGCCTAAGCTTGAAATGACGGAGACTGACACTGAGTATGTATTCACTCTCGGCGAGACTGTCATCCGGATAGCTAAGGCGAAAGCATTCGCCATCAAGGTGGAAAGTGACGCTGTGGACATTGAGCCAGGCAAGACTGCTACATTCAAGTACACTGTCACCGGAGCTGACGAGACCACTCATGTTGTGGCTGAATCATCTACTTTTGAGGTTAAGGTTGATGAGACCAACTCAACCATAACCGTGACCGCTCCTAAAGCAATGGTTTCCGGCTATGTCATCGTGAAGGCTGTCCGCAACAGCGACGGCAAGTACTCGGCACAGTACATCAGCATAAAGAAGGATTCCTACGGAACCTTCGGCGGAATCATCATCAGCGATGAGAATGAATATCTTAACTGGTAAAAAAACGAACTGAAATGAAAAAGTCATTATACATCGCGGCCGCTCTTATGTCAGTAGTCGGCTGCTCTAAGTCAGAACTCGCTCCGGAAACCGCCGGAACACACGATATCAATGTCTCCGTCGCTGTCAGCACAGGAGATGACACAAGGGCGGTCTTCGATGGCGACAGCCACATCAAATTCGAGAAGGGTGACTATTTCTATGCCGCTGTGGCGAAGAAGGAAACTCCCACCAAAGCTGTCAAGGTCGCAAAACGCAAAGGAGCTGCCGCCGGAGTGTATTACTCTATATTCAAAATCAAGGATTTCGAGGCCACAGCTCCTGTCTTCGATGGCGAGCTTTGGAGCATAGTGGACGCTGATTTTGCTGATGAATATAATTTCTATGGCGTTTTCCCTGCCGCTGCCGTAAATACGGCTTACTCTGAGGAAGATCTCACGTCCTGGACTGTAAAGATTCCTGAGGAACAGACCGCGACCCAGACTTCCTGGTACAACCGCGCGGACATCATGCTCGTGAAGCCGACCACAATCTCGACTTCAAACAAGACTCACAATGATGAATATGGTGAGTATTCCACCGTCAACAGCGAGAAGCTTGAGTTCGCTCACTTGTTCGGTTTTGGAAAAATCACATTCGCTGGAGTTCCTGACGCTTATAAGTCACAGGTTGTGAAAAGCGTCAGAATTGAGGCTGTCGGTGAGAACAAGGCTCTTGCCGGACGTTTCAGCGTTGACATCACCAAGGACGTTTGCGATGCTGATGTAAAGTCAACATCTCCAGTCTCATACATCAACCTTCCAGGCGATGGTACGACCACGGTGTCCGACTATGTGGCTTGGTTCGTTGCCAACAACGGTGAATTTGATGTCAAGATCACTGTATTCACGAATAAGGCAGACCTCGTGTTCGAGCGTAAGGGACTCGTCATCGCACGCAGCGCTATCGCTTCTCCTACCGTCAACTACAAGAGCTCTGATGTCGTGACATCACACGATGTGGCTCTTGCTGAAGGTGAGACCTGGACAAACACGCCGGCATATTCCAAGATCATCAATAGCTCTTACAAGGAAAGGGCTTGGGGCGACGGAGACAAGAAGATGAATTTCTCCATCTCATATCCTGGGTCAAACAATGGCAATTACGGAACGTCCTTATATACTACGGATGGCTATACCCAGGGACTTGCCAGCTCGACTATCATAGGTGGAAAGGTCGTCCTTTCTTCCGCGGCTGATTTCAGTGGAGTCAAGATGGTCAAAGCTAATCTTGGTATCTACACAGATGACGCTACCGCAGACTTCACTATGAGTCTTGTCAAGGATGGTAAGACTTATGTTCTCGGCAAGTTCAACATCGCTGGCAGTGGCAAGAATCCTGACGGCAAAGATTACTATTTCCCGGCCAACTCTGAAACCGAGTCTGGACAGCTTGTTCTCACGGTGGATAATCTGTCCGACCAAAGCTGCCGTCCTTACATCGGTGCGCTCAGCATCAATCCGGCTCCTGGAATCGTACTTGACAGCAAGACGATCAAGGTGGCGAAGACGGCCCATTCCGAGAGCGTTGATTGTGGTGTCTATGCGGCTACCGGTGATCCTACCGTGACTGTCGCTGATGATGCTAAGTCCTGGCTTTCCGCTTCCTGGGCTTCCAACAAGCTCACTGTGACCGTGACAGAGAACACCGGCAAGAAGAGAGTAGGAACAATCACCATCAAGGCCAAGGGCTTGTCAGAGACCACAGAGACTGTTACTGTCGAGCAGGCTAGTGTCACCGCTGTTACGTATAAACTTTCTGTGACCGCTGCTGATATGTACAAGGTTCTAAAGGCAGAGGCTGACAAGCTTAAAAATGAGGGAAAGAAGGTTGATCCGTTGTCCGGCTATCCTGTCACAGCAAAGTTCACGGCCAAGGGCGTTAATGATGCGACGAAGACCACGGAGGTGGAGATCTATGGCGACAAACTCTACATCGGCTCTGCCACCGAGACCTCTTTCAAGTCCAAGGGAAGCATCAAATGCACATCGGCTGTCGGTGCGATCTCCAAGATTGTTGTCGTTGCGGACAAGAAGATGAAGGCGGGCGCTTACGATGATCTTATCTTGAAGTTGTCCTCTGACGGAAGCTCCTGGTCAAAGGTCAACAGCAGTGCTTTGTCTTACACTGGTGAAGGTCCTTACACCAGTACGGCTGTGATAGAGGACGATTCTATCAATTGGTTTGACATAGCGGTTACCGCTTGGGGTAGTTCGACACCGATCTACAGTTTTGAAGTAACATTTACGACCGACTGATGAGTGGATTAAATAATCTGTTCAAGATGATTGTGGCTATGGTTCTCATCATAGTCACAATTTCTTGTGAAAAGGATAATGGCGGGTCAGGGATTGACTCCACCATCAATATTTCCGGAAAGAAGTTGTTGACGGTCTCGTCGGAGGCTTCCGGATTCGAGGTGAAATATTCAGTGACAGGAAGCGGGGCCGGCCAGGCTGTGACCGCTGTCTCCGATCAGGATTGGGCTGTCGTGGACGGCAGCGTGCCGGGAACTGTTTCGGTTTCGGTCGGCGCCAATCTTTCCGCAGAGGACAGGACTGCCGTGATAACCTTGACCCTTAAGGGTGCCGAGGACGCTTTTGTGACCGTTCTCCAGTCTTCTGATCCGGATTACAGAATTGACACCAAACAGAGCTTTGCTCTGGCCGTCACGGATGTCGAGGCTTCCAGTGCTTTTGTCACCGTCGCCCCTACGAACTCCGATTCGTACTACTGCTATGGTGTCGTCACCGCTGAGCAATATTCGAAGTTCAACGGCAACGGAAAGGCTTTTGTCGCTGACTATGCCAAGCAGTTGATCGACTATGCCCGTAAGGCTGCCGAGGCCAACGGACAGGAATTCTCTCTTAAGAATTATCTTACAAAGGGTTATAAATCACATACTTACAATGGGTTTACGCCTCTGTCGGACTACTATCTGTTCGCGTTTGATATGACTTTGGGCGGGGAGTGCAGCGGCAATGTCGCGGTGAAGAAGTTCACAACGAAGAAATATCCTGATTCGGCTCCTGATTTCAGAATCACTGTGGATGCGGACGCTAACGTCAAGGTGGTCCCGTCCGATGCCTCTGTCACTTATGTGCTGACTGTCGATTCTTATGAGGTCTGGAGCAAGAGCGCCACTCCGAAAGTCTGTGCCGAGGATTTCCTCAAATGGGTTGAGGAAAGTGACCACTCCATCAGGTCGTTCATGCATCAGGGTGAGTTCTCGGAATGCTATTATAATCCTAAGGCTCAGATGGGTAACCTGACCACCGGAGATTATGTGGCGTATGCTTTCGGGTACAACGGCTCGAAGATAACAACCGGGATCTCCTATCTGAAATTCCATTTTGACGAACCGAAAAAGTAAACTTGAATGAAGATTCCATCATTGCTCAGGCTGACCGCGTTGGCCTGTGCGGCTGCGATAGTATTCGCTGCCTGTGGCGGCAACGCCGAAGACAACGAGGAGCCTACCTCGACTTTTGATGTGAAGGTCAAGCTCCTCAGCATCGGGTCTGAAGGTGGCAAGCTTGCCGTCGATTACAGCATCAAAGGCTCCAAGGAGGGCAACACCGCCGAGGTCTCGACAGACAAAGACTGGATCCATCTCGGCAAGACCTACAGCACGACGTTCAGTTTCAATGTTGACAAGAACGAAACAGGAGAGGACAGAACCGGAGAGATCAAGATGACCTGCAAGGGTGTCCAGCCGCTGACTCTTGTCGTGAGCCAGGGCAAGGAAGGCTCATCCTCACAGGCTTACAACAAGTTCAAGATTGAGGTCAGCGAGATCACGACTTCTTCCGCGAGGGTGGTCATCACTCCGGTTAACGCCGCTGAGACCTACCTCTACTCGATCGTCAGCAAATCTGACTACGATAGGTTCGCCAACGTCGAGGCCTACATCAAGAAGCGGATCGAGCAGATAAAGGAAATGTGTGCCATCTATGGGATGAACCCGAACTCTTTCCTGGCCAAAGGCACGTTCGACACGGCCAAACTGGAGACTGCCCGGAAGACCACGATTATGGACAACACGGCATATTATGCCTCTGCCTTTGACCTCAGTTTCGATGACAAGGGTAACGCCAGTTACAGCGGGAAGATCGATCTTTGCGAGTTCCGTTCCAAAAAGGCCACGCAATCCAGCATGACTCTGTCTCTGAGCGTCTCCGGCACGCATCTCAACGTCACGTCCTCATCGTCAGGTGACACCTGGATCTGTGATGTGGTGTCCAAGGATGCGTGGGACGAATTCTCAGTGCCGGAGGATGCCGCGCACACCTACATCTCCACGATGACCCAGTACGGCGCGTTGACCCTGTACAAGGGAAGCCAGAGTGTTGATGTCTCCGGCAGCCTGACAGAGAGGGGCAAGGAATATGTCGCGTTCGCGGTGGGTTACAGGCAGTCCGACACGGACGGCGGTCTGACAACAGAAGTCGAGTACATAACTTTCAAGTATTAGTTTATGAATATATTCAAAAGGAAGGCGCTTCCTTTCACCGCCATTTGCGCGGCTCTCGCCGTGTCAGCGGCTTGTCAGAAGCAGGAATCGCCGGAACAGAATGGTGGTGAGAAGTCCGGACCGATCATAATCAATGAGTCTCCGGCCGCCATCAAAGGTGAGCTGATCATAAAGATCAAGGGCTCGGATGTGGGGACAAGGTCCGCCGGTTCGTCTGACGATGCGCTGGACGGCACCCGTGAGGTCTCCGAAGTGCTGGCACAGAACGGAAAGTTCCGTCTGGAAAGGCTTTTCCCTGAGTGCGGACGTTTCGAGGCCCGCACCCGCGCGGAAGGGCTGGACACTTGGTACATAGCCAGCTTCGACAAGACTTTGGAAACTTCGGATGTGGTCGCCCAACTGAAGAAATGTGGCTCGGTGGAAAGCATTGAATATTCTTGCCGTCGTCATCG
>OCLB01000247.1_pt1 | contig 12583 bp, 10 predicted proteins | sample 1495901 | NCBI WGS metagenome assembly OCLB01 (sample SAMN03418273, study PRJEB22391) | human gut metagenome | biome: human-gut; feature: organic feature; material: feces | host: Homo sapiens | place: Tanzania | collected 2013-01
ATAAATTAGTTTCATTCTTATATGCTTCCTGTTCAAATGATATATTTCTATATGCTTTATGCGAAAATCTATCTTTTGTAAATAATACGCGCCATAACCATTCAAAGAAATATATTATATAGAATATAATACCACCTATATACTATTGAAGACACAATGGTAAAAAACATGCAAAATCTTTCATTTGTTCAGTATGTATAGACTCATGATTTAATATTTTTTCTTTATATCTAGGAATCTATAATTTATATGCATACTCTTTTCTAACAAATATTATAAACAATTTTCATTTTATTAATTTATCCTTTTAATTATTTATTACTTGTTCTGTTTTTAACTCAATAATTATATTTTCTTTTATGAATAAAACTGTATTATTATCAATATTTCTATATTCCATATTTTTAATTACATTCACAAAATTATGGACAAAAGTATTTAATATAGATATATCAGTATCTTCTATTCTAAATAGGAATTTAGATAATTCTGGATATGCTAATGATATATCTTTCTTTGTAAAATATTCATAATCGTTTATTAAACCTAAACATTGACCAGATTGAAATGCAATTAATTTTAATATATCTTCTTTTGACATATTATTATTTAATGTTGTGAAATCTATTGTTGTTAAATCAATATTTAATAATGTATTTAATCTACAATCAAAATCACTACGTAATGCGAGTTTTACTTCTGACCTATATTGAGATCTTGATAAATGAGATAAAATTGAACGTATAGCACGTACAATCTTTAATGGTATATTTCTATCTACACTTTTTGTAATTAATAAAGGTGTATTCTGATGATGTAAAGAATATGTATTTTTAATGGCATTATTTAATTCATCTTTTGTTCCTTTATAACAATTAGAAATAATACCATCATCAATAGTTATTAAATTTCTATTTTCATTTTTATCAGATGAACAAAAATGTTTACATTCATTTAATGACGGTAATTCATCTACAATATATGCTATATCTACATCGGTTGAATCAGATGAACCATATATATAATTTCCATATATTTCCATTTTAATTATTCTAAATTAATTTGCTTAAATATTAAATAATTCTCTAAATCCATAAGAGTCTGCAATGATTCATCAAAATATTGATGATCATAATTTTCTTCATTTCTTACATGCAAATCTATTAATGCTTCATGAAACCGTGAATCTGGATTTTTCTCAAAATACTTTCTCAAAATATCTAAAATTTTGATATTACTTTCATAACGTTTACTTCTGTAATATTCAAACATCTTTTGTTCTGTATCATTTCTTTTTATATCATTCTCTACCATAATTATAATTTATAAAATTAAATTAATAGTTATATACTTATATCTTTTATTTCTCTATCTAATGATATACATTTAGGATCTATATTTTCATATGTAAAAACACTATTCTATCCTTTTGGATCATCAAAGAATCTATACATAGTTGCTTTATTTCCTTCAATATAAGAACCTCTTGTTTTTAAATCTATCTTTAATATTACGGCATTATTTATATTTTGTTTATTCTTAAATAAATCTTTTGCATAACTTTCCAATTTATTATAATTATATTTTAAATAAAAATAAACTCTATCTGGATAATTATCACCATTAAATTGTTTAGATCTTGGTATTAATCCATTTTTCTATATTTTCTAATATGTTTTATAATCAGTTATATGGTATAAAATACCATCACATTCCTTATATACATAATCAGTTAATTCATATATAAATTTTGGATGTAACATAAATACATAGTTATCATTCTATCTTTTCTTTGCGGCAATAAAATATCCTAAATTATAAATAATAGATTCTAGATTTATTAATGCATCTTTATTATATTCATCGTCATAATCATCACAATATATATAAAAATATAATAATGGCGTTTTATCTTTCTATAATGGATTATAATCAATTCCCGGATGATGAATAAAACCATCAAAATATTTTTTTAATTTAGATAATGCTTTATTTGGATCCATTGTATGTAATAAACCTTCATACAAATAATTTTGTTCACATTTTTTTAAGTAACTATATTGACATGTATCTTCTATACCATATTTTAGTTGATTATATGACTAAAACCATATATTATCTTTTGAATATTCTCTTAATGCATTATCATAATAATTAAATTTCATTTCAAATAAGGTTTTGCCTATCAATCTATCATAACTATCCATAAAATTAAATATTTATAAAAATTTAATTATTTATTGCATTTATCGAATATATTGCAAACCTTACTAATAGTTTTCAAAAAATTATTAATAAAAAATAGGTTATGAAATATGAGATTTCATAACCTATTAATACTTCCTGCGGAAGCTGTAGGATTCGAACCTACGGGCCGTTTCCGGTCTCTGGTTTTCAAGACCAGTGCAATCGACCAACTCTGCCAAACTTCCAAATAAAAAATTAGGATTTATATTCTGTGAGAATCCTTTAACTCAGTACCAATACGATGGTCTCCAAGACTTTCCATTAAATGAATTTAATGCTCTTGTAGTTACGTTCCTATATCATAGGAATATAGACTATTAATAATTGTTGCAAACTAACGGAATCGAACCGTTTACTCTCTCGCATGATGAGAATGTGTTACCATTACACCAAGCTGCATGATAAAGTTTTATCGATCGCTTATTATCTCTATCATTCATATTTCCCCATTTATAATATTACTTTATAGATACACAATCGCGAACAGTTATCTATATTCATAAAATAAACGTATCATACTAGTTGCGCACTCCTGAACTCGAATCAGGGACCTCCAGGTTATGAGCCTGGCGAGCTACCAACTGCTCCAAGGCGCGATATAAAAACATAAAAATAATAATGAATTCATAGATGGATTCCTGACTACCATCAAACCCCATTACATATTAAGCACATTATTCAGTCACTACAAGTTAGTTCATGACGCTAACTTCTTATGTAGGAAGGATTGATTACCTCCAAAGGCTACAAGCATCATTCCATTAAAACGATTTGACCTTTCTTACGTCACTCACAGTTGGCCAACTGTGGCTAATTCAACTTTATGCTTCTTAATATTGATTACTCTAAATCATACCTTTTCAGATATAACCTAAATGCCTTATCCACTGCTAACAGATTATTCAGCAATATAAAAACATTATTAAGTTATGTTATTGAGCTCCGAGTCGGATTCGAACCAACGACCTGCTCATTGCTCTATGCTGAAGAAACGAACTTCAGATACTATAAATTTAATTTTCATTAAATTTTTGCATTAACCACTATGCTACATAGAGTTTAATTTTTTTCAATCTTTATTGATTGTAAACAAGTGAGCTGCACTACCACTGTGCTATCGGAGCATATTTTTCTTAACTTATTATTTATCTAATTTACTTTAAAAATTAATAATAAATTAAAAAATATTTTATATTATTTTAATTTACGCAATATAATAAATTTAATTTTTCATTATATCTATAAAATTTACAATGTAATTTATTTATAATTATATTCTATCTATGAATATCTTTTTCACACAATTTATTATTTTCTATATAATGTTTTGGTTCATCATATTCAAATGCAATATTCAATTTTTTATCATATCCATCTAAATAATAGCCACAACATTCAAATTCACCACCATTTTCTGCATGCTATAAATTCCAATTATTTTTTATATTTAGTAAATCTATAAATTTACATGCATTTTTATTATAATTTATTTTATATCCATTCTATAATAATACTTTACTTCTTTTTGCCTATTTAATTCGCAAAATATCTTTTGTTTTTTCTGTATGATGTTTATTTTTAAAGGATGGAATTAATAAATTATTTTTAAATTTATATTTTAATGTATCTGATATTTTCTAATTAATTTCATTCTATTTTTCTATATCAAATAAATGATAACCCCATTTAATATTCTTTTTCTAACGTTTAATAAAATATTCATCAGATATATCTTTACCTATACATTCTCTATGAATTTTACAATGTGAAAAATGCGCATTTAATGACTATGATTTTTCAAATTGCCGTCCACATTCACATATATATAAATTATCAACTTTATATTTAGACTATTTCATATGTACTCCTACTCGGACTCGAACCGAGACGTAATTAAACCTAGATCCTTAATCTAGTGGCTAGACCAATTCGCCTATAGGAGTATTTAAAATTAGTTTCATAAAGAAACTTTTTTACTTTAATAACGTAAATTTAAAATAATTTATATTTAACTATATAAGATATGTAAATTAACATACCGTATTTTATATCAGTATCCCGTTCCGGATTTGAACCGGAGACTTTGCCGTGAAAGGGCAACGACTTAACCACTTGTCGAACGGGACAAATTATTTTTAAATTATAATTATTATATATAATCTTTATTAAAAAGTCTATATATTTATTAAAAATATTTTTAAAATATTTGTGGGAACAACAGGATTCGAACACTGTGACGTAAGATCATTTCAACCGGTTTGTAAATACAACCCACTTACCATGGGCCTCTCACACCAACGAGAAGGTATTCCCAAATATTAATACTTATCTATATACATATTTGCGCTTCGAGTAGGACTTGAACCTACGACCCACGGATTAGCTACATAGATTGGAATCGAACCAATGATACTTTCTACACTTTTGAAATAAATCAATGCAGTGTATGCAAGTGTGATATAAACCAACACATCACTATGTAGTTTAATTTAATCAGGTTTTTTCCTGTATACAGTCCGTTGCTCTAACCAAACTGAGCTATCGAAGCAAAATTTGAATAGTTTATCTTCGGACACTATTCATAAATTATTAAAATTCAGTCATATATTTACCGAGAATTATATATGCACTATATCATGAAAGTTTATTTATAATGGCACTACTTATCATGATTAAAACCATATTCAACTTTGGTAACTAATATTCATATAGGAAAAATATCTTACCATCTCATCTTAAACATATGGTTAAATAACATATGTTCATAATTATTTTTTAAAACCTATATTAAAATCAAAAAATGCATATCATTATTATAAGAAATAATTAAAACTTATAATAAAGTCTCGAGCTATGCGCAATATCTTTATAAAAAATGTAAATATAAAACAGATAATATTGAATAACAAATTCTTTTTATAACTGTTTCATACATTTATAACCATTGTAATTGTGATCCCACCAGGACTCGAACCTGGAAGTCCTTTTACGGAACACAGTTTAGAAGACTGTTGAGGTCATCCATTACTCTTTATGGGACCGAAATATCAACATAGATATGTTAAACAAGTTGCGGTACGTACGAGATTCGAACTCGTGACTTCTACAGTGACAGTGTAGCGCTCTGACCAACTGAACTAACGCACCAAATTAAAAAACAGAAGTCATTTATATATTAAGTATTTGAGTTATTAAATATATTCCAAAAATATATCAATCACTTTGTAAACATTATTATTATAAAAATAAGTTTGCTGTATTGACTTCCATATTCATAAATAAATCTCATTAAACACTTACATTTCTTACTAATAAAAGTCTCATCGTAAGTCAAATACTTCAATTATTATTTATGAATTATTATATTATTTAAATTTGTGGGGAAGTACAGGCTTGAACTGTAGACCTTCTGATTATGCACAAATAAAATATATTAATCAGATTAATATTTTATGTGTGGACTATGCATTCGCCATATTATATCAATAATATAACTTAGGCAGGTGATTATAGTCTCTGCACGTCTCTTATAAAAAAGATTTCGCTCAACATTGGAATTTATGTCACCATAAACCGTTCATTGAATTTACACCATTCTGATATATAGTTTCCTATATACCGACCCATTGTTATTAATTACATTATAAATAATGCTGATTAATTAATAACAGTTAAGTCAGCTGCTCTAACCGACTGAGCTACAACCCCAAATATTTTTATTTTATAAATTATATTATAGTGTCTCCTATGGAACTCGAATCCATGACCCACGCATTAAAAGTGCGTTGCTCTGCCAACTGAGCTAAGGAGACCTATATCTTAATTTACATAACTATTTTTTATTTCTATTCAAAGATACACCTTTTATTTGAAATAAAAAAGTATTTAATAAATTATTTTATCAATATTTCAAAGAACTATATACATAATCTTATATAAGAAATATATATTAAAGTCTACATAATTTAAAAATTAATTTAAATTATTTTTGTTGGGTGGGTGAGACTTGAACTCACGACCTCTTGCTTATCAGGCAAGCTATCTTACCAACTGATATACCACCCAGAATTAAAACAAGTAGATTTACGAGACACAGCTTCTTCACCCTTTATAAAGGAAACTCGCTATTAGGCACTTGCGCTGTTTTACGAAGTTGTTGTGTGTCAACTTATGGCTTCTCACGAAATTTGCTGCTCTTCACATCTATGATCGAAATCAAACCAATTCTTTTCAATAATTGACCTGTAACCCTTATCAGTTCTTCAGTATATAACATAAGCTAGCATTACTATACACTTACTCATTATTATAATCAGAAGTCTATACTTGTTTTTATTGTAGAGATAAAGGGACTCGAACCCTTACACTATATAACAGTATATGCTCCTAAGGCATACGTGGCTACCGATTACACCATATCTCTAAATTGGGGATCCCTCGTGGTAAAACCACGACCTTCAGATTGTGTGGAAGGACAGATTTGAACTGCCGACCATCTAATCTTTAGTCAGACACTCTACCAATGAGTTACTTCCCCAAACGACTTAGTAAAGAACCCAAGTTTTCCTTGTTTAATTCTGACTAACTTAGTAAGGTAATTGGGTTATACCATACTTTTAAAATCCAGACCCTAAGTCTAGATAGCCGCTTCTGGTTAGGCTTAACGCTATCTTTAATAGTGGACCCTCGTGGAATCGAACCACGACCTCTGGATTTTCAGTCCAGCGTACAGGCACCAGCCATACGCAAGGTCCATTTATGTGTTGCGGGTCTTAGAGTCGCACTAAGTATCGCATAGCTTATGAGACTAGCATGATTTATATATCTGTTTCACTCCCCCGCAATATTATTATATTTTAAATAATAGGCAATTTTCACTGGTTATATTTAAACTATTCCATTGTCATCAGCTATCTACCGTTCTTTTTCTTTCTAACCCAAATGATTAACGCTATTTAATAGAGTTACTGATAGTTGTTTAGCACCTACTTTATTTGTCAGGCTTAGAGATTCGAACTCATTAGACTTATTCCCGCGCGTCCTATTCGTCAATCTACCCATCTGTAGAAATACGGTTCCCATACCGCAAGTCACCTGTAATTGTTGGACTACCAGAGTACGATTCCGGACTAACGGAATCAAAATCCGTTGTGCTGCCAATTACACCATAGTCCAATATTTTAATAAACATTTTAATTATCTCATCGCGGTTGTAATTGGATTCGAACCAATAATCTACCCCTCCCACGGGGCCATTCTACGAGTAAACGATAATTTTTTTATTCATTATAAGCAAATAATTATAAAATCAATAACGGTAAAAGAGCTTAAGATTAATACCATTCGATCCGCAAACATCTCATATTAATTATTATAATATTCGAAATAAATATTCATTTTAATTACCAGTTTTAACTACTCCACCTATTTTGAACTATACAACCATATTATAAAAAATAGACGTTCTTATCTGATTTGCACAGCACCCTATACTATAATAGCATAGATTCTAACTATTAAACTATCAGAACATTAAATATACTTAATAACTAGTATATAAAAATATATTCTCTATTTTTATTTCTTAATTTGATGGATGATAATAATCTTTCCAATTATTAAATGTATTCTTTATTGATAAATTTTGTAAATATTCAACAGAATAACATTTATTAGTATGTATTATCCTATGATGATTTGGACATACAATAATTAAATTTGATATATCATCTGTTCCACCATTACATTTCTCTATTATATGATGAATATCACATGTAGACTCATTCCAACCACATATTGCACAACCTATTTTAGAACGATTTAAAATCTTTGATATTGTTCTTTTTGAACAATCTAATATAGAATTTATTTCTTGTTCTTTAGAATGTTTTCTATGTTGTTTACATTCATCACATTTTATATGCCTATCTTTACGGATTGTCTTATTAGTTAAAAAAGATTTTCCGCATATTTCACATTTATACTAATATTCCATAATAGTGTGGGTGAGGCAGGACTCGAACCTGCGAAGTCAAATGACAGCTGATTTACAGTCAGCCCCCTTTGCCGCTCGGGACACTCACCCAAATTAATGAAATATTCCGAAGAAATTGCATCTTCTAATAATCTTACAGCTTACCCTTTAGGTTTTTTAATAGCAAGCCTGTTAATACACAGGAACAAAATATTTCATTAAAAATTACCTGAAACATTCACTGTCGTCACCGCTCATCTATAGGATTTAAAAAATAGATTTTAACCAGAAAGAGTTTGCTCTACATCATCAGATTTATTTTATATTTAGACTTAATAATAAACCCTACATACTTACCATATAACTCTTTTATTTAATAGTCATATAAATACACTGTCTAATAATATAAGTATACAACTATTACTGTAATGTTTCGCACAAGACGTGGAGGTATGGAGACTCGAACTCCAGACAAAACCCGACGTGCAAGGCCGGTGCTCTAGCCAACTGAGCTATACCCCCAATATTTCTCTGTTTTAAAAGTATTATTTATATTTGAAAAACATTATATTGTCTATTCAAATAATAAAAAAATTGTTCACATAGGCAGATTCGAACACGCCTTCTTAGATTTCACTTTGCCATTCCAATTACTTTCTTCACTTACTCTGGGCATCAAGACTTTCTTCACGAGCTTCTTTCGGACGCACTATTTTTCACTATTTCAAAATAATGTCGATCCTGCACTTTTATCCACATTTCAACTTCTTTTCTTTTTTCCTTTACATCCATCAACATTCAGTTTTACCATATCTAAACTATATGTGAACCAGAGGTAGGTTATGAGGAACTCGAATCCCCGACCCTCTCCTTGTAAGGGAGATGCTCTAAACCGACTGAGCTAATAACCTAAACTAGTATACTGCTTTCCCAAGTGGTATACTATAAAAATAATTCACAAATCCGATTTTATGAATTTAAAAATTAAATAGTTAATTAGGGTGGATTTGCACTTCCCTTACTCCATAGCTAAATGTTAATGATGGACCCTTCTTATTAATGAATAAAAGAAAATTGCGCAAGTTTTTATTCATTAACATGTTTAGTTCTACATAACGTAGTTCTCTACTTACCGTTAAACTTCGTCACTATTTAATTAAAAACGTTTAAAAATATATTCAGAAATTTAATATATATTCGCCTCGACGATACTATCTGAACATAGAAGGTCATAACCTTTATACATATTAAATCATATTTCTAAATTGCGGGAATAGAGGGAATCGAACCCACGCCCAGAGATTAACAGTCTCTTGCTCGACCTTCGAGCTATATTCCCAACTTTTCCTTTAAGGTCAGGAAACCACACATCTCGCCGTTATATAAACATCCACGATTACTATCGTTCCATGTATACAACCATATTCAGCCTGTGCGAATATTTGTTCTATTTGGCTCGTGGAGATATTCTTTTCGAAAGTAATAGCAATATTAAAAGGACTTTAATATTCTATAATATCTCCTGATGCACTTTGGACAAGCAGTATAATATAAGAAATCTTATATGTAGCCTGATATATTTCAATCATATTTTTCTTTGGCAGCATCATTTAATAAATTCATATAATTATTGTTTACTTCCTCACATAAGTAAAGTACTTATGAAGTTACTTTTCAATAAAGTTCATAGTATATCTGATTAACTTTTCAGTAACAGAAACATATATTATATGAATAATTTCTATATTTGTCTATCAAAATTTCAAAGAACAATATATTTTTTAATTAACAATACAAAGATACATCTTTATTTTGAATTAAAAAAATATTCATTGAAATTTTTGAAATATTTTTTTGTTTATTATCAATATGTCAAAGAACTAAATGTTTGTTATTTTATTAACAACACAAAGATACATTATATATTTCAAATAAAAAAATAAGTCTATAAAAAATTGATATTTTTATTTAAGTTTTATAATTGTATCTTCTTTAATAGAACGTCTAATCCATCTCATTAAGATTATTGCTCTATCATAATGTGGTAAAAATGAAGCAGTTTCACCTACATCATGTTTATCTGATAAATCGATTTCAAACTAATATACGTGATTATCAGTTGATGTAATATTATAAACTGCAATTCCTCCAGCATTCATACAAACAAGGTCTGCTGCACCTTTAACTAAATTTTTTAAATCAATGTTTTCCATTTTCAATTAATTTTCTTTTTTAGTTGGGGTGGTGGGAGTTGAACCCACTACCAGAATTTTATAAGAATTCCACTCTAACCGTTGAGTTACACCCCAATATGGGATGTTCCTAAATATAATACAACATTATACCATTAAACATATAGGAACATAATTTCTATTGTTAATCCTATATATAATAATGTATATAAGATCAACAATTATAGTATTCGATGCTTATGTATATGTCGTATTAAATTTGTCATAACTTTATTCTTATAAAATTTGTTTGTATTTTTTAAAATTTGCACACAGAGAAGGATTCGAACCCTCGAACAGACTTTTAATCCGTTATTGATTTTGGAGATCAACTGCATCAACCACTCGCACATCTGTGTATTATATATAATAAATGAAAAAATCTTGAAACTCTCTGATTATGCAGAATGTTTCAAGATTTTAATATATTAATCGTTATTTATATTACACTATTCAACGTATTAACTATTCACAATATCTCGTAACATACATGCACAACGTACTTGTTCATACCAATTAAATGAATCGGCATAAATATTCACGTTATTTTTATATATGTTATTAAATTGTCTCATAGTTTTTTGTCTTTAAAAATTATTTTCTTTATTATATATATCTAAATTTTTTTCAAAAGTCTTCATTTTTGAGAACTTTTTTTCAAAAAATATTAATTTTTTTTAATTTTCTTTATAGTAACCTTTATTTTTTCTATTAATGACTCTAATTTATGAACACGATCACCTGTATAAAAAGTAATATAATCATCTAATAGTTTCTTTTCTGTAGACATTACCATAATTCGATTTTTAAAAAATTCACCATAATTTCTATTTGGTTCAAATTCTGTACAATGTTCTACACTATAATCATGATCATATATTTTATATGTTGATTCAGTTCTACCTGCACATATTTTTGGTTCCCATTCATATATAGATTTATGAATTAAACAACACTGATATGGTTTTACATCTTTATTATCAGATATACAGCGCCAATATGTTCTAAAATTATTATATAAACTTCTTTGCATACCTGCTGCATAATGTCTAGATTTATATGCAATACCTCTATCTACAATAATCTTATTATCTTGATATTCTGTTTCTGAATTTCTTTCTAATACCGCATAATAAACTGGAATATCTTTATAATTCACATTATAATTATGACTTATTAATGATATTTCTTTATCACCTGCATAACATTCTGGTGATAATAATCCATCTAATTTATATTCATTAAAATAATCTGGATAACTATCTTTAAGGTCATCCAGATTATTTGAATATATAAAATCAAGAGAATCAAATCGATTATGTAATTTATCATTTACAAATAAACAGAATCTCCATCTATATAATTCGTTAATATCCATATAAAATATTCATTTAATCCATATTTAACTTATCTACAATAATACCACACTCTTCAAGAAGTTTGATACCTGCATCACTTTTATAGTTATTCAAATATACAACACGTGATACTTCTGACTGTACCAAAAGTTTTGCACAATGAATACATGGTGACAAAGTAACATATACAGTACCACCCTTTGCAGATGAATTATATTTTGCAAGTTTTGTAATTGCATTACTCTCTGCATGCAATGTAATATCTTTGGTAATAAGTCTAAAACCAGGCATCATACCTTTATTGATATTACGATACTGTACAAGAATCTCTTCCTGCTTCTTTTTATCATGATAAGATTCGGCAGTTTCAAGTGTTGTATGTTCACCTGTATTAATATTATAGATTTCCTCACAAATGTTAGGCATACCGATAGGCATACCATTAAAACCCTGTGAAATAACCTGATCATCCTTTGAAACAACAATACAACCTACCTGTTTCTTAATAGCATATGACAAATTACTCATAGCAATAGCCATATTCATATATGCAACATCAAATTCATGCTGTCTTTCTTTAGATGATTTCTGTACCATATCTTTATATTTTTAATTGTTTATTACTAAATTAACAATACAAAGATACATATTATTTTTGGATTAAAAAAATAATTTAAAACATATTTTTAATACATTATTAAATAAAATGTGGTCCAACCGATTTTCACAAACAGACTGGACCCGATAGTTAAAAATAAATTTTAAATTACGTT
>OCLB01000248.1_pt1 | contig 12554 bp, 10 predicted proteins | sample 1495901 | NCBI WGS metagenome assembly OCLB01 (sample SAMN03418273, study PRJEB22391) | human gut metagenome | biome: human-gut; feature: organic feature; material: feces | host: Homo sapiens | place: Tanzania | collected 2013-01
GGAAAAGGCGGTGCGTCAAATGATTGTCTGACTCACCGCCCTTTTATTTTACTTTGTCACATTGGACAATTATTACACCAACTACTTCTTCGGCTGACTGCCTAATGAATAATCCAAAGTTCCCGCATTCACAAGTTCCTGGTGGGAAATAGTAAATCCTTTCCACGTCTTTCCACCCACTTGCAGATTTTGGATATAAATCGCATCCGGATTATTGCGGTTCGAAGTTATGACCAAATCCCCTTTCGGATAAAACTTCTTGTCAAGATGGATAGTCACCTTGTCGAATACCGGGGAAGTCAACACATAATCCGCATCTCCCGGACAGGCCGGATAGAATCCCATCATGGAAAAGATTGCCCAAGCCGACATTGTCCCGGTATCTTCATTGCCCGGCACACCGTTTGGCGCATTGTGATAGCCCGACTTCAAAGCCTTGTGGACTTCCTTTTGTGTCCGCCATTCTTCTCCTTTGAAATAGCTGAATAGATATGGATAAGCGATATCCGGTTCATTTGCCGGGTCATAATTCCCATCATCAAACACACCTTGCAGCTTCGACACGAACTTCTTGTCCCCTCCCATCAACTTTGCCAAGCCTTTGATGTCATGAGGAACATAAAAAGTATAGTTCCATGCATTTCCCTCGTGGAATCCAGGAGAAGGCTCAAAGTTCTCGCCTTGTTTGGGGTCAAAAGGAGAGTAGAAAGAGCCGTCCGGCATGATTGGCCGCAAAGTCCCAAACTCCTTGCAATAATAATGCTTATAGCCCAAAGATCGTCCATAGAACAATTTGGCATCCTCTTTCTTGCCCAATGCCTCTGCGAATTTGCCCAAGCTCCAGTCTGCCAAATAATATTCCAAAGCATGGGAAACCGAATTGTCGAACTGGCTGACCATCGGACAATAACCCAAAGAGTAATAGTCATTCGCATCCGGACGAAGCAAGTTATATTCTCCCGGAGTAGTCGCTCCTTTGCGCATCGCCTCATAAGCAGTATTCACGTCAAAGTCACGCAATCCTTTCATCCATGCATCCACGATATAAGGGATGGAAGGGTCGCCCTCCATCGTGAAAGTCTCCCGTCCATACAACTCCCACTTCGGCAGCCAACCATTCTCTTTATACATATCAATCATCGTGTGGATGATTTGCAACTGGCGGTCGGGATAAAGCAGTGTCATCAGTGAGCTGACATTGCGATAAGTGTCCCACAACGAGAAGACAGTATAACGATTCTCCGAGGTCTTGCCCACTTCAAGGCTCTCCATCTTCGGATATTCGCCATTGACATCCTGCAAAATGTTCGGATGGATCAGCAAGTGATATAATCCAGTATAAAAGATAGTCTTTTCATCTTTTGTGCCTCCCTCGACAGTGATGCGGGACAAATCCTTGTTCCATGCTTCACGGGCAGCCTGGGCTGTCTGGTCAAAGGCGAATCCGGGCTGTTCCTTGCCCAGGTTCTCACGCGCATTCGCAATGCTGACAAAAGAGACACCTATTTTCACTTGGATTTGCTCTTCTGCTTCCACGTCGTATTTAAACCAAACACCGACATCGTCTCCGCTCATTTCACGAGTATATTTCGGATAGAGCTTATACTTTCCGGCATCGCTGTCCCATTCTGCCTCGGCAGTCATCTCCCGCTGCTTTTTCCAATAACCTTTCTCTTTCGGTGCTTTGTCAATCTTCATGACAAAATAGATTGGAAATACTGCTTGCGCATTATAACAGAATGTTCCCATCAGCTTGGACCCTTCAATTTCCGTGTCACTGACAAAGCGGACAGTTGCACCGGATTCATTGGTCAAGCCTTCGCCCAAGTTCAGCAAGATATTCCCCTCGCCTTTCGGGAAAGTGAACCGAGCCAAGCCCGTGCGCGGAGTTGCCGTCACCTCCGTCTTGATGTTGTACTTCGTCAGCAAGTTACTATAATAACCCGGATGGGAGACCTCTTTCTCATAATGGCTGCCATACTCCTTATAATCCACCTTCAACTCGCCCGCAGTCGGCATCAAGAGCAAACTTCCCAACTCAGGACATCCCACGCCACTCAGGTTGACATGCGCATATCCCGTGAAATAATCATTGTCGGAAGAATAAGGTGTAGACCACCATCTGCTGTCTTTGTCAAAAGTATTTGTCTCGGAACCCATCACATTAAACGGGGTGACGCTCATCATGCCTTGAGGGCAGACCGCCCCCGGATTGGTTGTCCCGAAATTGCTCGTCCCGATAAACGGATTCACATAATCGACCGGTTGTTGCGCATACGCCATTCCGCTGCACAACAACAATGCCAGTAATTGTTTCTTCATTATTCTTATCATTTAGTTTGTTTTTACCAAATCACTATCTCATCCACAAATATAAAGCCGCCGTTAGGGACTCCGTTCTTCGCCTTCAAGCGGACATAACGGGCTTTCCAATCGCCTTTGAATGCATAATCTTGGAACGTCAACTCCGGATTGTCAAGGGAGACAGTCGTCGGGATGACTCCGCAAGATTGGAACTCCTCGCCATCTTCCGACAACAACAGTTCCACATTGGAGGGCTGATAAACCCACGGACCTTTCAACTGCATCCAATTGGAAGTCACGGAGTGGATATCCGTCACCTCGCCCATGTCCACGACACAATCCAAGTCATTCAAATAGCCTTGCCAGCATTTGTCCAAATAGGTCAATCCTCCGCGGACACCATCCAAAAGGGCCTGATTGCCTCCTGCCATATAGCCCGGATAGAGGCGGCTGTTGTATTGGATGGACTTGCCGATGCCACGGTGATAATCAACTCGCTTTTCCGAAGGCTGCCCCATCAGCTTGCCCCCTTCGAAGATTGCGGCACAGATATTTGCCGAGTCCTTCACGACAACCTCACCGGTGTAGAGCGGAGAAGAGGCTGTGGGCGTAGTTCCATCCGTTGTGTAGCGGATTTCGGCAGGATGTCTTTCCGCATCCAAGGAAACTTTTATCTGTTTTGTGATCGTATCGACTTCTGAATGGAAATCTATTTCATAAGACAACGTGAACGGATGCAAGCCCATTCGCTCCAATATTGGGATATGGGCATTCAAGCGCGGCTTAAAGCCTTTCCAATCCCGCTTTTCTTGCGGAGTCCATCCGATTTCCGCCACTGCCAAAGCACGGGGGAACATCATATATTCCAAATGTTCGGGAGTCGGGATATATTCCGTCCAAGTGTTTGCCTGCACTCCCAAGAAATGGCGGCTCTCCTCTGCGGTGAGTGAATCCTTCGGAATAGGATTATAGCTATACACCTTCTTGACCGGAGTATAACCTCCGATTGCATAAGGCTGCTTGCGGGGATCAGCTTGGTAGAAGTCGAAATACATATATTCTCCCGGCGTCATAATCACATCGTGCCCCATGCGGGCAGACTTGAATCCAGCCCCTTCGCCTCTCCACGACATGACAATGGCTTCCGGAGCCAATCCGCCTTCCAAGATTTCATCCCAGCCAATCATCTTCCTGCCTTTTGAGAGGAGGAACTTCTCAGCCTGGCGGATCATATAACTTTGCAACTCATCGACATCCTTCAGGTTCTCTTTCTTCATCAACGCTTGGCATTTCGGGCACTTTTTCCAGTTGCCTTTCCCTGCCTCGTCGCCACCGATATGGATATATTCGGAAGGGAAGAGATCTATGATTTCCGTTAAAACATCTTCCATGAATTGGAAAGTCTTTGGATTGCCGATACAGAAATCGCTACTGGTGTAAGTTTTCCCTTGGCAACACAGTTCGGGATAAGCGGCAAACACTTCGTCCGAATGTCCGGGGAACTCCACTTCCGGAATGATATTGATATGCTTTTGCGCCGCATAAGAGACCATCTCACGGATATCCTCCTTCGTGTAATAGCCGCCATACGCACCTTCAGTTTCCTCTTTCAAGTATTTGCGGTCTTGCCCGTCCCACCAATCGCGCCAATCGGACTGTGTACGGAAAGCCGCATCGGTCGTCAGCTTGGGATATTTGTCTATCTGGATTCTCCAGCCTCCGCCATCGGTCAAGTGGAAATGCAGCGTGTTGAACTTATAAAATGCCATCGCATCCAGCAATTTGAACACCTCTTCTTTGTCGAAGAAATGGCGGGAAACATCCAAATGCAATCCTCGATAAGGGAAACGGGGCGAATCTTCTATCTTCACACAAGGGAGTCCTTGCGGGGTAATCAGCTGCATCAAGGTCTGCTTGCCATAGAACAATCCGGTTTCCGTCTGTGCCACCAACGACACGCCCGACTTATTCACCTCCAAGCGATAACCTTCCAATCCCAAGTCTGAAGCAGAGGAATCGACGGTGTATTTGACAGAGCCGTTCCCGCCACCGAACAACCCGGTGCTGTCAATCGGGAAATAGCCGGACTGGACTACCATTTCGGCTGGTTCGGGAATAAGGTTTATTTGTGTTTCATGTGCCTGGTCACAAGATATCCATGTCCAGGGAAGAACTATCAGGCAAGTTCCTATGAATGCTTTGCCTGCTTGTTTAGGTATCAGCATACGTTATAATTTTTTAGTGAGTATTTCTATTTCATTCCTATTTAAAGTCAATATTCCGCTTTCTTGAATATCCTGAATTGACGGATCAGGACGACTGCCGTCACCATCGTTGCGACAAAATCAGAGATGGGCAGACTGACCCAAACACCGAAAGTGCCCCAAATCTTCGGCAAGAGAAGCAAGAGGGGGACTAAAAAGAGCATCTGACGCGTCAAGGACAAAAAGATGGCTTTCCGGGAGAGCCCCACAGACATGAAGAAGTTGGTGGAGACCATTTGGAACCCGACCATCGGGAAAACAGCAAACACTATCCGCAATCCATAAATCGAGGCGGACATCAATTCGCTGTCATTCGTGAACAGCCCCACAATGACCGACGGAACCAATTCACATATCAAAAAACCCGTGGAAGCCACACCAATCGCCCAATAGGTAGTCAAGCGGGTCACTTCCAACACACGAGGGAAAAGGCGCGCTCCGAAGTTATATCCGGCTATCGGCTGCATCCCTTGGTTGAATCCCATGATAATCATCACAAAGAGGAAGGAGATGCGGTTGACGATGCCATAAGCTCCAATCGCCATGTCTCCTCCATGCTCCTTCAAACCCAAATTGATGAGAAGAACCACCAAGCAAGAGCACATATTCATCAGGAACGGGGACATTCCGATGGAGAAGATGCCCCGCACAATCTCACCGCGCAACCGGTAAATCCCTTTACGGAAATGAAGCAACTGCGATGGACGGGCAAAATGAATCAATTGTCCGGACAAGGAAATGCCCTGGGAAAGCACGGTCGCCCAGGCTGCACCCTTGATTCCCCAGCCCAAAACAAAGATGAAGAGCGGGTTCAAGACGCAGTTGATCACGACGGAGAGCAGCGTCGCACTCATCGCCATCTGCGGGAAACCGGAAGAACGGAGCACTGCGTTCAAGCCCAAATACATGTGGGTTATCACATTGCCGCAGAGAATCACCTCCATATATTCTTTTGCGTATGGCAATGTCTGTTCGCTTGCCCCGAAGAAATAGAGTATCGGCTTCAAGAGAATCAGAAAGACGATGGAGAAGGCAATACCCATTATCAGGTTCAAAGTAAACACATTCCCCAATACATGGTTCGCCCCATCATAATCCTTCTGCCCCAATTTGACGGAGACCAAGGTGGATGCTCCCACACCCACCAACGACCCGAAGGCTGCCGCCAAGTTCATCAACGGGAAGGTCAATGCCAATCCTGCTATGCCCAATGGTCCCACACCGTGGCCGATGAATATACTGTCCGTCATGTTATACAGCGACGAGGCAGTCATGGCAATGATGGAAGGGATAGCGAATTTGGTTAATAACTTTCCAATGGGTTCTGTTCCTAAAATTAAAGGTGAATGTTTTATCGACATATACTATTTTTCTTATTTTGGAACAAAAATACTACGTTTTAACGGCTTTTTAAAATGATACGCTATAATGATTGTGAATTTCCCCGCTTTACCGAACCCCAAACAAAAGCAACGAAGCAAGTTTGCAATTATACCACTTTACCCTTAAGGTGCGTCAGAATTAGTAAAATGCGAGGCACTGAGGTCGAGACCGACAGGAGTTTACTGGTGTAAATGACTGAGGTCGAGTTCCGATAGCAACAAAGCAGTTTGCAATTATGACGCACCGTCTTTCTCGAAGAGGAAGCGCCAATCCGACCCCGCCGGACAACAATAAGTCCGAATCCCCAACTGCTCCGCTGCACTGCAATTCGCAACCGAATCGTCAATGAAGAAAGTCTCTTCCGGTGCAATCCCGGCATCCTCTAATACATATTTGAATATCTCCTTATCGGGTTTCTGCATGTGCAATTCATAAGAGAGATAAATCCTGTCAAAGAAGTCTTCCACTTCCAGCCCCTTGTAACGGAAGCGGTTCCGCACCGCCCATTGCCAATGGATGCTGTTCGTGTTGCTCAGCAGCATGATGTGGTAACGGTGCTTCAACTCCAGGAGGCTGTCCAGTTTGTAGGATGGGATATCCGCCAACATGGAGTTCCACGCATCATCTATCTGCGCGTCGGTCAGGGATTGTTCGGACAGACGGCGCATGCCGGCCCGGAAGGCGGCGGTGGAAATGTTGCCCGACTCCAACTGCATAAACAGCTCCTTTTGCCGGTAGTCGTCAAGGACACTCTCGTGAATGCTCTCAATTCCCAACTGCTCAAATGCCATGCGGCAAGCGTTCCGGTCGAGGTTGATCAACACACCCCCGAAATCGAAAATCAGATTCTTAATTCCATCCATAGTACTTCCTCCTTATCTATGTTTATATTTTCGCCTGCGATGCCTGCTTTTTTTATGCTGGTATGCCTTGTACCGGCGATAGACCGTCCAAACGAAGAGGGCACCGAACACGGCAAAGATAAAAACAACCAGGCTACTATTCAAATTGTCGCCCTTTACATGGCTCCACATTTCCAAAACATACTCCGTGTCGCTGCCAAAATCACGGATCATTGCACAGCGTTCCACTACTTTCTTGTCGGGATATTGGATGGGATTGATATGGATGCTGTCTGCCCCCATGCCTTCACCGAAGAAGTAGCTGAGGTCGATAGCCTCCCCTATCGCATCGTCCGATTTGGCTTCAATAATCTCCGGTGTGGCAACAGCACTGACATACCCGATTGCATCCATGTTGCGCATGGCGATATCCGGGCGGCAAAGGTAGTTGATGAAATAGCTGGCAGCCTTCACATTGCGTGCATATTTGGGGATGACCCAGCCATCATACCAGATGTTGCTTCCCTCTTTAGGGACAATATAATCAAGCCGGACACCGACGGCTTCCGCCTCTTCCATCGCCCAGACCGCATCACCGCTCCAAGTGAGGTTGATCCAAGCCTTCCCTTTCGTCATGATTTCCTTCCCGAAGTCCGTTTCCCAACCGGCAATGTTGGGTTTCAACTCCTTCAAATATCTCTCTGCCAAGTCCACCGCCTCATGGGAATTGTCGTTCATCAACTCCTCTACGGTGACCTTGCCTGCCTCCAACTCGGCTGCATGGGCATAGATGACAGCTGTCCCGAAAGCGTCACGGTAACTGTCCTTCATCAGGATGCGGTTGCGGAACTTGGAATCCCACAGGCAATGCCAGCTCTCGACATCTTCCCGCTTCACATCCTTCGTGTTGTACAACAGACCTGCCGTCCCCCACATATAGGCAGCCGCATAGTCGGTTGTCTTCATGCCCGGCAAGCTCATTTTGTCCAACTGGTTCCGGATATAGGGAGAGAGGTTGCCCAAATAGTCGGGAGTCTTCCCGAAGTTGCGGTCGATGGGCTGCAACAGCCTCTTCTTCATCATTCGCTCGATGATATATTCCGAAGGGCACACCACATCAAAATCCTCGTGCCCCCGCTCTATCTTCGTCAACATGATTTCATTGATGTCGAACACTTGGTACACTATCCTCACCTCTTCCCCGGTCTGCTCTTTATACCAGGTAGGGAACTCCTGCAACACATCCTCGTCGATATAGTCTGCCCAGTTATATATTTTCAGGACTTTGCACCGCTCCTCGTTACTGTCCTTGCACGAAGCAAAGGCAAACAGGGCGGCAACCAACGCCATCCATGCGATTATATGATATTTCATCCTTTCCATCTCCTATTTATTGGCAAACTTGTTTTCAGAACGTTTATTAATAATCAACAGCAACACCAACACGGTCACGAAAATGATGGTGGAGAGAGGACGCAGTTCGGGCGTCAACCCACCTTTGCGGGCATCAGCATAGATAAAGGTGGACAAAGTCTCCAATCCTTGGTTGCCGATGGTGAAAATCGTCACCGCAAAATCATCTATGGACAATGTGAACGACAATATGAAACCGCTTATCATGCCGGGACGAATCTCCGGGAATAGCACCTTACGCAAGGCTTGCATCGGGGTCGCTCCCAAATCAAGGGCGGCTTCGTAGATGTTCGGGTTCATCTGGCGCAAACGGGGAAGCACGCTCAACACGACATAGGGCGTGCAAAAGGTAATATGCGCCAACACCACCGTGGTGAAGCCTTGTGACACGCCCAAGCTGACAAACAGCAGGAAGAGGGAGATACCGGTGATGATGTCAGAATTCATCATCGGGATGCTATTCATGAAGCTCACCGTCTGGCGCGCCTTGTTCCTCAAATTGAATATCCCGATGGCGGCGATGCTGCCCAAAAGGGTGGATATGGCTGAAGCAATCAGGGCAATGGCAAAAGTGTTTCCTATCGCACCGACCAACGAATGTTGCACGTTCCCGGCAAAGAGGGAGCTATACAGCTTCAAGGAAAAGCCGGTCCAGTTGCCTAACACCTTCGCTTCCGTAAACGAGAAGAATATGATAATGGCTATCGGCAAATAGAGGAGAACCAACAGGAACCATAAATAGATTTTAGAAATGTATCTCATCATATCAATCCTCCTTCGTTATAGTTATTGTCGTCATCACCTCCCAACAGGCAGGTGATGCCCATCAACAACAACATGATTAATGACAACGCCGCCCCATAGTTCCACATCCCGTTATTAATGTTCTCCTGGATGGTCGAGCCAAACAGCTTGATATTGTTCATCGTCAGCAGTTCGGCAATGGCGAATGTCGAGATGGTCGGCATAAACACCATGATCACGCCACTCATGATGCCGGGCATGGACAATGGCAATATCACTTTCCAAAACACCTGCGACGGGGTCGCTCCCAAGTCTTGTGCGGCCTCAATCAGGCTCTTGTCCATCTTTTGCAGGGTGTTGTATATCGGATAAAGCATAAAAGGCAAAAAGTTGTATATCATGCCGAAAATCAACGCTCCTTCCCCCAAGGGCATGTCCAAGAAGTCAAAGAGTGCGACCGTCGCCAAGGTGCGGATAAGAATGTTTACCCACATGGGCAAGATAAAAAGCATGACGACTGTGCGTGATGTCCGGCTCTCCGACCGGCTCAATATCCATGCCGCAGGATAACTCAGCAGCAAGCACGCAAGGGTCGTGATCAAAGCTATGCCGACCGAATAGACAAATGTGTTGACTGCCTCGGGGTGAATCATGAACTTGCGGAAGTTCACCGTCGAGAACGCGCCTCCTGCATCGGTGAAAGCGTAGTATACAATCAAGAACAAAGGGGCGATGACGAAAATCATCATGAAGATGACATAAGGAATCACCCAGTTCCTGCGCTTAGCCAAAAGAGCCGTGAATCTATTACCCAACACTTCCTTCCCTTTTTAATGGTGAATAAATGCGTATGTCGCCAGGGGCAATCCGGATTCCGACCCGGTCCCCGTCATCCCACACGTCGTTCGTATCGACAAAGATGTCTTCGTCCCAATCAGACAAGACCGTGAGATGGTAATGGTTGCCTTTGTAAAGGATGAACTTCACCTCTCCCGTCAACGTCCCGTCTTCTTCGTTGTCCTCCAACGAAACTTTGTCAAAATCGACTTCGACCGTCACGCTTTCCCCTGCCGTTATCGCCTGCTCCTTGCATTCAAACGGACAGCCCAAGAACTCGACGTGGGTCGAATCAATCATCTTTCCCTCGAAGGTGTTGCAAACACGCTCTTTCTTCATGACATGGACGTCGAAGGGCTTGATGCGCAATCCCACCTCCGCATCCACGGGGAACATGTGGTAGTCTTGCACGACAAACTCGTATCCTTCGGGGGTCTGTACCGTCATTTCATAATGGACTCCCTTGAAAATGCAGGAGGTCACGATTCCCCGCAACATGGCGGCATCCGACAGGTCGAATATATATATATCCTCGGGGCGCAACACGACATCGACCGGAGCCATCTCCCCGAACCCTTCGTCCACGCAATCGAACGTATGGCCGGCAAAACGGACAACCTTGTCTTTGACCATGATGCCGTTCAAGATGTTGCTCTCGCCTATGAAGTCCGCCACAAACGAGTTGACGGGTTCGTTGTAGATGTCTGTCGGCGTTCCTATCTGTTGGATTTTACCCTCGCTCATGACCACTATCGTATCACTCAGCGTCAACGCCTCTTCTTGGTCGTGGGTAACATATACGAAGGTGATGCCCAATGATTTGTGCATCTCTTTCAATTCCATCTGCATGTCCTTGCGCATTTTCAAGTCAAGCGCAGCTAAAGGCTCGTCCAACAACAGCACTTCCGGCTCGTTCACGATTGCCCTTGCGATAGCGACACGCTGCTGCTGCCCGCCGGAGAGGGAATCGACGTCCCTGAACTCGTAATCCATCAGCCCCACCATCTTCAACGCCTGCTTCACCTTCTTTTCAATGACGGCGTCGGAGAGCTTCTTCAACTTCAACCCGAAGGCGATGTTGTTGTACACGTTCAAATGAGGGAAAAGGGCATATTTTTGGAACACAGTGTTTACCGGCCGCTTGTGGGGCGGGGTCTGTGTGATATCTTCACCTGCAATGGCTATGCCGCCTTCGTTGGCTGTTTGGAAACCAGCGATAAGGCGCAACAATGTGGTCTTCCCGCAACCGGAAGGACCCAATATTGTCACGAATTCGCCTTTGCGGACATATAAATTTACATCATTCAGTACGGTCTTGTCCCCAAAGCTTTTGGAAACATGTTCTACCCTGATAATGTAGTCTGATTCTTGCATTTCTTTGTTTAGTTTTTATTAAATTGTGACAAAGATACTAATTTCCCATGAATATTGGATTCTTTTATATGGGCATTGCTACATCAAAAAATCAAACAATCTGTTTCGTGGTAAAGATTTGCTTTCTATTTTTGCAGCCAGAATTAAATTTTCACGTATGAATATGAATAAATTTGTTGTTTTAGCAGCGTTCATGCTGCTTCTTTCGGCTTGCGGTGGCCATAAGCATACGCCTTTTGAAACCAAAATCCATGCAAGTTTAGAACGTTCACTGACCTGGAGGAATGACTTTACCGGCATTTGGGAAACTGCTGGCTGGTGGAACTCTGCCAACTTGCTTACTGCCGTCATCCGTTATGCGGACGTGACCAAGAACAAGGGCGAGGTGCTTCCCGTCATCGAGGATGTCTTTGAGAAAGCCCGGCACTATCCGGTGGCTGACTCCACGGGGGCGTTGCACCACTACTGCGACAATTTCATCAACGACTATTACGACGACGAGGGCTGGTGGGCTTTGGCGTGGATTGATGCCTTCCGCTTGACAAACGACACGAAGTACCTGAAGATGGCGGAGGTGATTTTCCAGGACATGACCACCGGATGGAGCGACGATGTCCACGGTGGAGGTATCTTTTGGAAAAAGAATCCTTTGCATTACAAGAATTCCATCGCCAACAATCTGTTTGCCTTGACTGCCATCCGCCTCTACAACGATACGGGCAAAGAGGAATATGCCGACTGGTTCAAGAAGGAGGTCAACTGGTATTTGCAAACCGGCATGTACAACACCGAAATCAACCAAATCGAGGACGGGCTGATGGAGGACGGGACACCGAACCGCGAACGGCATTACACCTACAACCAAGGTGTGGCGATTGCTGTCCTGACAGAGATGTACCTCTATTCGCACGACAAGAAATTCCTGAACATGGCGGAAGATATTGCCAAAGCGACCATCACCAAGGAGTTGGTCAATGAAAACGGCATCCTGTGCGAAATGAACCCGAATGTGGCAAAGGGAAACGACGGTGTCCAGTTCAAAGGCATCTTTATCCGCCATTTGGGATTCTTATACGAAACGACCAACAACCCCATCTACAAAGAGTTCATTATCAAAAATGCGGAATCCATCATCACCAAGGACTTCGACCCGGAAAGCATGAGCTTCGGCTGCTACTGGTACGGACCTTTCCAAGCTGTCAACGCAGCTGCCAATTCAAGTGCATTGGAGTGCGTGATTGAGGCTCAAGCCATCTATTAAGCGGCAGCAACGATAAAAAGAGACCAACTGATTCACGAACAAAGCATAGCGGACCAGTTGGTTTTTTTGCATCTTTGAGAATAAACCCCTTCCGCCATTTAAAAGGCCTTCAATCACCGTTTAATTGTTTAT
>OCLB01000255.1_pt1 | contig 12339 bp, 9 predicted proteins | sample 1495901 | NCBI WGS metagenome assembly OCLB01 (sample SAMN03418273, study PRJEB22391) | human gut metagenome | biome: human-gut; feature: organic feature; material: feces | host: Homo sapiens | place: Tanzania | collected 2013-01
GATATTCTGTCGCGAAGTTGGGCTTTCCCCCGCCGTTTCCATCGACCAGAAAACGACGTCCAAAAACCCGCGCTCGACGGTGGGCACCGTTACCGAAATTTACGATTATTTAAGGCTTTTATACGCCCGCGTCGGCACTCCGCATTGTCCGAAGTGCGGCAGGGAAATCGAACATCAGACGGTTGACCAGATTACCGACAAAATCATCGAAAGCACCGTGCAGTCGGGCGACAATAAGGTCATAATCATGGCACCCGTCGTCAGAGGCAGAAAGGGCGAATACAGAAAGGAGCTTGAAGACTTCAAAAAGTCCGGCTACGTCCGCGTGCGTGTGGACGGCATCGACTATACCCTTGACGAAGAAATCGTCCTTGACAAAAACGTAAAACACGATATTTCGGTGACAATCGACCGTATCGCCGTAAAAGAAGGTTCGGAAAGACGTCTGACGGACAGCGTCGAAGCCGCGCTCAAACTCGCAAACGGACTTGTCGTCGTCGAAAATGCAAAAAAGACGACGATTTACAGCACGAAATACAGTTGTCCCGATTGCGACGTCAGCATCGAAGAACTGGAACCCAGACTGTTTTCTTTCAATAATCCGTACGGGGCTTGTCCCGAATGCGGCGGGCTGGGCTTCCGCAACGAAATCGACCTGAAAAAAATTATCGTCGACGAAAATCTGGGCGTCGGAAACGGCGGACTTGCCGCGCCGTCGGGGTGGAATCTCGGCAGTGGCGACATCGTGCGCTCGCAAATGAAAGCGTTGTCGAAGTTGCTGGATTTTTCGCTCACGACTCCGATTAAAGACTTGCCGAAGTGGAAACTTGACGCGATTTTGTACGGCGTTGACGAAAGAATCCCGATGGATTATAACTCACGCAGTTTCCGCGGGCAATTCATGACGAAATACGAAGGTATCGTCAACAACCTTATGCGCCGCTATCGCGAAACGACAAGCGACGGCGTTAAGTACGAAATCGAAAGATATATGGTGTCCGTGCCGTGCAAAACGTGCGGCGGAAAACGCCTGAAAAAGGAAGCGCTCGCGGTTACTGTCGGCGGGCTTAACATTGCGGAACTTTCGGATATGTCGGTGAAAAAAATCGACGAATTTTTCGGCGCGCTCGTTCTTGACAAACAAAAAACGCTCATTGCCGAAAGGATAATCAAAGAAATCCGCGCAAGGTTGAAATTTTTGGTAAACGTCGGGCTCGATTATCTTACGCTTTCCCGCTCCGCCTCGACGCTTTCGGGCGGCGAATCTCAAAGGATAAGGCTTGCCACGCAAATCGGCAGCGGACTTACGGGAGTGTTGTATATACTTGACGAGCCGTCGATCGGGCTTCACCAAAAGGATAACGAAAGATTACTAAGCAGTCTGAAAGGACTGCGCGACCTCGGCAACACGCTTATCGTTGTCGAACACGACGAGGACACGATGCGCGCGGCGGATTACATCGTGGATATAGGTCCCGGCGCGGGCATACACGGCGGAAAACTCGTTGCGGCAGGCAGCGTGGACGACATTATCGCCTGCAAGGAGTCGATAACGGGCAAGTATTTGTCGGGCGAACTCAAAATCGACGTGCCCGAAGAAAGAAAACGCCCCGACGGCAGATATTTGTCGGTTCGCGGCGCAAGGCAAAACAATCTGAAAAACATCGACGTCGATATTCCCGTCGGACTTTTAACCGCGGTTACGGGCGTTTCGGGCAGCGGAAAAAGCAGCCTTGTCAACGAAATTATTTATCCCGCGGTTTATAACGAACTGAACAAAAGCAACCTTACGGAAGGGAAGTACGACGAAATCGTAGGCATCGACAACTTTGATAAAATCATCAATATCGATCAGTCGCCGATCGGTCGCACTCCGCGCAGCAATCCCGCGACGTACACGGGCGTTTTCACACCGATAAGGGAACTGTTTGCCTCGACTCCCGACGCAAAGGCAAGGGGATATACGGCGGGCAGATTTTCGTTCAACATTTCGGGCGGCAGGTGCGAAAATTGCGGCGGCGACGGCATAATACAAATCGAAATGCACTTCCTGCCCGACATTTACGTCCCCTGCGACGTGTGCCACGGGAAGCGGTATAACAGAGAAACGCTGGAAGTGAAATATAAGGGCAAAAACATCAACGACGTCCTTGAAATGACCGTCGAAGAAGCGTGCGAATATTTCAAAAACATTCCGAAGATTTACAACAAAATCAAGACGCTTTACGACGTGGGGCTCGGGTACATCAAACTCGGTCAACCCGCAACCACGCTTTCGGGCGGCGAGGCGCAGCGCGTGAAACTCGCAACCGAACTCAGCAAACGAAGCACCGGCAAGACGCTGTATATTCTGGACGAGCCCACGACGGGACTGCATACCCACGACGTTGCAAAACTTATCGCAATCTTGCAAAGGCTTGTGTCATCGGGCAACACCGTCGTCGTTATCGAGCATAATCTTGACGTGATAAAAGTTGCGGACAACATCGTTGACCTTGGTCCCGACGGCGGCGACAGAGGCGGCACGATCGTTGACGTCGGCACGCCCGAACATATCGCGGAAAACGAAAAGTCGTATACCGGACAGTTCCTGAAAAGAATTTTGAAGTAATGCAAAAATTGCAAAAAACAATGTTAAAAAGCGGTTTTACATTTGTAAAGCCGCTTTTTTGTCGGGATAATCAAATTATATCAATGGCGTTGAAGTCCAGCATATCCCGTATGTTTTGTATGAGTTGATACAGGCTTTCGATTTTGCTGAAAGCGTTGTCGGTGTCTTCGCACCTTAAACTTCCCGTGAGTTCCCCAAGTATTACGTTGACCTGTCGTGCGTCCTGACAGTAGGAAATCGCCTCCACGAGTTTTCGTTTTTTCGCCCAGAAGTTTTGCAGGTCTTCGGCGTAAGAAAGAGCGGAATCAACGTCGTCGTTTTGAAGGGCGGCTTCGATTTTTCCAATGCGCTCGTTGAAGGCGTCAAAGGTTTTATGCACGAAAAAGTGCTCGGAAATCCCCGCGCCCAGAATCATAAGAAATATTATAAAAAGGATAACTGCTTTTTTCATTTTTCGATTATCGTGTTCACGACGCGCCCGTCGTAACTTTGTATAAACGCCGCGTCTTTGTCAATGGAAAACAAGAACACGTCGCGGATTGTCATATTCTCTTTTTCAAGCGTTTTTACGACGACGTCCTTTTCAAGGGGAGGGGTAATGCTTTTGAACGTATCCCCCATAAACCTGCCTTCGACGACGACGTTGTAAGGAAGGTTGTTGCTGCCGCCTTCGATATTAAGGTCGGCGTTCGTTACCGGCGCGTTTGCAAACTTTTGCAGCACGGACACTTTCCCGTTTGTTTCCAGCACGGCGTAGTTTATCTCGCCGATTTTGAAATACCCTTGTTCGCGCAGGCTTTCCAGAAGATCGTTTGCGGTCATTCCGCATTTTTTAAGCACGTCGCAGTCGATTTTGCCGTCGCCGATGAGGATAACGGGTTTGCCGTTGATGAGTTTTCGGAAGCGGTGACTTTTGATTGCGAAAAACGTCAAGAGATTATGCAGTATCACAAGCGTGAATATCGGGATTATGCCGTAAATTATCGGAATGGTGTTGTCCGACATCGGAATGCACGCAAGGTCTGCCGCGACGAGAGTTATCGCAAACTCAAAGGGCTGGAACTCGGACAACTGCCGCTTTCCCATAAGTCGCATCGCCGCCAGCAGGAAAAAGTACAATATTATTGCGCGAATTAAAACGTTGAGCATATCGCTATTATTTTTAAGTTTTCGCGATTTATGCGCCGCCGCTTGATTTTTCGGCGCGGATAGTTTATTATTAGCGTTGCAGAGTAGATAAGTCGCGTTAAGTGTTGCGGGATGGAATGTCGCCCGCAAACGAAAGGGAAACCTGCGGTGGCTTGTCGCGTTCGCTGCGAAGTACCGCGTTTTCGCGCGGCTTTTAACGCGAACCTCTTAAAGGAGGTTTTTTTATGCTCAAAAATAAAATCGTTGCACAAGAACCCGACGTTTCCGTCGGGGAGTCTTCCGAAAAAAAACGTTATTTCACGGCGCAAAAGATTGCATACCTTGCGGTATTCGTGGCGTTGAACGTCGTTGTCGGCATATTCTCGCCGCGGCTCGGCACGCTCAAAATCACGCTGACTTATACGGTATGTTTTCTTGCGGGGTACTTTTTCGGGCCGATTGCCGGCGGACTTGTCGGCGGACTCGGCGACGTGATCGGCTGTTTCGTCGGCGGCGGGTATGCGCCAAACCCGGTGATTCTTTGCGCGTCGGTGCTTATCGGCGTTATCCCGGGGCTCACGTCGTATATTAAAATCAAAAAACTCGGCGGCGCGATGCCGTACGTGAATATCGCAATATCGTATATTCTGGTTTACGTCGTCTGCACGCTTTTCATAAACACGTACGCATTGTATCTTATGGGGCTCAGCAAAGGGCAGACGTTTTTTGCCTATATGGGGGTGCGCGCGGTTACGCAAACGCCCATTACCGCGATAAACGTCGGGCTTACTTTTTTGATTTATCCCGTTTTTTCAAAGATTTTTTCCGCGTCGTTTTGTAAAAGCGAGTAACGTCGAAGATTCTGAAAGCGACGCACGCCGCAAGGTATAAAATCATCGGTATTCCGCCCGAAATCGCAATCGCGAAAAACGGCGGAATTTTGAAAAACAGCAGGTTTTTCAAAAGACAGGTCAGCGCGACAAGCGGAAACGACAACAATATTGCAAGCGCGGTCTTTTTGGGATTGTCCAGAATCCGCGCTTTTTTATTGAGCGCGTTAAGGTTCAGAAAAGACGTGACGACGCTTCCCGCCGCGCCCCCGATCGCGACAGCGTAAATTCCGACGTACTTCGGCAGCGCGAGCGTCAGAATCATAAGTATCGCCGCGCCGACGGCGTAATTGAAAAAGGATTTCTTTTCAAGCCCCATCGAGTTTAATATCGACGTCGAAATCTGGTTGAGCCCCAGCGGGTACAGCATAAGCGCGACGTTTGAAAGATACACGCCCGAAAACTCGTCTTTGAACACGAAAGTCGTGATTTCTTTTCCAAGCGGGATATACAAAATCGTGAAAAGGGCTGCGATTATTATCGCAAAGTTTATGCTGCCGTCAATGCGCGCGGACATCGCCGATTTATCGTCGTGTTTAATCGTCGCGATTTCCGGGATAAGCACGACGGACAGCGCGCCCGTGAGAGTGGTCGGCGCCATAAGAAGAGGCATCGCCATTCCGGTAACGCGTCCAAAGGTTGCCGACGCGTCGCTTTTTTCCATGCCGTATTTTATGAGCAGGACGGGAATCACGATTGCCGTAAACGCGCCGATGACTCCGCCGAAAACGCGCATCGCCGTTATCGGAAGCGAGGGTTTTAACACTGCCGGAACGTCTTTTATACGGCCGAATTTACCTTTTTTTATCAAAAACAGTATGAAAAGTACGACGGCGCACGTTATATCCGACACCAAAAAACCTACCGCAAGCCCTTTAAGCGGCGTTACGGCGGCGATAAGTCCCAGCGAAAATATCAGCGTGAAAGTAATGCGAAGGACTTCTTCCAGCATCTCGGTGAAACTGAACGCAAGAAAAGACCTTTTTCCCCAGAACCAACTGCGGATAACGTTGTAAATGCTTGTACTTAAAAGTGCGGGCAGCATAATCACGACAAGCGGCAAAACCCGCTCGTCCGCAAAAACCGACGGCAAAAGGAAAGCGACGGGATATATTACCGAAAGTATCGGAAGTACCGACGACAGCGACAAAACAAGCGCGGTCGAAATAAGCGACGGAACGTTTTCGCCACCCGTTTTTTCGTCCTCGGCAATCTTTCGGCTTATCACCGTCGGAAGTCCGCTGAGCGCAACCGCCGACGCGAAAAAATAAAAACTCAACGCCATCTGATATACGCCGACAACGCTCGCGCCGAACTGCCGCGACACGAAAACTTTGAACAAAAACGCAAAAAGTCTTGTCGCGACCGAAAACGCCGTTACGACCGCGACCGATTTGAAAATACTTTTCTTATTCGTCATAATCCGAAAGAATCACGTTCTGACCGGGGAAGAATTTTTCGGTGCCGTTCAGACGGATCACTTCTTCTTTTCTTGTTCCCGTCCTTTTTGCGACGGTTTCCGCCGTGTCGAAAGGTTTCGCGACGCAGGTTTTCCCGTGGAATTCCGCCGCGATAAGCCGTTCCCCCTCAAAGAAAAGCGGATTATCGTTCAATAAAAAAAGCGACCTTTCGGTCGTTTTGTATTTTCTTGCCAAAGATGAGGCGTTCTCGCCAAAGCCAACCCGAATTACCGTATATTTCATACGGTATTTATATTCGGGACGAACTTTGATTATTCTTTAATCGCGATTATTCGTAAGTGAAGGTCGAAAGCTTGTTTCGTATCCAGAAAGTGGCTTCCGTCGTCGTGAACTTCATCGGGCAGAAGTCGTACTCGTTAAGCGCGATCGCGTTGGTTTTTTTGCACCATTCGTGCCAGAGTTGCTTCCTTAAAGTGTTGTCGGTGACAAACTCAACCTTGCCCAAAAGCGTGATGCTGTCCGAGCCGCTGTAATAGCAAATACTTGCGTTCTGATTTTGTCGGATATTCTGGACTTTCTGGCTGTTAATCGGCGCGCCGAAATAAATGACGTTGTGTCCTTCCGAGCGAAGTTTCGTGATAATGCTGGAACGTGGACCGCCCCCTGCGCCGACCGAGGACAAAAAAACCTCGTTGGTGTTCATAAGAATCCTTGCCGCAATAATTTCTTCCGGTTTCAACATAATATAAATCCCCAATAATCATTATTCTTAGAAGTATTGTATCACACGATAACGTAATAAATCAAGAAGAATTTTGCTTGGCACCTGAAAATGTCCCGGCGCAACCGTTGCGCGCGCCGTGTATTTGTGGTAAAATTAAGAAAAAAAATAAGGATTTGAATATGTATTATATAGGTATCGACGTGGGCGGTATGAGCATTAAAGGCGGCATCGTCGACGAAAACGGCAACATAATCGTGAAAGACAGCGTTGTTACAAAACCGACGCAGCCGTCCGACGACAATACAAAAGATATCGCGGGGCTTGTCGCAAAACTTTTGGAAGACGCCGGCATTTCGACGGACGAGATCGCGGGAATGGGCATGGGCGTCCCCGGCACGGTCGATCCCGACACCGCAAAGATTTTTTATACCTGCAATATTTTCTTCCGCGATTACGATTTCCGTGCGGAATTCAAAAAATATTTCGATTTTCCCGTGTATATCGGCAACGACGCGGACTGCGCTGTCATCGGTGAATCGGTGTTCGGCGATATGAAAGGCGTGCAAAATGCTGTCATGGTGACACTCGGCACAGGCGTAGGGACAGGCACGCTTGTCAAAGGTAATTTGATTTCCGGCTTCAAAGGCGCAGGCGGCGAGGGCGGACACACCGTCATTCGTATGGGCGGCGAAAAATGCGGTTGCGGCAGGCGCGGTTGCTGGGAAGCGTATGCGTCGGCAACTGCTCTTATCCGCGATACCAAACGCGCGATGGAAAAACATCCCGAAAGTCTGATGAACGAAATCGCGGGAAAAGAAGGAAAGGTCACGGGGCGCACGGCATTCGACGCGATGGACGCGGGCGACAAAACCGCAAAAGCCCTTGTTTCAAGATATATCAGATACGTCGGCGAAGGGCTTGTGAATATCGGCAACTATATCCGTCCCGAAATAATCTTTATGGGCGGCGGTATAAGCAATCAGGGCGACTGGTTCATAAAACGCCTGCAAGCGTACGTCACCCGTTACAGTTACGGCGGCAAAAGAAATCCGTATATTAAGGTTGTTAAGGCGACGCTGAAAAATGAGGCTGGTATCTTAGGTGCTGCCGCCCTCGTTGCAAAATCGTCATAATTTTGCGACCTTTTGAGTTTTTGGCAAAACCTTACTCGGTTACGTACGCCAAAGTACGCGCCCTCGTAAGAACTTGCCAAGAAACGTCAAAATCTCATCAAAATTCTGACGATTTTGGGACAATTATTATTCATCTAATTTATGCCGTTTTAAGAGAACTATGTTTAGCACCCGAACGGGGTGCTTTTTTTGTTGTATTTTTCTTTAACTTTTTTTCATAAAGGTATTGACAAATCGTAAATAAGTGTTACAATAATTAGCAATCAAAGGTTGCGAGTGCTAACGGTTTGTAACGCTGACTGCCAACGCTCGCGTATGTATTATCGTAAAAAGGAGGATAAATAATATATGGATACTAATAAATATACCGCAAAAGCCGTTGAGGCCGTGCAGGGCGCGCAAAACATCGCTCTCGAACACGACAATCAGGAAATCAAGCCCGAGCATTTTTTATACGCTTTGCTTGACGACGAAAACGGACTCATTTATAAAATTTTAACAGGACTGCAAGTAAGCGCCGACAGCCTTAAAGGCGCGGTCGAAAACGTGATTAAATCTTTCCCGAGGGTTTCGGGCGAAGGCGCGAGCATGTATCTCGGTAACGAGGCGGCGAAAGTCGTTGCCGCTGCCGAAAAGTACGCCAAAAAAGACGGCGACGCGTACGTCGGAGTCGAGCATCTTTTTGAAGGTATTCTCGACAACCAGACGGCGAATCTCAAAAAGTTGTTTTCGGCGTACGGCGTGGACAAGGCGGCGTTTCTGGACGCTTTGAAAAAAATCAAAACCGCGCCCAACACCACTGACAACCCGGAAGACACTTACGAAGCGCTCAATAAATACGGATACGACCTTGTCGAAAGGGCAAGAAACGGAAAACTCGACCCCGTAATCGGCCGTGACGAGGAAATAAGAAACGTCATAAGGATTCTTTCCAGAAAGACGAAAAACAACCCCGTGCTTATCGGTGATCCTGGCGTCGGCAAGACCGCAATCGTTGAAGGGCTTGCACAGCGTATCGTACGCGGCGACGTCCCCGAAGGATTGAAAGATAAAAAGGTTTTCGCGCTGGATATGGGTGCGTTGATTGCGGGCGCGAAGTACCGCGGCGAATTTGAAGAAAGGCTGAAAGCCGTCCTTAACGAAATCAAAAAACAGGAAGGCAGGACGCTTTTGTTCATCGACGAATTGCACACTATCGTCGGCGCAGGCAAGACCGAAGGCAGCATGGACGCAGGCAATCTCCTGAAACCTATGCTTGCCCGTGGCGAGTTGCACTGCATCGGCGCGACGACTTTGGACGAATACCGCAAGTATATCGAAAAAGATCCCGCGCTTGAACGTCGTTTCCAACCGGTGACCGTCGATCAGCCCGACGTCGAAGACACGATTGCGATTTTAAGGGGACTGAAAGAAAGATACGAAATCTATCACGGCGTGAGAATTCACGACCAGGCACTCGTTGCGGCGGCGACCTTGTCCGACCGTTACATCACCGACAGATTCCTGCCCGATAAGGCAATCGACCTTGTCGACGAAGCGTGCGCCATGATTCGTACCGAAATCGACAGCATGCCTGCCGAAATGGACGACATTTCGCACAAGATAATGCAACTTGAAATCGAAGAATCCGCATTAAAAAAAGAAAGCGACAAACTGTCGATGGAACGCAAGGCGAGCATCGAAAAGGAACTTGCGGAACTTAATGCGAAGTTCAACGAGATGAAAGCCCAGCTTGAAAACGAAAAGAAAAAGATTGTCGGCGTGCAGGAAACCAAAGCCGAAATCGATAAAGTGAATCTTGAAATCGAAGAAGCGAAAAGGTCTTACGACTTCACGCGCGCGGCGGAACTGCAATACGGCAAACTTCCCGAACTTCAAAAACGTCTGGAAGAAGCCGAAAGCAAGGCGGGCAAACACGAAAATTCAAGCCTGCTCCGCGACGAAGTTACGGCGGACGAAATCGCAAAAATCGTCGCAAAATGGACGGGTATCCCCGTAACGAAACTTATGGAAAGCGAGAAAACCAAACTCTTGAATCTCGGCAACGAGTTGCATAAGAGAGTTATCGGTCAGGACGAGGCGGTCACGAAAGTCGCCGACGCAATCCTGCGTTCGCGTGCGGGCATATCCGATGAAAACCGTCCTATCGGCAGTTTCATGTTCTTAGGGCCGACGGGCGTCGGTAAAACCGAGCTTGCGAAAACCCTTGCGAATTACCTTTTCGACGACGAGAGAAATATCGTGAGAATCGATATGACCGAGTATATGGAAAAGTTCAGCGTGTCGCGTCTTATCGGCGCGCCTCCGGGATACGTGGGCTATGACGAAGGCGGACAACTTACCGAAGCGGTAAGGCGCAAACCTTATTCCGTCGTGCTGTTCGACGAAATCGAAAAGGCGCACCCCGACGTATTCAACGTGCTTTTGCAGGTGCTTGACGACGGCAGAATTACCGACAGTCAGGGCAGAACGGTCAACTTCAAAAACACGATTATCATTATGACCAGTAACCTGGGCAGTCAGTATATTCTGGACGGCATAGACAAAGACGGCAACATCTCGGCAGAGGCAAAAGAGCAGGTTTCAGCCTTGTTGAAATCGACGTTCCGTCCCGAATTCCTGAACCGTCTGGACGACATCGTAACGTTCACTCCGCTTACTCGCGACAGTGTGAAGAAGATAATCGACTTGTTACTTGAAAAACTCAATTCAAGGCTTGAAAGGCAAAATCTGCACCTTAAAGTTACAGATGCGGCAAAAGACGTCATTATCGACGGCGGCTACGACGTAACGTTCGGCGCAAGACCTTTGAAGCGTTTCATCGAAAGCCACATCGAAACGCCGGTTGCAAGAATCATACTTTCGGGCAACCTTGACGAAGGCGACGTAATAGTCGTCGACGCGGAAAACGGCTCGCTTAAAATCGCGCCCGAAAAACCCGAAAAATAAAACGAAGAAGCATCTCAAATCGAGATGCTTTTTTAATGCGAAAAATCTGCGCTTTTGAAAAATTGAAAGCCGTGCGCGACGGGGTGCGAAAATTAAGGTTTATTTTCGTTTTACAGTATATCGTTAAATAAAGTATAATAAATCTATGGTCGGTAAAACATCGGCCGCGGAGGTTTTATGATTGAGATTAAAAATATCGTAAAAACTTATCGCCCGAAAAAAGGCGGCGAGGTGAAAGCCCTTGACGACGTGAGTCTGAAATTTCCCGAAAAAGGACTTGTGTTCATACTCGGAAAATCGGGCAGCGGAAAGTCCACCCTACTGAACGTTATGGGCGGGCTCGACACGGCGGACAGCGGCGAAATCATCATCAAAGGCAAGTCGTCCAAGGAGTTCTCCACGGGCGATTTCGACAGTTACCGCAACACGTATCTCGGCTTTATTTTTCAGGAATACAACATTCTGGAAGACTTCAACGTGGGTGCGAATATCGCGCTTGCGCTGAAACTTCAAGGGGCAAAAGCGACCGACGAAAAAATCAACGAAATTCTGGACGAAGTCGGGCTTTCGGGCTATGGGAAAAGGAAACCCAACGAGTTGTCCGGCGGGCAGAAACAGCGCGTCGCAATCGCAAGGGCGCTTGTCAAAAACCCCGAAATCATCATGGCGGACGAGCCCACCGGCGCACTTGACAGCGGCACGGGAATACAAGTTTTCGACACCCTTAAAAAGTTGTCAAAGGACAAACTTGTCATCGTCGTTTCGCACGACCGCGAATTTGCCGAGTCCTACGGCGACAGGGTGATCGAACTTAAAGACGGCAAAGTAATTTCCGACATCGAAAAACACCGCATCGACGCCGAAGTGGAAGAGGGCGGCGCGGAAAACTACAAGGGGAAACTTTTGCGCTTCCCGAAAGGGTACAGGCTGACCGCCGACGACGTAAAGCGTATCAACGAATATCTTGAACGGGACGAGGCGTATTTGTCGCTTGACGAGAAGGTCAACGCCGACGTAAAAACCGCGTCGCACATCGACGAAGACGGGAAAATGGAGTCGTTTGCCCCCACCGACGAAAACGCGATAAAAATTTCCGACGACAAACCGTTCAGACTTATTAAATCGCGTATGCCCGTGAAAGAAAGTTTCAAAATGGGCGTCAGCGGAATGAAAACCAAGCCTTTCAGGCTGATAATTACGATTTTCTTGTGTTTCGTATGCTTTGCAATGTTCGGAATCGTGGACAGTTTTGCCGCGTACGACAGCAAGACCGCCATCGTCAACTCGATTATCGACAGCGGCATAAAATATACCACGTTCAGAAAAACGGTGCTGGTTGACGAATTCGGCGATCAATTCTTCACCGAAAAACGAATGTCCGACGCCGACGTCGAAAATCTGAAAAACAAGACGGGAATGGATTTTTTGCCCGTGCTGTCCGAAAGCGGCAGCGGATATTACAGATTTCGACAATGCCCGCGAC
>OCLB01000263.1_pt1 | contig 12110 bp, 15 predicted proteins | sample 1495901 | NCBI WGS metagenome assembly OCLB01 (sample SAMN03418273, study PRJEB22391) | human gut metagenome | biome: human-gut; feature: organic feature; material: feces | host: Homo sapiens | place: Tanzania | collected 2013-01
TGCCTCGGGAGCGGCGGTGGCTACTTCGGTAACTTCCTCGGTAGCGGTGTTCTCGGTGGCGTTTTCGAGAACTTCGTTTTGAGTATCACTCATAAAACTTAAAACCTCCTCAATCAACTCATCCGGAGTTGATGCTGCGGCCATTATGGCCAACGTGTTGTATTTTGATATCATCACGGACTGTAAGTCCGAAATTTCCGAGACGAAAAACGTATTGTCGTTTATCGATTTTGCAAACTCGTAAAGGCGGTTGCCGTTTGCGCTGGACCGGTCGCTTATCACGACTACGGCGTCGCATCGTTTCGCAAGGGACTTCGCTTCTTCCCGTTTTGCCATTGTAGTATAACAAATTGTATTGAAAAAAACAACTGTTTTATGGGTATATGAAATAATATTTTGTATTTTTTCCTTGATTTTTTCAAATTTTTCTTCAAAAAAAGTGGTTTGAGTAACGACTGCGAACTTTTCGCCGTCTTCAAGGGATATTTCGTCAAAATCGGCGGCAATTTGGGGCGTTTCGGCTGAAAAACCGCAAATTCCCTGCACTTCCTGATGATTTTTGTCGCCGAGTATTATGATTTTATACCCTTTTGTAGAATACTCGCGTACAATTTCCTGCACTTTTTTGACCATCGGACAGGTTGCGTCGTAAACGTTTGCGCCGATACGCGCAAGTTTTTCAAAATCAGACGGCGCCGCGCCGTGCGCGGCAATAACCACGTTGTCCCCGCTTTGAACAACAGAAAGGTCGTGAACGGGATATATTCCTTCGTTTTTCAACCCGTCGACGACCTTTTTGTTGTGAATTAATTCTTTGTAAGTAAGGCATGGCGCGTGAGCTTTCGCGACGTTAATCGCGCGTTTCACACCGTTACAAAATCCGAGATGTTCGGCTTTTATTATTTCCAAGAACTTGTCCCGCCTTTACTTTTTCGCTTTTACTTTGCGCGGCGGATATTGTTTCAAGCCGCGTTCTTTTGCAATTTCGTTTGCTTTTACTCTTAAAGCCTGCATTTTTTCATACAGGAATTCCGTCGCTTCGGCGTCCTGTTTCCTGTCAAAACCTTCTTTCAGAAGGTCGATAGGCTCGCCGACGACAAGGATATTTTTCCGAAACGGTCTGTGCATTCTGAAATAAAGCGTCGGCAGAATTTCAACTTTCGTACGCATTGCGAAAACCGAAACGCCCTTTTTGAACGGCGCCATGACATCCGTACCCGCCTTATTCCTTGTGCCTTCCGGGAAAATCAGAATATTTTCACCGTTTTTAAGAACGGTCACGACTTTTTTATAAGCGTCGATATCCGCCTCGCCGCGCTTCACGGGAATGCAGCCAACGCCGGTTAAAAACCAATTGCCGATTTTTGTTTTGAAAGCTTCTTCTTTCACAAGCGCGTTGAAATAATTTTTGAAAAACGCGTTGAAAATGATCGAGCCGTCGGCAGCGGACGCATAGTGGTTGGAAATAATGATACCTCCACTGAATTTTTCAAAATTTTCCGCGCCGTAGATTTTTGTCGGCCATATTATTTTTTGAAGTACTCTTGCGGTTATTTGTGCAAATTTTCCGATTTTTGCCATAAATTACTTCTCCATTTTGTTCAAAACGAAATCAATAACTTCGTCAATCGACATATTCGTCGTATCGACGAGAACGGCGTCGTCCGCTTGTTTAAGCGGCGCGAACGCGCGATGCGAATCGTTGTAATCGCGCACTTTGATATCTTCCAGAACCTTTTCATAGGACGGCGCGTCGCCCTTTGCCTTCAACTCCTCAAAGCGGCGTTTTGCGCGCACCTCGGGCGTTGCGGTGATGAAAAACTTGTATTTTGCGTCGGGCAACACGTAAGTGCCGATATCTCGTCCGTCCAGAACGACGCAGTCGTTTTTTGCGATTTCCCGTTGAAGCTCGACAAGTTTAATCCTGACAGACGGCAGCGCGGAAATATCGGACGCGGCTTTCGACACGTAATGTTCCCTGATGAACGGCGTGACGTTTTCCCCGTTGACGATAATCTGTTGCGAGTCGCCGGTGATAATTTTCATATCGAGGTTGTCAAGCATGGGCTTTACAGCCGCTTCGTCGTTGACGTCGATACCTTGTTTTACGGCGACGTACGCAAGCGAGCGATACATTGCGCCGGTATCGAGATATATGATGTCAAGGCGTTTCGCAAGAGCCTTTGCAACGGTGCTTTTTCCTGCGCCGGACGGTCCGTCAAGCGCGATATTGAAGTGTTTTTCGTGTTTTGCCATAAGATAATTATATATAATTCAGTAAATAAATCAAGCGTTTTTTCGTTTGAAAATTTCAACGGGACAAGGCGCGCGCGGCGGCAACCGCGCTCGACCACGCGATTTGCAGATTAAACCCGCCCGTGTATGCGTCGACGTCCACGACTTCGCCGATGAAATAAAGATTTTGCACTTTCTTACTTTCAAACGTTTTCGGATTAATTTCTTTGACGTTTACGCCGCCGCTCGTTACTACCGCTTCTTCAATCGGCGCAAGCGATTTGACAGAAAAATCAAAGTTTTTAAGAAGATGCACCAAATTTTTGCGGTTTTCTGCCGAAATAACGTTTACTTTTGTATCTTCCTTAATTCCCGAAAGTCTGACGATAACGGGGATTAGTTTTTTCGGCAACAAGTCGGACAAAGCGTTTTTGAACTCCTTATTTGAAAAGAGTTTGAAATCGGACAACACCCTTTTGTCAAGCTCTTCGTACGTCAACGCGGGTTTAAGGTCGATTGAAATTTTCGTGTTGTTCAAGTCGATTTTATTTATGTTTGCGCTAATGCTTAAAATCGTGGGACCCGACACGCCGAACGCGGTGAAAATCATCTCGCCAAACTCGCCGACGATTTTTTTGCCGTCTTTAATGACGCTCACGTCGATGTTTTTTAAGGACAGCCCTTCCAACTCTTTCGCGATATTTTGTTCCGCGACTCTTATGGGACAAAGCGACGCTTTCGGTCTTACGATATCGTGCGAAAAACTTTTTGCAAATTTATATCCGTCGCCGGTGCTGCCCGTCAGCGGATAAGAAACGCCGCCCGTCGCAACGACGACCGCGTCGCACTCGATATCCCCGTTGCTTGTGGCGACAATAAAAGTATCTCCCGTCTTTTTCACGCTTTCGACAACGGTATTAAGCCTTACTTCGACGCCGTTTTTCAAAAGCGCGTTGCTCAGCGTTTTTATGACGTCGGACGATTTATTGCTTTTCGGGAAAACCCTGTTTCCGCGCTCGACGACAAGCGACAGTCCGTTTTCTTCCAGAAACGCCATCGTATCTTCGCTCGTAAAGCCGTAAATTGCGCTTTGCATAAATTTTGCGTTTGTAACGACGTTTTCCAAAAACTCACGCGGGGCGCAGTCGTTTGTGACGTTGCATCTGCCTTTCCCCGTGATATAAAGTTTTTTGCCGAGTTTTTCGTTTTTCTCGACAAGGATCACTTTATTGTTTTGTGAAATCATTGAAGAAGCGAGCATACCGCTCGCTCCTCCGCCAATAATAACTATTCTCATCTTTATACCGGATGAATGTTTTCTTCCTTACTGCCAAGGACGTTGTCAACGCCGTGCAGTTTTGCCTTGCGTTGTTCAAAGAACTTCGTCGCGACCTGCGGGAACAAAGCGTACGACAAAACGTCTTCTTCCTGTTCGTAATAAGGTTTGACTTCTTCCTTGAACTTTTCGTACTCGGGCGGGATAAGGTCGGCGGGACGGCAGGTAATTCTCGGCTCGTCGCCCCAGACTTTCTTGTAAAGTTCGGGATCGGGCTCTGCGGGAAGCGTGCCGTATTCACCGTGCAACAGACCTTTCGTTTCTTTGGTTACCATTTTGTAGCGTTCGCCCATAACGACGTTCAGGACGGCTTGCGTGCCGACGATCTGGCTTGTGGGCGTAACGAGCGGCGGATAACCCAGATCCTTTCTCACGCGGGGTACTTCTTCCAGAACTTCCTGATACTTATCGCTTGCGTTTTGCTCTTTCAGTTGATTGATAAGATTTGAAAGCATGCCGCCGGGAACCTGATACATAAGCGCTTTGATATTGACTTTCAGAACTTTGTCCGAAAGGAAGCCGTCGGCTTTCAGGCGGTCTGCGACTTTTCTGAAATAATCGGACGCTTCGGACAGCACTTCAAGGTCGATGCCCGTATCGTAAGGCGTGCCCTGCAACGTTGCGACAAGCGGTTCGGTTGCGGGTTGCGACGTGCCGTTTCCGAGCGGCGACAAAGCGGTATCCACGATGTCCGCGCCCGCTTCGATTGCTTTAAGGTTGACCATATCGCCGGTGCCGCACGTGTTATGCGTGTGGATATGCACGGGAATGCACACCTTTTTCTTGATTTCCGACACGAGTTCGTACGCGGTGTACGGCAACAAAAGGTTTGCCATATCCTTAATGCAGATGATATCCGCGCCCATATTCGCAAGGGTTTCCGCAAGGTTTACGAAATACTCCGTCGTATGAACGGGGCTTACGGTATAACTCATCGCGCATTCGCAAATGCCCTTGTATTTTTTGGTGCTGTCGATTGCCTGACGCAAGTTTTTGACGTCGTTCAGCGCGTCGAAAATACGAATAATATCGATGCCGTTTTTGATTGAAAGGCGCACGAAGTTGTCCACGACGTCGTCCGCGTAATGTTTGTATCCGAGGATATTTTGTCCCCTGAACAACATTTGAAGTTTCGTGTTAGGCATAGCGTGACGAAGGGCGCGCAGTCTTTCCCACGGATCCTCGTTCAAAAACCTTAAACAAGAATCAAATGTTGCGCCGCCCCAACATTCAAGGCTGTAATAACCCGCAACTTCAAATGTTGTTCAGGAGCGCGCACGCCGGCAACATTTCTTCAAGGCGCATACGAGTCGCCGCCTGCGACTGGTGCGCGTCACGCAATATCGTTTCGGTAATTTTAACCGGTTTTTTTGTAATTTCAGCCATAGTTTTCTCCATTTACAGTATTGCAAGCAAGACGCCTGCTGCGATTGCGCTGCCGATAACGCCGGCGACGTTAGGTCCCATAGCGTGCATAAGCAGATAATTTTCGGGGTCGTACTGACGTCCGACGTCCTGAACGACGCGCGCCGCCATAGGAACTGCCGATACGCCCGCCGCGCCGATAAGCGGATTGATTTTGCCCTTTGAAAGCTTGCACATAAGTTTTCCGAGCAGTACGCCGCCTGCCGTGCCCATCGAGAACGCGAACACTCCGAGGAACAGTATTTTCAGAGTTTTAAGAGTCAGGAAGTACGGCGCGAACGCTTTTGTCCCGACGACGACGCCCAGCAAAATCGTAACGATGTTAATAAGCTCGTTGCTTGCGGTTTTAACAAGGCGCGGCACAACGCCGGATTCCTTGAACAGGTTTCCGAGCATCAACATTCCGAGAAGCGGCAATGCGCTGGGAAGCACGATACCGACGATACCCGTAACGATGATCGGGAACATTATTTTTTCCTTTTTCGACACGGGACGAAGTTGTTCCATGCGGATTTTGCGTTCCTTTTCCGTCGTTAACAACTTCATAATCGGAGGCTGGATAACGGGAACGAGCGCCATATAACTGTACGCCGCAATTGCGATAGGTCCCATAAGATTGGGTGCGAGCCTGGACGTTACGTAGATTGCCGTAGGACCGTCCGCGCCGCCGATAATGCCGATTGCGCCCGCTTCCTGCGGTGTAAACCCGATAAGCAGCGCGATAAGAAGCGCAAGGAATATACCGACCTGCGCCGCCGCGCCTAAAAGCAACGACTTCGGATTTGCGATAAGCGGACCGAAATCCGTCATCGCGCCGATTCCGAGGAAAATCAACGGCGGGAAAATAACCCATTCGACACCCTTGTAAAGATACCAGAAAAGTCCGCCGGGTTGTCCGTTTGCAGGGCCCGCCATCAAAGCGTCGTACGCGCCCGGGATATTGATAAGAAACGCGCCGAAAGCAATGCCGACAAGCAACATCGGCTCAAACTTTTTCACAACGGCAAGGTACACGAGAAAGCATGCTACGACAAGCATTATCAGACAGCCCCAGATACCAAGACTGTATCCTTCGAACCTGGAATAATCGACGACGAAACCCGTGTCGTTCCAAAGGTTCTGGAACCATTCTTTCAGCGTACCGCTCGTCGAGTCGAGCAATATACTTTGAAACATGATGCCTCCTTATGCGATAACGGCAAGTAAGTCGTCGGTGTTGACGCTTGCGCCCTTTGACGCGACGAAAGTAATAACGCCGTCTGCGGGTGCCACGATTTCGTTTTCCATTTTCATTGCTTCAAGGATAAGTACGGTCTGACCTTTCTTGACAGCCGCTCCGTTTGTCGCTTTGAAGTCGATGACCGTGCCGGGCATCGGGGCTTTCAGCTGAGTGCCGCCTGCGGGAGCCGCGACAGGTGCGGGCGTGGGAGCCGCTTTTACTTCTGCCTTTTCGGGAGCGGGTGCGGCGACGGGAGCCACTGCGGGCGCGGGCGCTGCCGCCACGGGTACAACGGGTGCGGGCGCGAAACCGCCTGCGACTTCTTCGACTTCGACCTCGTAAGCCTGACCGTTAACTTTTATATTGAACTTTCTCATATTATTACCTCCGATAACTTAACTTTTTGATATTTCTGACGATAAATTTCTGGTTTGAACCCTCGCATTCTTCGCCCATATAGGCAGAGATTGCCGCGGTGATTGCCGCAACGACTTCGGGTGAAACGCTCTGAAATTGCGTTTCCGTTTTCGCGCCCGGCGTAACGGTTACTTCGGGTTTAGGTTCATTTTTCTGAATTTTATTTTTGAACAATTCTTTAAGATTTTTGCGCTCTTTTTTGGGTTTTTCGCCCGATTTTCGCATTACTCTTTCCATAATTGTAAGAATGATGACGATAAGCGCAAGCAATCCGAACACGATAAGCATACCCATAAGGGTGAGTTTACCGCCGATTGCCATCTTTTCGGAAAGTTCCGACGAAAGTGCCGTTATGAACATAAATCACCTCACAAAAGCATTGAAAGCGCGCTTGCGACGTAAGGCTTGACCTCGCGTGCATCGATGACGGCGTCGATGTATCCGTCCTTTGCCGCCTTGAAGGGATTGCCCTCGGCAAAGGTGTATTTCGCTTTCAGTTCTTCCTTGTCTTTTTGCGGATTGTCCGACAATTTTTCGTCATAGAAATTGACCGCCTGATCGGACGACAAAGGCGCAATCGTCGCGTCCGAAAAAGCAATCGTGTAATTGAATCCGATTTCTTTTGCGGCAAGCAGTGCGTACGCGCCGCCGATTGCGTTTTTGATAACCGCGATTTTGGGGTTTTCGGAAAGAGCCATTGCCGTATATGCCTCGGCTGCGATTTTCGCAACGCCCTTTTCTTCGCATTTGAGGCGTGCCGCGAAACCGTCCGAATCCACGACGCTGACAAGCGGAATGTTGTATGCGTCAAGAAGATTTACGAATCTTTTGATTTTTCTGAAATCCTTGCAGGTAAGTTCGCCCTCGGCGGACAAAACGCCCACGGGTGCGCCGTCTGCGTATGCAAAGTAGGTTTTCGTCGACGCCTCGTCACACGATATTTCAAGTGCGGAGCCGTTGTCGCAAATTGCGCCGACCGCGTCCGAAACGCTTTCAACCTTTTTCGCGACCTTATTGGGATTGTCGGCGATTTTGCTTTCGCCCGACAGGAACGTCAGCACGCTTGCGATCCGGTTTCTAAGAGTTGCGACGTCGGCGTATTCAAGTGCCGCAACGCCCGATTTTTCCGCCGCGTCTTTTCCGAGATACTTTTTCGCGTCCGACGGATTTTTCCCGTCTTTTGCAAGGACTGCGGAAGGTGCGGCAAGCGAAGCGTATCCGTCCGTGCCGAAAATAACGACGTCCGCAACATTTGCAAACACGTCCATAAGCCCCGTTGCCGCGCCGCGGATAACCGCAACGTGCGGGACTTCGTTTTTCATACTTGCGGCAAGGCGAATGATTTTCGCATAACCTTCAAGGACTTTTGCGCCCTCGTCAAGCCTTGCGCCCGCGCTGTCGATAACCGACACGAAAGGCACTCCGTTTTTGACGGCGGCGTCCATGACGTTTTTGATTTTGGTTGCTTGCGCGCTTGAAAAACTGCCGCGCATCGCCTCAAAATTCTGGACAAATAAATAAACGGGAATGCCAAAAACAGTAGCATATCCCGTTATGATACCTTCGCCCAGAGCTTCGACGCCGTCTTCAAAAGTCGTACCCGACGTAAACGCGCCGGTTTCCACAAACGATTTGTCGTCCGTCAATTCGGAAAGAAAACCCAATGCGGATTTCCTTGCCTCGTCGAGTTTCGACAGATTTTCGTTAAGTCTTTTAATGGTGTCCATAATTCCTCCGGAAACTATTTCTTCATTATAAATTATACCCGTTTGTCAGTGCTTTGGCAAACGAAAAATCGAATAATTATTTTCTTATATTAAAAACTTGAAAAACCTTGTTAAAGGTTCTTCAAGTAGTTGATTTCTTTGTCGGTAAGATACCTTGACGCGCCCCTGCCAAGCCCGCCGAGCCTTAAATCGCCGATGGCAACGCGTTTAAGGAAAATGACCTCTTTTCCGATCGCCTCGAACATCCTGCGGATTTCCCTGTTTTTCCCCTCGAAAATGGTGACGTCGTAGGAATAAATATTTCCCTCGATTCCTTTGAGTTTCACCTTTGCGCGCGCCGTCGTCTGACCGTCGTCGAGAGTAACGCCTTTGCGGAGTTTTGCAAGGTCGGCTTGCGGAATGTCGCCCTCGACTTTCACAAGATAGGACTTCGGAATTTCGTTGCTCGGGTGCGTGAGATATTGTGCAAGCGCGCCGTCGTTTGTGAGAATAAGCAGCCCTTCGCTGTCGTAGTCGAGCCTGCCGACGGTGAACAGTCGCTTGTCGACGTTGACGTAATCGAAAACGGTTTTTCTGTTAAATTCGTCGCTTGCGGTGCAAACGCAGCCCTTCGGCTTGTACAGCATAAGATAGGTATATTTGTTGACGAGCGTGATTTTTCTGCCGTCGACGGTAACGGTGTCGTTGTCTTCGTTGACCTCAAAGCCGAGCGTCGTTACGGTTTTGTTGTTGACTTTCACGCGACCTTCTTCGACAAGTTTGTCCGCGCCGCGACGGGACGTAACGCCCGAGCCTGCGATATATTTATTGATGCGCATATAACAATTCCTTAATATTTAATATGCTTATTATATAAAATTTATTAAATAAAGGCAAGTGTTATATCAAGATACGACAAACAATTATTGCGCCGAAAACGCTTCGTTCAAAAGATTTTCGGAAACGCTCCACATATCGTTTACGTTCAGGACGACGACGGCAAAACTTTTCCCGTCTTTTTCCGCCGCGCTCACCAGACATCTTCCGGATTTTTTCGTATATCCGGTTTTCACGCCGATTGCGCCGTCGTAATTCCACAGCATTTTGTTTTTGTTTTTGAAACACCTTGAAACTTCGCCGCTCGTGTCGTGGTATTTTGTCGAAACAATGGTACGGAACACGCCGTTTTTCATTGCGTACGCGGTGATTTTCGCAAGGTCTTCGGCGGTCGAATAATGTTTTTCGTCGTCAAGCCCGTGCGGATTTGCAAAACTGCTGTTGACTGCGCCCGCCTTTTTTGCGACTTCGTTCATTTTTGCGACAAACTTTTCAACGCTTCCCGACGTTTTTATCGCAAGCGCGACCGCGCAGTCGTTGCCGCTTCTTAGCATCAGTCCGTACAATAAATCGCGATACGAGATTCTTTCGCCGGGGCTAAGATACACGCTGCTGCCTTCGATACCGACGGCGGCGGACGGCACGAATATTTCTTCGTCAAGGTCAAAAACTTCCTCGATTACGGTGATTGCGCTCAATATTTTCGTCGTACTTGCAATGGGTAGTTTTGCTTGTCCGTTGCTGCTTTTTATGATTTTCCCGCTTCTTAAATCAATGACGGCGTACGCGCTTGTTTGCCTTGCACGAGAAACATTATTTTCAATCGTTTTGTACGAATTTACAAAAATAACCGTCAAAACAAACAAAATCGCAAAAATTATCGTTACTTTCTTACGGTGTCCGCAACCGTTTTCAAAAGGTTTATCCATTTGTCCTCCGTATAGTTTTTATCGACGCCGACGTACGTCGTTTTTTCGCCGGCAATCAAAATTCCCACGGGCGTCACGCTCATTCCGAATCCGCCTGCGTCGACGTCCGACGCTTTCTTATCGTTTTTCAGAGCGTTACCTTGTCCGCCGACGTACCCGACGCTGACTTTCGACAGCGGTATCACCGTAGTTTTTTCGTCGATGACGACGGGTTTTCCGACGACTTCCGAAAAGTCGAAATTGTTTTTGATTTTCTCAATGTCCATATATCACTCCTTTGAAAAGAGAAACCCGCGCTTTTACGTCGAAATACGCGTTCGTTTTCCCTTGTTTTCCCTGTATTATTTTTACGTTTACGTTTTTGATATTAAGGAATTTGACTGCGCCTTTTATCATTGCCGTCATAAATTCGTCGCCGTCCGAATTTATCATAAGCGTGATTTTCTTAATCGCAATAAGTTTTCTGAAATTCAGGTTTTTTTGCGATTTTTTGGGTTTTTTGTCAAAATTTTGTCCATTTATTGTAATTTCAAATATACCGTTTACCTTTTGGACGATAATCTTGAATGCCTTCACGCCAAAAACTTTCACGACGAAAATCATACATTCGCGGTCAACGGACAAATATCCCGTGACGTTTATCGCAATCGCGAAAAACGATACGAAAACGCAAAGACACAATAAAAAAAACACCATACGCTTATTTTGTGCGTACGGTGCGTTTTTATGAGAAATATTATTATTTGTATTCCTCGTATTCTTCGTCTTTCAAAAAGTCGGGAACGTCGTTGAAATCCTCGTCCATATCGTCGAAATCGTCGTTGTTTTCGGGCTCGATTTGCGTCTCGTCTGCGGCGATATCTTTTGCCGAAAACTCCGGCACTGCGCCGCCAACTTCGATAAAGTCGGGCTGGTCGACGTTAAGTTCCTTTTCAAAATACAGCCCGTCGCGAGCGGTGTCGCGGAAGTTTTTGTCCAGAATCGAGATTCGGTCAAGGACTTCGTTGTAATCGGGCAGGTTTCCGAGGTCTTCCAGCTGGAATTTCCTTAAAAACTCGTCGGTCGTGCCGAAAAGGAACGGGCGTCCGACGGCGTCTTTTCTGCCCTTGACCTCGATAAGATTGACTTTCATCAGAACGCTCAGTGCGTAATCGGGGTCTTTGCCGCCCTTTATATCTTCGATTTCCTGACGGGTAACGGGCTGTTTGTATGCGATTATCGACAAAACTTCCAACAAACTTTGCGACAAAGCCTTTTCGCGGATGGGCGTCAGCACTTCGACAAGCGTGGCGCCGTAGCGCGGATTTGACGTGAATTGCAGTTTGTCGTTGAAACTTGCAAGAACTATGCCGCTGTCGCCGCCGTACTTGACTTTCAGTTCCTCGACGATTTTATTAAGTTCACGCGTGGTAAGGCTCGGGATACGTTCGATAATATCCTTTTTGGAAACGGGCTCGCCCGAGGCGAAAATCAACGCTTCGATTGTTTCCTTAATATTGTCCATCTAATTTTTCCTCCGAATTTACAAGCGGCGTTTCGACGCCTTCCTTGACGGTGATTTCGATATCTTTAAATTTTTCTTCCTGATGCGCGGAAATTTGTTGTTTTTTCATGAGTTCCAGCGTGGCAAGGAAGGTATTTATCGCGTCGATTTTGTTGAAGTCCTTTTCGATAAGGCTGAAATACGACGTCTTTTTTTGTTCGATTAACACCTCGCAGATATGGTGCATGCGGTTGTCGATGGAAAACCTTTCTTTCTGAATGGTCTTCGGTTCAAGCCTTAATTCCTGCTGGACGGCGCGGTACGTCATTTTTGCGTAAGCGTCAATGAGTTTGTCAAGGTCAAAGTCTTTGATTGCAAGACGATAATCGTCTTCCGAAAACACGGGTTCCCTGAAAAAGCGGTTTATGGTTTCCAGCCCTTGCAGTTTTTCCGCCTGCATTTTGAACATTTTCAGTTCTTCGAGGCGGCGGTACAGGTCGCGCTCCGGCAGGTCGCATCACGC
>OCLB01000265.1_pt1 | contig 12052 bp, 9 predicted proteins | sample 1495901 | NCBI WGS metagenome assembly OCLB01 (sample SAMN03418273, study PRJEB22391) | human gut metagenome | biome: human-gut; feature: organic feature; material: feces | host: Homo sapiens | place: Tanzania | collected 2013-01
GCTTACGTGGGTGAAAATGCCCGCATAGGTAAGAATTGCCGTATATTCCCTCAAACATACATAGGTGATAATGTTACCATTGCGGACAACTGCATCATCTATCCACACGTTACTATCTATGAAGGTTGCGCCATCGGTAATAATTGTATCCTTCATGCGGGTTCTGTCATCGGAGCGGACGGATTTGGATTTGCACCGGAAGGTGATGTTTACAAAAAGATTCCTCAACTGGGAAATGTAGTTATCGAAGATGATGTGGAAATCGGAGCTAACACAACTATCGACCGTGCTGTAATGGAATCGACCATCATCCGCAAAGGAGTTAAATTAGACAACTTGGTACAGATTGCCCATAATGTTGAAGTGGGAGAAAACACCGTCATGGCTGCACAAGTTGGCATTGCTGGTTCAACTAAGATAGTAACGTGTGGATCAGGAGTCATCAGTGATATCAAAGCACCGACAACCGTATTAGGAGCACCAGCTATTCAGGCAAAATCATTCATGCGTTCAAGCGCAATATTCGGCCGCCTTCCAGACATGTACCGGACAATGGGGCAATTGCAACGTGAATTAGAAGAATTAAAGAAGTTAATAAATAAAGAATAAAACTATGCAAAAGCAAAATACATTAGCTGATAGCTTCAGTCTGGAGGGTAAAGGCTTACATACTGGATTAAATATCCATATCACATTCAACCCTGCCCCCGAGAATCATGGGTATAAAATCAAACGTACGGATCTGCCAGAACAACCTATTATCGATGCTGTGGCTGAAAATGTAATCAATACGCAAAGAGGAACTGTTATTGGTAAAAAAGATATCCAAATCAGTACCATCGAACATGCGATGGCTGCCCTCTACGCTGCCGGGATTGACAACTGTTTGATTGAGGTCGATGCTCCTGAATTCCCAATCTTGGACGGAAGCTCACGTTTCTATACAGAGGGAATCAGCAAAGTCGGATTGAAAAAGCAGACTGCCAATAAACATATTGTCAAGCATAAAATTGAAGTTAAAGACGAAGAAACGGGTGCTTCTATCATGATTCTTCCTGAAGATAACTTCAGTGTGAATGTTTTGGTTTCATATAACTCTCCGGTTTTGACTAACCAGTATGCCGTAATGGATGACCTTAGCCAGTTCCCATCCGAAATTTCCGCATCGCGCACATTTGTATTCGTTCGTGAAATAGAAATGTTAATTCAGAACAATTTAATTAAAGGTGGAGACTTGGACAATGCTATCGTTATCTATGACCAAAAGGTTTCCCAGGATTCTTTGGATAAATTGGCAGACATGATGAACCAGCCTCGCAAGAGTGCAGAGGAATTAGGCTACATCAGTAATAATCCATTGGTATTTGACAATGAACCGGCAAGACATAAGTTGTTGGATGTAATCGGTGACATCGCCCTTATCGGACGCACATTGAAGGGCCGCATCATCGCAACACATCCGGGACACAGCATCAATAACAAATTGGCTCGCATGATTCGCAAGGAAATAAAGCTGAATGAAGTGCAAGCTCCGGTTTATGATCCCAACAAAGCTCCAGTAATGGATATCAACCGTATCCGTGAATTACTGCCTCACCGCTATCCATTCCTGTTGGTTGACAAAATCATAGAAATCGGAGACAACTATATTGTCGGTATAAAAAATATCACAGCCAACGAACCATTCTTCCAAGGACATTTCCCGCAAGAGCCTGTTATGCCAGGCGTTTTGCAAGTTGAAGCCATGGCGCAAACAGGAGGTCTCTTGGTCTTGAATTCTGTAGAAGAGCCTGAACGTTATTCTACTTACTTCATGAAGATTGACGGAGTCAAGTTCCGCCAAAAAGTTGTTCCGGGCAACACCTTGATCTTGCGTTTGGAATTGTTGGCTCCGATACGCCGCGGCATCTCCACCATGAAAGGATTAGTGTTCGTAGGTGACACCTTGGTTAGTGAAGCTGAATTTATGGCTCAAATAATAAAGAACAAATAAAAAAGCAATTCGATATGAATATCTCACCATTAGCAGTCGTACATCCCAATGCTAAGCTTGGGGAAAACGTCACGATTGACCCGTTTGCAGTCATCGAAGAGGATGTTGTTATCGGTGACAATTGTCATATTTTCCCTCACGCTGTCATCCTTGATGGCGCACGTTTAGGCAAGAACTGCCAAGTATTCCCAGGAGCTGTGGTAGCAGGAATCCCTCAAGATTTGAAATTCAAAGGAGAAACAACCACAGCGGAAATCGGAGACAACACCACGTTGCGTGAATGCGTTACCATCAACCGAGGAACAGCCTCAAAAGGAAAGACTGTTGTCGGGAAGAACTGCTTGATTATGGCTTATTCTCATATAGCACACGATTGTATCGTGAAAGACAATGTCATCATCGGCAATGCCTCACAGATAGCAGGCGAAGTGGAAATAGATGATTTTGCCATTGTCAGCGGAGGATCACTTGTCCATCAATTCACCCGCATCTCAAAACACGTCATGATACAAGGAGGTTCCCGAATAGGAAAAGATATTCCTCCATATACCCTTATCGGACGAGACCCGATTGTTTATTGCGGAATCAATATTGTTGGTTTACGCCGTCGTGGATTCAGCAATCAACAGGTATATCTAATCCAAGATATCTACAGGACATTATATACCCGTGGGCTTAATAATACAGATGCTTTGAAAGCAATTGAAACGGAATATGAACCAAGTGAAGAGCGTGATTTGATTCTCAGTTTCATCAAATCATCCAAGCGAGGTATCGTACGAGGTTCTATCGACGAATTATAATAATATGGGGCTGTGTTGAAATGGAAGTTTTGGTACAGCCCCTTTTATATGTGTCAGAGTTTGGGGTTATGACACACCACCGTCATGTGGTTTATGGTTTCCGCTGTTGTATTTCCACAGGATTCTTCCCGTCATAATACAAATCATATAAAATGCCAGCAACTCCTTCTTCCCTATTTTTACTGACAATAAAACGTTTGCCGTCACTGTAACGTTGACGGATATAGAATATGGAAGAACTATCTTTTAATACAATCATGTTTTTCCCAATGAAGCAAACATCCTCTCCTCCGGCAATCTCTCCGCATCGATAAGGTATGCTGCCACTCAAACGATAGTCAAACGGAAAATGCAAATCGCCGTCCTTTTGGAATAGCATGAATCCTATCCTTACCAACTTGGGCTTTTGTTCAAAGCAGACTTTGCTTTCAAGGTCAACATAATACTCTTTGCCGTCATTCTGGATATACAGATAGGCTTCATCCTGCAATTCCGCAAAATCAAACTTCGGATCTTCTTCCGTGCTGAATTTCTCAAAATAAGATGTACGCAACAGATACTTGCCTTCCCAATTCCTTACGACACGAATGCCGTATGCCGGGGGAAATATTTCCGTGTACGACCCTGTTGACTTCCAACGATGGGACAACATATCAAAGGCAAAGGTATTGTAGGCTTTCTGACCATTGCGGGTGATGCGGATATCTGTGACTTCATTGTAGTCGGACAACTTATAACCATGATTAATCTCCACCTTTATGTGGTATGGGAATATCCTTCTCTCTCCACATCTCTTCACCTGATCCTCAAAGTCCTTTATCCTATCTGTCCAGCGAATCTTCTCCTCTTTCCATTCATCCAACGAGACAAGGTGCAATCCCGCTTCCAATCCATTCCTGAAATAAAGTAATCCGTCCGCACTCTCAAACAATGCGTAACTGTCCATCTTATCCTTGAAAGTATAAATCTGTGGTTCATCCTTGGAAGGCGGTATGTAGAAATTACGGAACCGCAGCCCATCATCTATTCCATGTGACAATGCATCAGGCGTGACAAAGCAAGTTTCATCCATCAACTTCGTCCGCACTCTCGGGTAAAGTCGCAAGCCGTCCGTTGTACAAAACCCTAAGAAACCATACCTTTCTATTTTGGGTTGGCATCGGAATCTTATCCCATTCTGCAAGTCTATCCACGGACTCTCCCGGTCTACTTTCCTTCGTGAGTAGAGCTTGGCTATTCCATATAGTTTCAGTTCCACCTTATTATAGATGCACGGCAGCACCTCTTTGCCATCTTTGTCAACCACCCCGGTCAAACCTTCCGCATTGCGCAAGATTCTATATTTATAGGCAGCCTCCAAGTCATTGCGCTGTCCGTCATGCGCCATCACAATGATTAAATCTGTCCGCTCATCGGCAGTAATCTCATCCAGAGTGTCATGGCAGATGGAATAAGCGGCAAGCACCCTCTCTTCTGCCCTCTTCAAGTTTCCCTTTCCTGCCTCCGAACCCTCAAACATGGCAAGCCAATCCCTGTCATCCGACGGCAACCCGAACAGCCTGTACAACCCAACATTGTCCAATATCAGACAATACTTCTTACCGTCAAACACACGCATTCCACGTCCCACCTGCTGCAAGTATTTCGCAAGAGACAATGTAGGCCGCGCCAACTGTATGAACTCCACATCGGGACAATCAAAGCCTTCACCGAACAGGTCAACATTCACCAAGACCTGAATGCAGTCCATTGCCATGTTTGTCCTATCCGACCCATTCGTCTTATCTTTCAGGATAACACTCTCTTTAAACCGTCCAATAAGCATTTGTCTCTCATCAAGAGGTGTCTTCGAACTAATCACCACGGCATTGATTCCATGCTCCCTATAGTATTCCGTAATATGCTCCGCATGCTGAATATCTATGGCATACACAATCCCCTTCTTGTCCCGTGCATACCTCAACACAGTATCACAAAGTCTTTCGATACTCGGTCGCACATCCAACTTCTCACTCATCTCCCTCAACGAGAAATCCCCGTCCGCTCCTCGCTTCTTCAACGAGTTTACCATACGCCACTCCTCGCTATCGGTCCTCACCGACATATAGTCATACAACGACAACCATCCCTCGGCAATAAACCTGTTATGCGACCACGATTGCAACAGGACATCAAACAAGTCCGTAAATCCATGCTTATTCAACCGGCAAGGTGTAGCCGTCAATCCCAAGAACTTCGCCCCCTGCCATTGTTGCCACATCACTTTATAGGTCTTGGCAAGGGCATGATGCGCCTCATCAATAATGACTAAAGAGGGAACAAAATCAACACAATCAATCCTCCGACTCAACCATTGTATGGAATGTACTCGTATAGAATTTGAAATAAGGGAAGGGAAACACTGTTGCTTCAGAGTCTCACGAATTTGCTCCACCAGTTCCTTACGGTGTGCCACAATGAGCACAGTCTGAGTACTGTTACCACGCAGGAACATCTCCACTATCGAAGCAAGAACCACAGTCTTGCCTGTTCCTGTCGGCATCTGCACCATCACGGAGCGATATTTCTCAAAAGCATCCACTACATGATTGCGTATCTCTTCCTGATACTCTCTCAGCATAAGTTATGCAAAGCGGTGTCACAAATGATATCATCAAAATATTCCCAATGCCTATCTGTTATAGGGAGAGGTTAACATCCATCACCCCCTTCCCTTTAGGGGAGGGCTAGGGAGAGGCCTTACCCCACATACTTTCCATCCTTCGCCTCAAATATCACACTCGGCTCTATCACCTCCACCGTGTGCCACGCACCTTTCGGAACCTGACAGCCATATTGGGCTTGGGCAGGACAAAGGTGAATACGCTCTATTTCCCGGAAACGACTTCCTATTGTCACATCCTGCGCATCCATTCCCTTTTCAAAGCAAGCGGCATCTTCACCTTTTAACGGAGACAACAAGGGGTTTATCTCCTCATAAATAACCTCATCCAACTTGCCACACAAACAGATAACAGTCTCCGCTGTATCCTCATGCCGATGAATAGGCACAACCGTTCCCGGCAACAAAGCATTCAACATACGCTGGCTCGAGTCGGCCGGAGATGTGCGTAAATCGAAGCCCTGACGTAAACGAGGATTCACCTTGGCTTGCTCGAAGAGTTGATTCAAAAAGTCTTTATTCATCTCTATCATTGCATCTAAGTTTTACAGACCTTTGTAGCCCAATGTTTCACAAATATCATTTAACAATCGCCTCCTTGATGCTCTCTACAATATAGTGAACATCATCATCCGTCACCCATGGACCTGCCGGCAGACAAAAACCAACCTTGAAGATTTCTTCTTCAATGCCATTAGTATAAACTGGAGTACCCTTATACACTGGTTGCTTGTGCATCGGCTTCCAAACCGGACGACACTCCACCTTCTTTCCAAGCATGAACACACGCAAGGCTTCCACATTATCATTCGGCTGACAATCCGTTACCGCAGAATCAACAGCATGGATAACGCCAGCGGCACCGCCCACTGCTGTTTTGATAACTTCTTTGTAGGCATTCTCCTGACCTTGAATCTTCACATCCGCATCCAAAGTAGCAGCACAAAGCCAGAAGTTGGCATCGTAGCGAGGATCTGCCGGCTGTTTGTGGATATGCACGCCCGGAACCTCCTTCAGCAATTCTTCATACAACGACTGGACATGTTTATGATGGGCAATATGGTCATTCAATACCGTCATCTGACCACGACCAATACCAGCACAAACATTCGACATACGATAGTTATAGCCAATAGCACTGTGCTGATAGTAAGGATAAGCATCACGAGCCTGAGTTGCATACCACATAATTTCATTAGCTTCCACTGCGTTACGGCAAATCAGCGCACCTCCACCAGAAGTAGTAATCATCTTGTTGCCATTGAACGACAGCACACCATATTTTCCAAATGTACCCAATACTTGACCATTAAAACGAGAACCCATTCCCTCAGCAGCATCCTCTATTACAGGAATGCCATACTTATCAGCTATTGTCATGATTTCATCAATACGGTAAGGCATACCATAAAGAGCCACAGGCACAATCGCTTTAGGATATTTGCCAGTCTTTTCCTTGCGGTCAATAATCGCCTTCTCCAACAAAGCTGGATCCATATTCCAAGTCTCGCCTTCCGAACCAATAAATATAGGCTTGGCTCCAAGGTATGTGATAGGATGTGAAGAAGCACAGAACGTAAAGCTCTGCACCAACACCTCATCACCTGCCTTAACACCACAGCCAATCAAAGCCAAGTGAACAGCTGCTGTTCCTGCAGAGAGGCAAACGACTTTGCGAGCCAACTCTAAATCTCCACCAGCCTCTTCTAAATCGCCCCCTAAAGGGAGAGACTGGGCTACCTGGATGATTTCTTTGATGACGTTATCAATTTCGCACAACACCTGTTCATTTGTAAAGCGTAATTCTGTATATCCCAACTCTTGAAGACGAGCCGTACGCTCCTCATCTTTCTTCATCTGTTCAGGAACACGATGATAACCACCATCCAATTCAATAGTAAGTTTCTTCTCGTTACAGAAGAAATCAACTATAAAATCCTCGATGATATGCTGTCTGCGAAACTTCAGTCCAACACCTTTAGCCTTCAATGTATTCCATAGTACGCTTTCTGCCTCAGTAGGATTCTTGCGATTCTCTTCCGCAAATTCCTTAAGCACACCATACAACCTCGGATCCGCCGTATGCACCCCCAAATCGGCCACTCCCTTCCCTTTAGGGGTGAGGCCACAGGGGAGGGTTGGGGTGAGGCTACAAACGCCTCCAACTCTTTCTCAAAGGCATTGACATTCGGACCCATCGGCACCACCCAATTCGTGTCAAATGCCTCCTTCACATATTTTTGTTCCCAACACGCCTCACTCATGTGGGCAAGGCAGAGATAAATCGTTTTTCTTTCTTCTGACATATTTTATATATTATGATTATTTTTTACGTATAACTTCTTACCTATCATCAAACAAGCGTAAAGCGGATACACTTTTTCTGACGAATAAAAAGGAAGCTGTACTAATTATGCCCATTAAATGCTTCCATCGTGGCACTTTTACCTGTTGTTGTATTGATATCCGCACGAAAAAGAACCTTTTTTATTGTCGTAAAAAAAACGCGCAAATCCATCATTGGTCCAATATGCCGAACGTAATACAGGTCATACTCAAACTTCTTTGTCCAAGAGATAGTGTTGCGTCCATTAACCTGCGCCCAACCGCTCATGCCTGGAGTTACATCATGGCGGTGATGCTGTTCCTCACTATACAAAGGAAGATATTTCATCAACAAGGGACGAGGTCCAATAAAAGCCATTTCTCCTTTCAAGATATTGATAAGCTGCGGTAGCTCATCAATAGATGTCGAACGAACGAATTTCCCCACTTTTGTCAATCGTTCCGCATCAGATAGTAGATTTCCGTCTGCATCACGTTCATCTGTCATTGTCTTAAACTTCAATGCTTTGAAAATCTTCTCATTCTTTCCCGGACGATCCTGTTTAAAAAACACACCTGCTCCCTTATTGGCAAAGTGCAGCAAAATTATTGTACCAATTAAGATTGGCGACAACAAAATCAATCCAACCAATGCGCCCAACAAACCGATAGGACGCTTCACACATATCATGTAAAATTTCTGACCAAATGTAAATTCCATCTATTATGATAATTTAATGTTCTACATAAATTTAATGCTTCTTTCCTTATAATATTATGGTAATGAATATCATTCTAACAATGATAATAATCGTTTAGATACCTCATTTACAATAGCTGAAAGAATAGTACCAAAGACAACAATAAAAAGATATCTATCTTCATATAAAGAGGCAGGCAACAACGAAAAAGCGTTAATCCACGCTATCAAGGTAACATTGAACAAGTAAGACTCAAGAGATATTTTTCCCATAAAGCCCAACGTTCTGTGAACCCAATCTGCTTTTATCCAATCCAACATTTTGCATAGAGAAAACAATACAGGGAAAAACAATATCCAAAACAAAGGACAGAAAGAATAGTATCTATATAATATAACAAGAAATAGGAATAACGCAATTACAAATATCATGCGTTTGAAAGGCAACCTTTTACCCCCCCCTACATACCTCGCTATCCACATTCCCATAAAAAAGAACATAGCCTGATTAAGATAATCTCTCAAATGAGGAGCAAGATAAGTACCTATCATATAAAAAACAATACAGATTCCAAACGTGACTAAAACAGTATATTGCGAACAATCCAACACCTTTTTCCAATATGGAGCCAACAAATAAAGCGGAATCAATACTGCTATAAACCAACATCCCCCACTATCAAACCATACAGATATTGTAGAGATATTATAGAAGTAATACCACCACTCTTTGTCTTCAATATTACAATCCAAAAGCAAAACCGGTGCATATATAATAAGGTATGGCACAATAATTCTGAGGAATCGTTTCTTATACCAGGCACACACACTGCCAGATTGCTTTGACAGCGAGAACAGAATACCCAAACCTGACAGAAAGAAGAAAATGTCCACTCCCAACTGACCCAATGCCAAGATAGACATGATGGAGGCCGGCAAATTAACCCCATTTGATGCTGCATGACACATCAATATACCAATAGCAGCTAATCCCATCAATGTCCCCCTATGGGTACTGATAGATTTCAAATCAAATGATAAATCCATATATTTCAATCACTTCTTTCTACACTATTATGTTTTACACCATGTCCAGGGCACACAGTAAAGTTCTTACTTAATTCTATAAGTCGGTTGCATGACTCTTTTGCATCCTCCTTATTACTATTGGGAAATATAGCCAACAAGCGTTCTCCTGGAATATAAGAATCTCCCGTAAAGAGACAATCGTCAATTATGTATGACAGACAACTTTTGTCGTGCCCCGGGGTAGAGAGAACCTGTGCCTTCACTCCCGGGAACATATCCACCTCGTCACCTTCATGCAGCACCACTATCCTTGCTTCCGGATTAATGATAAAATCCGGCACCTCCACATGATACTTGCTCACATTCAGTTTCGTATCGCTCAATGCCCTTTTTCCGAACTCACTGGTACAGACAACAGCATCAGGAAAGTCTGACAGCAGTGCATTCAAACCATAGATATGATCAGAGTGCGTATGCGTAATGAGCACTCCCCTCACCTTTCTGCCATTCAGCAAATGACAGACTTGAGCAGCATAGTCGCCACAATCAACAAGCCATACGTCTGTGCCTTCTTTCTCTGAAAGCACAAACGTATTGCTTGCATAAAAGGTGTTTTCTATACGTTGCAGCAGCATATCAACGAACGGTATATCCTCCATCAACTATAAGATTTTGTCCGGTAACCCATTTTGCGGCATCACTCAAAAGATAGATGCAAGCATTAGAAATATCAGAACATCGTCCAAGTCCAAGAAGATGTTTATTCTCCAACTCTTTTCTTAATTCAGGGTCTGCCATGTGAGGAAGCTTCGCATTGATTGGAGTTTCTATTGCTCCAGGGCTAACGACATTTACACGAACATTGTTTTTTGCCAATTCACATGCCATAGAACGAGAAGCCGCAATCAAAGCACCCTTTGTCGCACTATATAGCGTTTTACACTTGTCTCCAACCAAGCTCATTATGCTTGAAAAGAGAATGATACTGCAGCCATGGTCCTTGTCGTAGTTGCCCACACGTGTCACTTCCTTCGAGAGATTTATGGCGGAATACACATTTGTACGGAAGAATTGGTCGAGCAATTCGTCTGTCACCATCTTCAATGGAGTGACTGACGACATCCCTGCACAATTCACTACGCCATTTATCTTGCCCATCTTGCCGACAACAGCCTTGACGGTTTCTTTCAGACCTTCTGATGATGACAGGTCGAGAGGAAGGATAAGATGTCCTTCGCCTTCCATTTGCCCCAAAGTCTGGTTTAATCGCTCTACATTACGAGCCACCAAAACGACCTTTGCTCCCATCTTGGAGCAGTCGATGGCACATTGTGCACCGATGCCTGAACTGGCACCAGTCACAATGATTACTTTATTCTCAAGCGAGAAAGGATTATAACTCATCAGTTTTCTTTGTTAGGATGTGTTGCGGATTCTTCTGATTCCCCCTCGATAGGCGTATATTCACGACGCAGGCTTTCATCTACTGGTTGACCATTTGCCACCTCCACGATATCGGAAATCTTAGTATCACAAAAAGAGACAATGCCTGTAGCCCAAGTCATACCAACTCCAAAAGCACTCATCATAAGAGTTTTGGTTCCATCCAATTTACCCTTCAGTTCTGACACAATCGTAAGTGGTACGGATACAGATGACGTATTACCATATTTTTCTATTGTATGGGGAATTTTCTCTAAATTGAGCTTCATCTTCTTGGCTATATAGCTATTGATAAAGTTGTTTGCCTGATGGAAGCAGAAATAGTCGATATCCTCTATGGTCTTACCTGCCTCAGCAATTGTCTTCTTGATGTCACGAGGAATCTCACGAATCACGAAGTTGAACACATCGCCCCCCTTCATGTATCCTTGCTCATCCGAACGCATGTTGCCGTACTCATCCACCACACGCTCCTTCAAAGTCTCAGGAGTTGACATGTGACGATAACCACCAGCCTTGATCATGATGAGGTCTGCACGCGAACCATCAGAGTTCAGAGAGAGTGTGGTCTCGCCAAATTTCGCATCACATTCGACGAGTGCAGCCACACCGCCATCACCAAAGATAAAGGCACTTCTGCGGTCGCGGGGGCCATACACCTTTGATCGAGTCTCACCATCAAGGATAAGAGCTTTACGAATATTACCTGTCTGCATCATGCTATAAACCACACTCAGACCATAGATGAATGCAGAGCAACCCAAGTTGACATCAAATGCAATACAACTCTGTTTCAAACCCAAACGATGCTGGAGGGTAATGGAAGTTGCAGGCATGCGATAATCTTGTGTCTGGCTAATAAATACCAATAAGTCAATCTCATCACGATTAATATTGTTGTCAATAATCAGCTTCTGGGCAGCAGCAAAACAAAGGTCTGAAGAACAAGTCTGTTCATCTGCGAAACGACGTTCATAGATACCAACTTTCTCCACGACCTCCTTCACCTGGTCTTCGGGGAAGAAATCTGTATATTCAAGGTTTTTAATAACCTTCTGGGGCACAGCACCCGCCATAGCGGTAATGCCAACTCCCCG
>OCLB01000266.1_pt1 | contig 12025 bp, 20 predicted proteins | sample 1495901 | NCBI WGS metagenome assembly OCLB01 (sample SAMN03418273, study PRJEB22391) | human gut metagenome | biome: human-gut; feature: organic feature; material: feces | host: Homo sapiens | place: Tanzania | collected 2013-01
CTTTAATTTTATTGACATAATTTTTTATAATTAATAATCCATATAATCATCTGCGTGATCACACAAATCTAAAAATTCTTCCTGTATTGCATTATCCAAAATTTGAAATTCTCTGCGTTCGTTATATTCGTCTTCTGATTTAATCGCATCTGCCCAATCAGCATCAATATCATATACTTTTCTTGTATCTGTTGACATAACACGAATCATATTATGAATTTCTTTTTGCTTTCTAAATCCATAATCAGAAATATATCGTTCTACAAGAATTTCTTTTTTAAATATAGGAATAATACAAATAAGTTTCGTATTCATTTCATCTTTCTCACATGAATGAATACCAGGAATCAACAATACAGGTTTTCCCGTTTCTACATTTATATTATATGATGTATTACTGCGAAGAAATACAAGATCACCAATTTTAAATTCTGCCATAATTTTAATATCTTATTAATATTGTTTATTATTTACAATACAAAGATACACATATTATTTGAATTAAAAAAATAAAAAAGAAAAATCTTAATATATTATTTCTATAATAAGAATGTATATATTAAGATTTAACGTTTTAGCCTATGAAATAGAAATAGTAAATGTAGGGAGACTCGAACTCCCAAATTTCACACCTAGAATACCATGAAATAAACTCAAAATATTATTGAGTTGCGTTTACCCATTTCGCCATACATTTATAAACGGTAGTTTCTTATCCGAATGCAGTCTAACTACCAAACCTTGAGTATCACATTTCGTACGTTTCCCAGATATTGTGACATCTGCTTACTATATTACTATAATAAGTTAATCCTTGAATCACTTAAACCTAATTTAATAGGGATACATGTCAATTCATGATTAAAAAGTTTTTAGTTTAACAATATTATAAATATCGCAAGGATTGCAGCCCTAATAAGATTCGAACTTATAACATCACAATTAAATATTATGTGCTCTACCATTGAGCTATAGGGCCAAGGTCTTATTTTAAATTTCCACGCAATAAGACCTGGAGTTTTTCTCATATACGTTCATATTATTCAGTGTTAAAGCTATGTTAAAATAAACGTGTTAACCACTTCACCAATCACGCATATTATTTTATATGTTATATGTTATTAGAGCGTGATATGGGACTCGAACCCATGTTTATTTATTTTAATTCGAAATGTATAAACGAATCGAAAATTAAATATGGTAATGAGATTTTACTGTAATACTAAAGCTCTTGACTCAATGCTAATGCTAAAATCTAGGATTTTGTTTATGCTAACTGTAATCAAGCTAATGCTTTAGTCAATTTACATTATTTATATGTTGAATAATCTATAAAGTCTATTTCTATTATAAAAATAATTTCACATAAATAAATATCATAAATGAAATAGTTAGTGCAACTGAATGAAAAAGAATAATTATCTATATGAAGAAATGATGCAGGATATTGCTGTTATCGTTAAACATAGAATAAATGAAGCATATGATAATCAACTTCTTGAAGAATATGGTGCAAAAGATATATTTAATGATGTAATGAAAGAAGCAACAAAAGAAGGAAAAATCTTTTATACACATCTTAAGAAATTTATTATTTATATTATTAAAAAACTTCAAGAAACAAATCAATATAAGCAAGCAGAAAAAATGATGAATGCATATGTTCAGAAAATATAGAAATATATAAATGAACATAAAAAGATTACACCACGTCGTATGTTAAAAATTACAGTTACTGTATTAGCAATATATGGTGGTGTATCAATGGTACAGGATTGTAAATCACTAATTAAATCACTACAAAATAATGTAGAAACATATGAACAAACAACAGAAGATATTCCTGAAGTACAATAGGAAAATATTACTGTTGATGAACCAGAAGATTTTGTAGTTGATGTAAAAGATGAAGCAAAATAGACATTAAGTATTAAACATGTTTCATAGGAAGATATTAATAATTCTCCAGCAAATAAATTTGAGCATGATAAGAATTTCAATTTTAAATCAAGTAACAGTGCCCGTGAATTTATTAAAAAACATGAAATGCTTCTACTTTATCCTTATTATGCAAATGAAGCTGAAGAAAAACAAGGTAAAGTAACTATAGGTTATGGACATGTTGTATTGGAAAATGATGGAGCATTATATCAGCAAATACAACAATTAAAAAAGAAAGGTCTTATAAAGCAGTCATTTACTCGTGATAAGAAAACTGGAAAACTTATATTAAATCCTAAACATTGTAAACCAATTATTACAAAAGCACAAGCAAATAAATTATTTTTAAAAGATATTAAGATAGCAGAAGATAGAGCATATAAAGCATTGCAAGATATGCCAACAGATGATGATAATGTTAAATGCTATATGTTATATAATCAAAAAATAAGAGATGGATTAACATCATTATGTTATAATGCAGGTAATCTTAAGCATGATAAGTATTCATTTATAACAAAAGGACTTGCAAAATGTAGATATGATTATAAAAATCAGAAAATTAATCCGGGTGATTATAATGTATCGTTCAGTTATTTTAAAAATATTAAAGATAATCCTAATAGAAGAAATGAAGAATATAAGTTATTCTTTATGAATGCAAATAAATCAATGTCATAAAAATAAAAAAATTTAATATAATGAAAAAATTATTTGAAGCAAAACAAAAACCATTAGTTGTTTATAATCCGGCTGACATATTTATGAAATATAATATGAAACCTGGTGATTATGTTTCTATTGCATATATATCAGACGTTTTACAGGGTGAATCAAGTAATCCTATCGCAAGAAGTGGTTCTCAAAAACAATGTTATAATATTAACGAAGAAACAGATGCATAGTTAATAGAATATATTGACAATCTTCCTAATAATAGAATTAAGCAATTATTAACCGAATTTAGAGAATCTAAAAAATATTAGGATTTTTTAAATGGTACCAGTAAATTAAAGACATGTAAATTAAATTTAACAACAGAACATATTATTAAAGTAAGTCATCTTACATGTAACTGGAAAGATTCAAAAGCATTGGCAAAATTCTATGATAAGTAGCGAGATGCTATTTGGAAACTCCGTCAAGATTATGGTTTTGAAGATGGATTTGATGATAATTATGATAGAGATGAAGATGATGTAAACTGGAGAGATTTACATGATGGTAGAAATATAATGCCTCGTACAAAAAAGAATTATAACGGTAATGTATATAAAGATGCTACTATCCTTCCAGGTATTTATGCAAGTCTTTCAGATCCTGATAAAGTGGCATTTAGATTTGCATATAATCAAAGATCTAGTCATAAAGATTCTGATTATTATTATGTAAATGGTGACGGAACATTATTCCCTTTAAATAAAGCATTTGTTACATTCTTAACATATGCATATAAGAAAAATAAAGAAGATGAAATTTATCCTACATAGGAAGAAAGAGAATTTGTTGTTAAACTTAAACAAATTACTGATGAAGCTCCAAGTACAGCAGAAATGACTCTTAGCTGTAATTAGATTTTATTTATGAAGTCAACTGCACGCACATCAAAGAACGCAAGAATTTCTCAAAATATTCCATTTGTATGGATTAATACAAAAGATGTTGTCAATAAATATGATTTTATTAATCCAACTGAGTTAAATAACATTATTAAAAATCTTGTGTATTCACTTGATGATACTGATGTTAATGGTACAATTGAAAATATCAATGTTAAAGGTAAATCAATAAGTGATCTTCTTAATATAGATATGTCTGGTAAAGCAACTGCTGATCCTGCAACTATTAGACAACGTTTAGGAATTACAGAAGCATTACATATGTTAGCATATAAATTTACACAAACAAAAAAGAAACGTGCATTATATGAATCAATTATGAAAAATGTTTCTAAAACAATAAAAAGAAAATTACAATTAATCTAAAATAATAAAGAGATTGAATATTTGATTATTCAATCTCTTTTCTTTTATATTAAAAAATTAAAATCTAATAAATGAAACTACTTTTGCAGAAACATTAGGATCTGCAATCTTAAATACCTTATCAGGATTAACCTATAACATAATATTTGCTTCACCTTTATCTGCAACAGAAGATGTCCAATATCTTCCTGTACCTATAATATCTCTTACTTTATTAAGTTCTGGTAATGTTGGAAGATATGCACGTTCAAAAATTTGTGATTTTACTTCATTTATCTGCTCACTATTCAAGCCAGATAACTGCAATTTCTGTACTGCCATTTCCTTTGCAACTTTTGCGGCATTATTACCATTATCTTCAAGAATACTTGTATAAAAATTTCCTTTAATTTCCTCTTGATAATAATAATTAGATCCCGGTGTAATCTCTAATTTCTATTTAGCACCAACTAACTTTTTCTTAAAATAATATGAATCATATACATTATTATTTCCCGGATTACCCAATGTTGATTCCTATGAATCCAATATCATAAATACAGGTTTCTTATCTAATGACTAATAGCTAGAAATAACACATTTAGCAAATGATCCCTATGCATCATTACTTAAAGCTAAACCATTTACTTCATCCCATTTAAGGAACATACCTTCATTTGCTTTTTTCAAAGAATTACCTACTGTTTTAAAATATGGTTTTAAATCTGCATATTTTTCACCAAATGGTTCATCTTCAGCAGTTTCATCCTCTATATCTTCATCATATGAATCTGATGTATCTACATCATCATAATCAGGATAATCTGTCTATGTAGTTTCTTCAGGTTCATCAATCTTTTTACTTACACTATCATCAAACCCATGTGAAACTACAGGGTTATCCTAAATATCTGGTTCATCTTCTATTGTATTATCATCTGTTTGCACATCATCATAATCAGGATAATCATATGTCTATACAGGCTCATCCTAAGAAATATTACCATCAAATTCACCACCATTTTCAACATATAATTTCTGAATATCTGCTATATTACCACCGGCATCTATATATGCATTACCAATATTCTTATATGCCTTTAATTTATTAATATCTGCATTATTATGTGGACATCCAACCTTCATAGTAAGCAAACCTGCAACATATTTCTATAAAAGAACCTCTTTTGAATCTTTCTTCATTACCTTTGCATCTTCACCTAATGTTGAACGCAAACGACTTGACATTGAACTCATTGACGCCCAAATCTTTGAATCAATAGTTCTCTATACACGGGCTTCATTTAATATATCATTTATAAATGTTCTCATTTAAAATAAATCAATAATTATTTTATATATTTATTTTGTTATAATTGTTTAATATAACATTATCATTTACTATAAAATTAAAGAGTATAACTTTTTAAATTATACTCTTTATTCTTTATTTTGTTTAAATTATAAAATTGTTGTCCATGCTTCAAATACTGCATCATCGTATTCTGCATATGGAATAGTAATATAACCATGATCTGCCCATGATGTTCCCCATGAATTCCTGATAATAAAACCTTGCTTATTATAACCAACGCATAATACACAATGCCCTCCAGCATAATTAGAACCTTTTCTCCAAAAATAAGGGTCATTATCTGTAAAAACTGGAAAACCCATCGAACATGGTCCAAACATAACTAATGCACGTTTTAAAACTTCTCCTGATGGAACTAACGCATATGAATTAATTTTTTCTCCATTTAAACCATTAGTTTTAAGATATTTTAATGCTTCTTTTATAGACATACCTTCCTATGGTTTATTTGAACGTGAATTATATAATGTATTAATAGAGAAATTATTACATTTACCATCAGTTCCTACTTTACTGTTATGAAGATAGTCAAGTACACCTGTTAATGATTGACATACACAAGTCTATGTATTTCCCTAATCACGAACAGGAGGCATAACATCTCTTAAAGAAAATTCATCAGGTAATGGTATTTTTGAATCAACATTTACTATTTGTTCTGTACCATCTAATTTAGACGGTATACATCCATAAAAATGCTTCTGCTTATTATCCATATATCATTAAATATATTTTATATATTTATTTTTTATATAATAAAAGAAAGAGTTAGATATTCAAATATCTAACTCTTTTATATTTTTATTAAGAGAAATCACCACCGGTATCACCTCCACCAGTATCTGCAATTTCAGAACCACCTGATCCCATACCAGTATCACCTCCAGAGAATGCTTCATCTCCACCAGAGAAGTCACCTCCTCCACCGAAGTCTCCTCCACCGGAATCGTCTCCAGCACCGAATGAGTCATCAAATCCTGAACCTCCAGAATCACCACCGAAATCCATTTCGCCTGGCGCACCGTTACCTTGCTGTTCACCAACTTGTTTTCCCATTTCTTGATGCTGTTTAATTGTTTTGGCTTGTTCTAATCGTTCAATAATTTCACCTTGCTTATATTTTTCATTAAGTGCAAAATCTTCATCAGACATACCTAGAAATTTCTCAATAAGGAATTTCATACTAAAGAATGGTTTATTTTCACCTAATTGAATTTGTGCTAAAGTACCTATAATTTCTGCACCCTATTTTAAAGCAGTTCTTTCTTTTGCTTTAACAAATAAGTTTTCTTCATTGAATACAATACCAATACATTGTTTAAGCAATTCAGAATTAGCTAATTCCGGCATCATTAAACATATTTGCACCCATAAAGGTTTTAACAAAATTTCACGATACATAACACGAATACGACTGATAAATCTGCTAAATGCATATTCTTCTCGTGTTATACTTGCATCATCTCCACCTAATGGATGTGCGCCATCAGCAGCAGGATCAATCATAAATCTATTTGCTGGAACTTTTGTTTCTAATATAAAACGTCTCCAAAAATATTTCAATGGTGTAATATCACTTAAATCATAACCTTCTGTAGGTATTTCTTCTATTGTCATTGAATTACCATCACGTACAGGAAAGAAATGAGTTTTAGAAAATGAAAAACGTGGTTGACCATTTACAACCATTTCACCTGATATTTCATCTACTGTTGTTTCTTCATTCCAATCTGCTTTTACTTCATTAACCTTTGCACGAGCTTTGTCCTATGAAATATTACCTACTGGAATACCAACTTTAACACGCTTCTGTGAATTCATAATATTCCAAACCATTCTTGATGTTTCAAGCTGTGTTAACATTGTATATGATCTGATTAATCCTTCTAGATAAGAAACTCGTGAATTTTCACCATACATACCTGTTGACCATGATATATATACAATATTCGAATCTGGTATTTTTCTTTCCAACTATGCGTCACCTCTATATTGATACCATACTTTTACTTCTTTTCCTGTTTCTGGATCTATTTCAATATCAGGTTCAAGAGTTGCTGCATCCAATTCTCTCATACCTATAATACGTGTAGGTTTCATAAGATTATCAACAACAATTTCAAATGCTAAATATCCTTCAACTAAGAATTTTTTAAAATAATTCCATGCATCATTTGATTTATCCCAACCATATGTAGAATATATAATCTTAAATGCTTTTTGACAATTTTTAATTAAATCATCTGCGGTTTCACCATTTGCACCTTTATAATTAGTGTTAAGCTTTAATTTCAGAAGATTTAAATCTAACTATGCAAAATAATTGTTTTCATCTAATATTATAGTTTCATCTGAAATAGTATCAAGAACAAAAGAAATTGTTTGTTGTGAAGCGAACTATCTTAACTATTCACGTCTCTATTGATATGATAAATCATAATATGCATAAGATTGTTTTGTATTTTTAGTAATATCAACATACTATGAAAAAGAATTTTGATCCTAATTTAAACCATCGTTAAATGGGTATAATGAATCACCTGTATAATTATTTGTTTGAGCGGAACCTAAAGCTAATGATGTTTTAAGAATACTCTATGATGAATTTAAACTAAGAGAAGACAGATTAATAAGTGTATTGATTTTATTATGATCTGCTTTTCCTGGATTAAACTTTCTTGCTATATATTTTGTAGGCATTATTATGCTTTTATTTAGTTTTTATATTTATTATTATACAAAAAAATAGGCAATATGTTTATGAAAAATACATATTACCTATCAAACAAAATTAAACAATTAAATATATATATTATGAAATATCATATTATCTATACTATGTATACCATAGTAAAAATGTAAATTTTAGCATTACCCATCTTTCACCTCGTGGCGGTATTTACATATTGAAAGACTGGAGACATCCGGAGTCGAACCGGAGTATTACTAACTTGTCAATAATAAACTATCTACGTGCGTATTTCTTAATTAGTTTTCATCATACATTCTTAGGAGTTAAACAGTTTAATGTCATAATCACTCTTATTGGACAAAAAAGTATAGTGAGTTTTATTTAACAGAGAAAACACTCACCGAACTCCGTGGCGATGCTCAACTTACCTTGTAAGGAGCAAATGCTTCAATGGGTTTATATTACCAATCCTACCGGATTAAGCTGCCATACGAAAATCAATTTCGTCGTCATTTAAATTTATTTGCTAAATTTCTTTGTATTACTACAAAAGGCTTTTAACTTTCCTACACGATTTATTACCACATAATTAATAAGCAAAACCAAAAAATGTCCCCTAAATATTAATTACATATTTTATATATGTAATTAATTAAAAAGTTTACTTTTTCTTTAGCTTTTTACCTGTTTTATAATAACGCTGTAACTTATTATTTAATACAGTATTTATCTCATTAAGTCTATGATTTTCACTAATTAACTTATTATATTTACTATATAATGTATTATATGATATATTAAAATCTTTAAGTATTTTCTCTTGCGCTTTAATTACATCATCTTGTAATAAAGCTCTTTCATCCTGTGTTTTAATTATATCATTATTATTTTTTATTAGTGAAGTATATATATCTTCTCGTTCTTTATCAATATTATTACTATTCGGCGTAAAAATAGCACTTAATATATTTGTAAAATAATCAGATAATTTCATAATTAATATTCTTATTGCGTTAAACAAATATAGTTAATTCCATATTTTTTGACATTAAATTTCCAAATACATTCATAGGAAGTGTTTTTGAAAATGTATCATTAACATACAAATCAATATAATTTGCATAACATGATGACTTATTCAATTTATTTTTACCTTCCTCTAAAACTGTAATTCTACCATAAACAATATCACCTTCTTTAACATCACTTAAATAATTTGTTTTGATATGAATTCGTTTAACAATATATTTCGGTGTTGCTAAATAAATATCTCCATTGTTTGGTGCATTATCAATTGCATCCCATTTTGCCTTTTTTCTTGCTGCATTCTTTTCTTGTCTCTTATTATATTCAGCAATAGCATCCTCTTCGGTTTCAAAACAACGATTTCTTGTATTAATATGTGGTACATCACATACAGAAAGAAGATAATATCCCTCTCTAATTTTATAATTATCATCTGCTTCTCTTACAAAACATACAGTCCATTTATCAGCAGACGAATATCTTATAATTTCTGAAGCACCTCTAACTGCAGGTGAAATTTCTTTATTAATTTTTACAAATACAATACGTCTACTATCTTTTGATATAGGATCTACAGTATATAATGATTTACATTCATTATCTAATACTTCTTTCTTAATAAGAAATCCATAAATAGTTCTACTAAAACTAAAATAGTATGATGATCTTCCACCATCTTCATAATTACCAAGATATAAATCTGTATTATCAATATAATATTCCTCAGGAATATTTGATAATGATTTATTATGGTCATATGAATTTATAAATGTATATGATTTTGCTTTCATAATTTCTATTTTGCTTTCATAATTTCTATTTTTCTTTCATTAATTTATATCTCAAAGATACATAAAAGTTTTTAAAATAAAAAATGGAGACTATATAAATAATCTCCATTTAATGTATAATATCATTTTTTAACAATCTTCTACATTTGTAATAGATACTTTATTTAATTCATCTTGCCAATTAATAACAAACTGTAAATTAAATAAATTATCTTCTACTAATTTCATATTATTAAGTCTCTTAACTTCATTATATAATGTAATTGCTTCTTTTACATTATTCTCCATTCTAATTGCTAAATCTGCAATTTCTGTGTATTCTTGCTTTAATATATCTTCTTTAATCATTTAAATTCTCTCACAATTTTTTTGATCGAAAAAGACAAAATATTATGTTGTTTAATTATCAGATATGTAATGTTTAAACTCATCCTGTAATTTTGTTAACATATGTTTAATCTTAACATCTCTAATTTCTGAATTTTTAATTACATTATATTGTCCCATTATAAGATCAATATAATTAACAACAGCTTTAGCATCTAATTTATCAATAACTGAATATAGATTTATATCTGGTGTTTTTACTTTACTTTCATATAACTCACATTCTGTTTTATTAGTAAAAACTTTACCATCATCTGCATAATATTCTGTCTTTATAATTGTCTTCTGTTTCATAATTGTAAAAATTAAAAAATATTACTAATGTCAGGTCGTTGGGGATCCGAGACTCGAACTCGGCCTAAGAGTTTTAGAGACTCCTGTACTGACCACTATACTAATCCCCAATACTATATTTTAATTTACATAACTATTAATTATTCTATATAATCACTTAATTTCTATTTGTAATGATAATGTACTTATTTTATAATGTTTTATACTAAATTATATCATTATATATAATTTTTAAAAACAAAAATACTTTATATATGAAGTATTTGAAAATAAGCTAGAAAACTATGGATTAAACTAATCTATAGAAAGCCTATACATCATTTTAGACTTTTTGAAGAAGTAATACAAATCAATCAAATCCTTGTATGTAGGTTGTAACTTAAATTCTTCCAACGACTTAAGATATAATCTGTTAAACATACTTAAATTTGGTCTCACTATATTCTTTTTAATATCTTTTGTTTTACTTATATACTAATTATAAAATTCATAACCACGTCTACCTATCTCTATTGACGCTAATATCATATCCGGTAAATTTAATGAACGGTATAAGAAATTACCAATAAAACTAGAATATTCAGGTTTTACCTTTAATAACTTAATATTGTGAATATTACATCTCTTTGTTAAATTATTCACAAATGTATTTCTACACCATGAATTATTAACTAATTTATTAAATCTCTTACCTAATTCCTTATCTGAAGTTTTAATATTCAAATCTTCAATAGATATAAGCGAACATTTATAATATATAGATTTATTAACTATATTCTTTACTATCTATATTGTCTCAAAATTTCTCTTATCAGAAATATATTTCCTCTCTTTAGATTCAGATGAATATCCTTTATTCTTTAAATTAAAATCTTTATCATTCAATTTCTTTATGGAATAAACACCAGATTTAATAACATTAAATTCACTCTCAGATTTCCAATCAATGATTGACCATCCAATATAATTTGGATTCAAATCTAATGATAAAACTCTATTCTATATTTTATCTAACTTATTATTTTTATTTAAAATTATAGATTCATCAAACTGAATATATACATAATTATAATCTATTTTATATGTAATTGCAACATCATCTAATATTTGATGCTTATATATATATTTTAGAATATATTTAATATTAGAATGTAAATATTTTGGTAGATTAATTTTAATTTTTCTTTCTTTTAATTTTAATGTTATAAATGTTAAATCATTTGATAATTTAAATTTTCTATTTCCATGAACAGATTTCGTTCCTGATTTCTTTTCACCATAACTGCATAATGGTTGAAATCTATATGAATTAAATTCATCATATGAAATTTTATTCTAACATCTTTTTATAAAGTTTTTTCTTCCACCAAATATAACTTTCTTATCACCAACTAATTTATATAAAGTTTTCACTTCATAATTAGCTGACTATATAAACCAACTATCTAATAAATCTATATTATTTAAATTTGTTAATTCGTATAATTTATTTTTCTTATGTGACTATAAATTATTAAATGCAACACGATATACATGATTATACTGCTTAATATAA
>OCLB01000269.1_pt1 | contig 11977 bp, 9 predicted proteins | sample 1495901 | NCBI WGS metagenome assembly OCLB01 (sample SAMN03418273, study PRJEB22391) | human gut metagenome | biome: human-gut; feature: organic feature; material: feces | host: Homo sapiens | place: Tanzania | collected 2013-01
ACTCGAACAACAGATCCAGAAGGACATAATGGAGGCGATGAAGGCTCACGACGAGTCACGCCTCAACGCGACAAGAGGCATCAAGTCTGAGATTCTCCTCGCTAAGACATCAGGAGCCGAGCATGAGCTCTCCGATGCTGACGTGCTGAAAATCATCCAGAAGCTCGTGAAGCAGCGCAAGGAGTCCGCTGAGCTCTACACCCAGGGCAACCGTCCGGAACTCGCCGAGAAAGAACTCGCCGAGATGAAGGTGATGGAAGCCTACCTGCCGAAGGCACTTTCCGAGGACGAGGTAAGGAATATTCTTAAAAAGGTTGTCGCCGAGGTCGGAGCGACCGGTCCTAAAGATATGGGCAAGGTTATGGGAGCGGCGACCAAGAAGTTGGCAGGACAGGCTGACGGCCGTTTGATCTCGACTATCGTAAAGGAACTGCTCGCACAGTAGTATTTTATAAATATTTGCACAGTAGTATTTTATAAATATTTGAAGAACAACAGCATCTATGATTAAGGAATCACGGAATATTGCTGCTGCGATCGCCGCGCTGACATTGTCGGTCGCGGCTTTCGCGCATAGTAAAGAGAATGTGGCCGCCGGCGCTTCGACAGGCTCAGCGACCGGGCAGGATCTCTACAAGGAGTTCCAGAATCCGCCGAAGTCCGCCCGCCCGAGGGTGTGGTGGCACTGGATGAACGGAAACATCACCAAGGACGGAATCAAGAAAGACCTTCTGTGGATGCAGAAGACCGGAATCGTGGGATTCCACAACTTCGACGCCGGGCTTGAAACCCCACAGATTGTGGACAAACGGCTCATCTATATGACCCCGGAATGGAAGGACGCTTTCAAGTACGCCATCAACCTCGCGGACAGCCTTGACATGGAGATGACCATCGCAAGTTCCCCAGGCTGGAGCGAGACCGGCGGCCCGTGGGTCAAGGACGAGGACGCTATGAAGAAACTCGTCTGGAGACAGGTCGAGATCAAGGGCGGACAGCCTGTCAGCCTGAAACTCCCGGAGGGCTTCGACATCACCGGACCGTTTATGGATTTCACCGGCTCGTTCGACGGAGTATCTCAGGTTTTCCTCAGGAAAAAGTTCTACAGGGACATTGCCGTTGTCGGAGTGAAGCTCAGTGACAAGGACATCAACCTCAAAGAGTTGCATCCTGTAATCACTTCAAGCGGTTGCGATGCCACAGGCGAGGAAATGCTCGAAAGGATCACCGGTGACAGCGTCGGAGACTACCTCGACGTCAAAACCGACAAGAACGGCAAGTGCTGGATCCAGTACGAGTTCGCCGAGCCTCAGACCATCAAGGCCGTGGTGGTCTCCGAGCTCAGGAAGGACACAAATCCTTACGTCCACACGAAGGAACTCCAGTACAGCGACGACGGAGTCAACTTCAAGAGCATCAACCTTTCCTATCAGGCCACGGCACAAAGGACCTACGCCATCCCGGCCACCACAGCCAAATATTTCAGACTCAGCCTTAAAGACAACAAAGGAAAGAAGGACTGCGAATTCGGAATAGCCCAATTCGCACTCTCAACGGTCACAAGAATCCAGCTCGCCGGAGACAAGGCCGGAAACAGTTTCTACCGCTTGCTCTGGATGGAGGACACTCCGTACAGCAGTGAGGCGGCCAGACTTGAGGATGTGGTCGATCTCACACCATACGTCAAGGACGGCACTCTCACATGGAACGCTCCGGAAGGCAACTGGAGAATATTCCGTTTCGGCTACAGCCTGACCGGCAAGACCAACCACCCTGCCTCACCAGAAGCCACCGGCCTTGAGGTTGACAAGCTCGACCCGAAGGCCATCACTGAATATTTCCACAACTACCTCCAGACCTATGCCGATGCCTCCGGCGGAAAGCTCGGCAAGGGTGGCATTGAATATCTCCTCACAGACAGCTACGAGGCGGGAGCGCAGACGTGGACCAGGAATATGTTCGAAGAGTTCAAGGCCAGAAAAGGCTACGATCTTCTCCGCTGGATGCCAGCACTGACAGGAATGGTTCTGAACAACACCGAGGAGACCGAGCGTTTCCTGTTCGACTGGAGAAGGACGATCGGAGACATGATCTCCGAATATCACTACGACCTCCAGAACGAGATCCTGAAGCCTTACGGAATGAAGCGCTACACGGAGAGTCATGAGAACTACCGCACCAACCTCTCCGACGGGATGGACTGCAAGAGGTACGCCGAGATTCCGATGTCAGCCTTCTGGATGGACTACAAGAACGGAAACATATTCAATCCTCGTTTCGAGGCCGACGTGCGCGAATCCGCCTCCGTGGCCCACATCTACGGCCAGAACATCGCTGCCGCGGAGTCGTTCACATCCGACGGCTACAGGGACGGGGCCTGGGTCTTCTCCCCTGCCGTGCTCAAACCAACAGCCGATGCAGCGATGGCCGCCGGACTGAACCGATTCGTGATCCACACATCACCTCACCAGCCGGTTGACGACAAGGTCCCGGGACTCGGTCTCGGAAAATACGGCCAATGGTTCGACCGTCACCAGACCTGGGCCGACCAGGCGAAGGCATGGACGGATTACCTTTCACGTAGCTGCTATATGCTCCAGCAAGGCCGTTTCGTGGCCGATGTCGCCTACTACTACGGTGAGGACAACAACGCAACGGGAATAATGCTCAAGAAAGTCCCGGCCCTTCCTTACGGCTACAACTACGACTATTTCAGCCCGTCCGTGATCCGTGATCTGGCCAAGGCCGAGAACGGGCTTATCACTGTGCCAAGCGGAATGAAGTACAAGGTTCTGATGCTTGACGCCAACGTGAAACACATGTCAATCGACATCCTGCGGAAGATCAAGGTGTTCGCGGACGCCGGAGTCGTGATCTGCGGAGCCAAGCCTCAGAAACTCGCCGGCAACACCGGCACGGAGGAAGAGTTCAAGGCTCTTGTGAAAGACATCTGGAACTCCGGGCGCAAGAATGTAACGGCAGGAGTGCCGGCGGAAAAAGTCCTTTCCGCCATGAGTCTCAAACCCGATTTCAGCATAGCAAGCGGAAACAACAAGGACCTCAAATTCGTCCACAGAAGCATTTCTGATGGCGAAATCTATTGGGTGACAAACCTTTCAAAGGACACGAAAGACATCACGGCCTCGTTCAGGACCACAGGCAAGAAGCCGGTCATCTGGAATGCCGACGACGCTTCCACCGAGCCTGTAAGCTATGAGATGGCTGACGGCAGGACCAACGTAAAGATGAGCCTGACACAGCACCAGTCTGCCTTCGTCATATTCACAGAAAACACCGATGTGGCGAAAGTTGAGCTGCCTGAGACAAGCGAAGAGACAATCGTGGAGCTCAACACTCCTTGGTCAGTCAAGTTCCAGCAGGGACGCGGAGCGCCGGAAACCGCCACTTTCAATCAACTCGCATCCTTGACCGAGAGTTCCGAGCCGGGAATCAAGTACTTCTCCGGAGCGGTGACATATTCGAACATATTCAAGTTAAAAAAGAAGGAAATTCGAGGCAAGGATTCCGTCATTCTGGATTTAGGTGATGTGAAAGATCTGGCGGAAGTGACCGTGAACGGAAAGAATCTGGGAGTGTTCTGGAACGCCCCGTTCAAGGTTGACATCACCAAGGCAGTGAGGAACGGCGACAACACCATCGAGGTCAAGGTCATCAATATGTGGCACAACCGCCTCGTCGGGGATGTCCAGCCGGGTGTGACGAAGAAGATCACCTACACCCAGATGGAGTTCTTCAAGCCTGAGGAGCCGCTGCTCCCTGCCGGACTTATAGGGCCAGTCAGAATTATAGGAGAAACAACGACCAAATAATTGATCATGAATATTAAAAGACTAATTTCCGCATTGATGGCAATCACCGCCTGTGTTTCGGTTTCCGCTAAGAAACCGTTGAAACCGACACTCAGATTCGGTTCGGATGGAGAATTCAAGATTCTTCAATTCACTGACACTCATCTAATTCCTTCCAATGAGACAACTCCGCTTGTCTGGGAGAACATCAGGAACGCCATCACAGCGGAAAAGCCAGACCTGATCATGCTGACTGGCGACCAAGTCTATGCCAAGCCTGCTCTTGAGAACTACAGGATCCTTCTTGACACACTCGACAAATTCGGTGTGCCTTACGGAATTGTCTTCGGCAACCACGACAAGGAGTTTGACCAGACCAACGCCGCACTTTTGAAAGATGCGATGACCAGATCGCTTTGCGTCGCCGGAGACACCCCGGGTCTGCACGGAGAAGGCAATTATTTCCTTGAGGTAAAGTCTCACTCAGCGGACACGACCGCCTCTGTCGTATGGTGCTTCGATACCGGAAGCGAATCGCCGCTTTCCAAGAAAGCCATCAAGAGCTATGACTACGACTACGCCCACTCCGACCAGATTGAATGGTACGGCAAGACAAGCGGCACCATCACCTCAGCACACGGCGGAAAGCCGCTTCCTTCCGTGGCGTTCATGCATATTCCTCTCCCTGAATATGCCTACGCGTACAGAGAAGACCTGAACTTCAAGGCGTACGGCACCCACCGTGAGACAATCTGCTCCTCGCATTTCAACTCGGGCCTTTTCTGCAAGATGCTTGAGTGCGGGGACGTGATGGCGGTCTTCTGCGGGCACGACCACGACAATGACTGCTCTGTCGGCTACTACGGCATCATGCTGGCCTACGGGCGGTACAGCGGAGCTGCGACAGTTTACAACAACATCGGAATGAACGGCAGCAGAGTCATCGTGCTCCATGAGGGCGAACGGAAACTCGATTCGTACATCCGCCTGCGTGACGGCTCGACCAAAGACCTGACGCATTATCCTGAATATTACCAATGACAGCCTGTGGTCACCGAGCCTGTCGAAGCGACATGATCGTTTCAACTTGTAACGTCGCTTCGACAGGCTCAGCGACCGAGGATTTGCTCAGCGACTAGAAATACAGCTCAGTGACCAAAACCAAAGAAAATCATTTAAACCAACGATATTATGAAAACTGTTTTGAAAGCGCTCTGCGCGGCTGGAGTGATGCTCTTGGGCATGGCATTGCCGGCAGGCGCGCAGACATCTTCAGGAGATGTCAAAGGGTTCAAGTACGAAGCCAACCTGATGGTAGGTGTGATGCAGATGGCCTACGACAGCGACGAGTTTCCGTCTCGCCATTATTACAGGAAAGAGCTCAGTGATTTCTATGAGATATACACCGGAGATCCTGGCTTTTCAGCCTTCTACACAGCGGATTTCAATGTCTATCTCACCAAGTGGCTGAAAGTCGGAGCCAGCGCGGGCTACGCCAAAGCGTGGGCGAATGTGTTCGACCCTCGGGGCTACAAGAAGATCGGAGAAAAGACCTTGAACGACTACTCTCTGCTTGGACAGGCTAAATTCACATTCATCAACAGGCAGTTGTTCAGGATGTACGCCGGAATCGGTGCCGGAGCCTCCGTCTGGGCCGGGAAAGACCGCGGAGAAACATATTCAAAAATACTCCCTGCCGTAGAGTTCATTCCGCTGGGTTTCCAATGGATGGATCATAAGATATACACGACGCTTGAGATTGTGGCCGGCACCAGAATGGGCGGAGTCAGAGGTGGATTAGGTTACAGATTCTAAACTTGAATATCATGAAAAGAATTTTATCAATCGCGACAGTGTTCGCGGCAGCCATTCTCACGGTGTCATCCTGCAGCAAGGCTGAGAGAGAGTTTGCAGGGAGCGATGGAGAGGTTTCCTACTCAATGGGACCTTATATGATGTGCATCGCCAACAACCTGATAGTTGACAACCTCAAGATTCTGGAGTACAAAATCAAAGGAAAGGCCAACATCCAAAGCAAGACTTCTGTCATGACACCGGATGACCCGTCATACAGAATCCCGGGAGTAAAGGTTGAGAAAGCGGCGGAAGACAGCACGTGGATCGTCTCCAACAAAGATCTGGAATACTGGTTCCTCGGCGACTCCTCCTACCCTACCGACTACACGATCACAGCAAGGATGCTGCCCGGAGACTACAATCACTTCCACAGCTGGAAAGTCACCATCGAAGGTGAAAGACGGGAACAGAAAGGCTACTCCTGCAAATTCACCACGCCGGAAGAGCCTCTTACCTACACGATCGGGGACACGGGATATTCATGGGGCAGCTGCAAGGGGCAACTGAATATGCTTGTGTACAAAGACGGCAAGGCCATTGATTCGATCGTCATGATCCTCCGCGGAGGACTTGATGACTACAGCCTTGTCAGAACGTATTAATCGATCCGGACAGACATCGTCACACCTTTAGTCTGATCAATCATGAGGATAAACGTAACAGGAGCGGCCTTAGCGACGCTCCTTGTTTTTAGTACAGGATTTAAGGCAAGCGCACAGGGCACGCTTCTGAAAGAGGCCAGATACGAAGTGAACCTGACAGTCGGCATTGTACCTTGCGCACTGGTTTCATCCAAGGAGTTTCCGAATTCTATGGTACGACATAATCATGACTTATACTATTTCTACGAACCGTACTATTCAACCGGGATGTTTCCGGAAGTGTCTATGGATGCCAACATTATACTTAAGAAATGGTTGAAAGTCGGAGGAAAGCTAGGGTACTACACCTTGTGGGGAGACTTGATCGACCCGAAAACTCATAGAACGATCGGAAAAAAAGAGTTTTCCGACTTTTCTCTTGCGGGTCAAGTCAGATTCTCCTTTTACGAAAAGCCCCCGTTCAGTGTCTATGCTGGTATAGCGGCCGGAGCTACCTACAGACATGGCAATGATCAAGGCCACAGCATGCCAAAATTGCTTCCAGCCTACGAGGTACTTCCTCTTGGCTATCAAATCTCCTACAAATCCATCTATGGCATAATAGAATGCGCCTTCGGCTCCATGGTTCTCGGAGGCCGTTTCGGTATCGGCTACAGATTTTAACGAAACGCGATTTTTCGAGAAGATGTTTTGATTTGTATGTATAGCACCTTTCAAGATTAGTCTAGCATAATATAGCGAGATGGCTTTTCTAATATATTGTGACTCATCATTGGTACAGGAAATGCGCTTCTGGTGTACCAAACGGACTATGACATGCCGTTGGTACAGGAAACGGGCTTCTGGTGTACCAACCAGACGAAGTATTCAGGAGAACTCAGCGAATCTGTCGGTTACAATAATTGAGAAAAAGGCTGGTTCCCGAAGGAGCCAGCCTTAATTATGAATATAATAGGGTCTAAATCACCTATTCAGCCTTGGTAACCTCCCAAGCCTGTTTGCCGTTGTATGTAATCTCTTTGGACACATAGCCATCAGCGAGGAAATTGGTGTTTGCGCCTTCGGCTGTGTTATCAGCTGGATTGAAGCCTACGAATATACCGCCCATAATCTTAACTGTGCACTTTGAACGATAATTATCCTTACAGTTGATCAGATAAGAAGCATCGCCATCAGTTTCAAACACACCGCCATAAATATTCAAAGCACATTTGTTGATAGCTGCCCATGCTGACTCCAAATAGATAACCTCAGACGTTCCCTCTTTGGTTGTTGAGTTATTGGAAGAATGAAAATATCCGCCATGAATGTTAACCGTACCTTTAACGATTCTGACTGCATAATTTCCTCCGTATTTTTTCGGCAGCCGGGTTAGCCGTGGCTGCCGAAAAAAAATACATCCACAAAGATATATATATATATGCAAGACTTTTTTCAACTTTTTACACCCCTGAGCTGCAATTTTTTATATGGACTTATTTGACTGGGATTCTTGGAGAGTGGCTGTCACTTCGACAGGCCCAGTGACCAGAGGGAGAATGGGTTGAAAGGTCACTTCTACGAGCTCAGTGACCAGAGGGAGAATGGGCTGGAAGGTCACTTCTACGAGCTCAGTGACCGATGGGGAAAGTTCAGTGACAGGACAAAAGAAACAGGCCCGGAGACCGGATGGTTGGTCACTGAGCCTGTCGGAGTGATTATGCTCTTTACGAGATGTTTACAATAAAGGGATGTTAACGGATGGTCGGAAGCCAGGTCTGGATGTGCTTTCCTTTCCAGCAGTCAACCGATGAGTAGTCAACCATCTTGATGTCTCCTTCGGTGGTAGGAACGAGGAACTGCATTCTGGTGCCAGGACGCTCAGCGTCAACAATCTTGACCTTCACCTCACCGTTAGCGTCTGCGATGATCTGAACAGGCTTGTTGTAGTCAGGATCAATGTTCTCATCACGGGCGAGGACAAGCGGTCCCCACTGCACGGCCTGGAAGAACTTGCCCTCAGGGTTGCGTCCGTTCTCGGAAGCCTTGATGAGCTTGGCCTTCATATCGAAGATGATGTAGATGCTGTCACCAGCCTGCCACTTGCGCTCCAGATTGAGATACTTTCCAGCCTCCACCTTGCCGACATACTTGCCGTTGACAGCAACGTAAGTCTGCTCGCTCCAGGACGGAATATGCAGTTTCACAGTGAATTTTTCCTTCGCGGCCGGGTCAACGGAGATACGCACCTCATTCGCGCGAGGATATTCAGTGACGATTCCAAGCTTGACCTCATTGCCTTTCGCTGTCTTGGCGGTCACGGTTCCGGCGTTGTAGAGGTTGATGACCGGACCTTCCTTTGACTGCATCGCGGCGATGTACGGAAGGTATGACAGTCCGCAAGGGCCGCTGAGGTTGCAGCAGGTCACAGGCTGGCCGTCGATATTGGTCCCCCAACCGCTGTTGGTAACCTTCGCGCCGTTCAGAAGGTTCACGTAGCTGAAGCTCTTTCCGTCCGGCTTCATCGCACCCAGAAGACCGTTGTAGGCGTATTTCTCAATGTAGTCAACCGCTGTAGGATCACCCGTAAGACGAAGATACTGAGAGCAATATTTCATCCAAGTCACACCTACGCAGGTCTCCATCATTCTCTTGATGTTCGGATTGGTCTGCTCCACGGCAGTGTTGCTCCATCCCTCTCCGTTGAGTCTTGGCCAGTAAACATCAGAACCAGCGTTGCCGATGATGGTGATCTCGTTCTCAACCACATCGTTGAAGAAGTTGTCAAGGCATACCTTCCACCTCGGGTCACCGGTCGCGCGGTAATATTCAGCGAGTCCCTCCCAGACGGAAGTCATCTCGTAGGCCTTAGGGTAAGGCTTGCCGACCTCGTAGAGGTGAGTGCCCTCATAGACCTGCTGGAATATATTGCTGCCCTTGGACGCGCCGGTTGTGACGATATATTCAGCGAAGTCGAGATATTCCTTTTTGCCGGTGATGAAGTAAAGCTTAACCATCGGTTCGAGGATAGAGGATGATTCAATTTTTGTGGAACTCCAACCGAGTTCGGTGATACTCTTCTTAGGTGCCGGACCGACCTGGTCGATCACGCTCCTGGCCTCTTTCTCAAGGGCGGAGAGGACTCTCGGATCCTGCTCGACGTCAGTGTAGTACTGAAGCAGGCCAAGCATTACGTACTTTCTCTCCCAGATGTCACCGTCACGGTTGCCAGGCTGGTCATCCACGGCGGTGCAGCTTATGCTGCCGTTGCTCTTCTCGGTGGCCATCAGCTTGTAAACGAGGCTCTTGGTCAGTTCCTTGAGCTTAGGATCTCCGTTGTAGCGGTAAAGCAGAGAGTTTGTACGGATGCTCTTTCCCGGCATCTCGCCGAGAGCGAACTGCGGACGTCCCTTGATGAAATAGTCGATGACCTTGTCGTAAGGCATCACTCCGTTGACCCAGTGGTCGATGGAGTTCTGGATGTCATCGGCGAAGTAGCCGTTGAATGTCACACTTCCGGCCGGAAGCGGCTCGATCACATCATTCACCTTCTTCAGGTTGTCCTGGGCGAAGGCTCCGACGGAAAGCAGCGTGGCAGCTGCCGCGAAAACGATTGCATTTTTCATTATTATACCTATTGAATATTTCCAAAAGCTTACAAAGTTAACATTTTCCGCGCAACTTCCGACAATGGCCGGGGACGAAAAGAAGAATATTCACAAATTATTCAAGGAATATTCATCCGACCATGACAAGACTTCCGGAAAACGCTTTTGCCGGAGATGAATTTTGTTCGTATATTTGTCAATAACCGCATCAATTGGTAAGCGGCAAACAATAAGTTGCCGCAGATTTGGCAAAGATTTTCGAGGATAGATTTCTTTTGGAAAAAGGAGTGTGCCGGTGGCACATGACTGAGGAGAAAAGAAATATAGACCGAAAAGATTGCCTAAGGTGAAGCAAATTATTGTTTAACGATTACTTATGGTAAGGATTTACTGCAAAAACACCGGAACATACAAAGAGTTCCTTGAAGGGACTCCCCTGCTGGACATCGCTCCACAGTTCGAGTTCGACAAGCCGTACGACATACTGGCCGCCAAGGTGAACAACGTGGCGGAAGGGTTGAGATTCAGGGTTTTCCACAACCGTGACGTGGAGTTTTTGGACTACAGGACGTACATCGGCCGCAATTTCTACAGCCGTTCGCTCTGCTTCCTTCTGTACAAGGCCACAAGGGATCTGTTCCCGGAAAGCAGGATGACAATCCGCAGACCGATTTCCAAGGGCTATTTCTGCTCGGTTTACAAGAACGATGGTTCTTTTCTGACTGAGGAGGATGTGGAGGCGATCGGCGCGAGGATGAGGGAACTCGTGGACGAGAATATTCCGTTCAAACGCAAGGAACTCCAGATCGAGGAGGCCATCAGGATATTCAAGGAATCCGGCGACCTCGACAAGGTGAAGCTGCTGGAGACGTGCGGCGAGGTGTACATCACCTGCTACTCGCTTGAGGATGTGACTGATTATTACTACGACGAGCTGGTTCCTAGCACCGGCTACCTTAAGACCTTCGGTGTGAGGCTCTGCCACGGAGGAATATTGCTGCGCGTCCCTGACCGCCACCATCCGGAGGATCTGGCGCCGTCCATCGAGCAGCCGAAGACCTTCGAGGTCTTCGCCGAGACTCACAAATGGAACTGGATAATGGGACTGGCGAATGTCGGGGATGTCAATGAGTCGATCCTGAAAGGCAACGCCTCGGACCTGATCCAGATTTCGGAGGCATTGCAGGAGAAGAAGATAGTACAGATCGCAGAGGAGATTGAAAGGAGGCACGACGATCCGGAGAATCCGGTCAAGCTCGTGCTGATCACCGGGCCGAGCAGCAGCGGAAAAAGCACGGTCTGCAAGAGGCTCAGCGTCCAGCTGAAGGCGTGCGGCCTGCACCCGATCTCGTTCTCCACGGACGACTACTTCGTCAACAGGGTGGACACGCCGAAACTGCCGGACGGAAGCTACGACTTCGACAATTTCGACACTGTGGATCATGAATATCTCCAGAAAGATCTCGTCAAACTACTTGACGGCGAGGAGGTTGAGGTTCCTGAGTATAACTTCGTCACAGGTCGCCGGGAGTTCAACGGCAAGAACCTCAGGCTTGGCGAAAGGTCTGTGCTGCTGATCGAGGGACTTCACGCCCTGAACCCACGCCTCACGGACCAGGTGCCGGAGAAGGAAAAATTCAGGATATTCATAAACACCATCACCTCCATCTCGCTGGACTGCCACAACTGTATCCCGACAAGCGACAACCGCCTGCTGCGAAGGATCGTGAGGGACTACCTCAAGGGTGCCTTCACGGCCAGGGAATCGATCGCCAACTGGCCGAATGTGCGCAGGGCCGAGGTCAAGTGGATATATCCGTTCCAGGAAAACGCCGATGTGCTGTTCAACTCGGCCTATCTGGTGGAGTTCGCCGTGCTGCGCACCCACGCCGAGAGGATCCTCGCGACCGTGCCGAAGAACTGTCCTGAGTACAGCGAGGCACACAGATTGCTGAAGTTCCTGCACTACTTCGTGCCGGTCTCCGACAAGGAGATCCCGCCGACATCACTGCTGCGCGGATTCATCGGAGGGGGAAGCTATTAGTATTGAACCGTTTGGCCGCCTTCGTCGGAGACTTCATCCGCAAAGACGGCCGAAAGCGACATTAACATATTCATAGAA
>OCLB01000275.1_pt1 | contig 11841 bp, 6 predicted proteins | sample 1495901 | NCBI WGS metagenome assembly OCLB01 (sample SAMN03418273, study PRJEB22391) | human gut metagenome | biome: human-gut; feature: organic feature; material: feces | host: Homo sapiens | place: Tanzania | collected 2013-01
TCTTAATGGCTCCGCTTCCGTGAATTGGGCTCTCGCCGCGAGCGGCACCGCGTCTCTATGCCCGTAATTCACAGCGGCGTCAAAATTGACGGACAGATTCTCAAACACATTTATCGTCATGTTGTCACGGAAATTGTAACGCTTATAGTCCTGACGCTTGATGATTCCATCCTGATCGAGATAACCAAAGGAAGCGCTGTTCCGCATTTTACCAGTGGCCGCATTGAACGCCAAAGTGTGGTTTTGCGAGAATCCCGAACCGTTCAGGATTTTATCCTGCCACTTCGTGATAGGATAACTGTCAGGGTCATATCTGTGATTTTCAAGATAGCCGGCGATGAATTCCTCCGAATAGATGGACGCATCTCCATCATTAAGCGACGCTTCCCTGCTGAGTTTCATGTAGTCCACAGCATCCACAAGACTTGGAATGTCAGTGGGTGAAGACCAACCGGCATAGCCCCTATAGGTCAAAGAGAATTTATCCTTTTGAGCCCGCTTTGTCGTGATCAGAATGACTCCGTTGGCAGCACGGGAGCCATAAATGGAAGAAGACGCTGCGTCTTTCAGAATTGACATCTTGTCAATCTGGGAAGGGTCAACATCATCAATGTCGCCTTGGACCCCATCAATAAGAATCAGCGGAGAAGAGTTCGATCCACCGAAAGTGCCGATGCCTCTGATTCTTATACTCGAATTGGACGCTCCTGGGTTGCCGGACTGGCTGGTAAGGAGATGTTGTCACCCTTCCCAGATTGACAAGATGTCAATTCTGAAAGAGCCGAGGTGACGCTGGCGGTCGCACGCTCGGAGATACGCTCGCTTGGCACAGAAGACACGCTTCCTGTCAGATTAACCTTTTTCTGTGTGTCATAGCCGACCACGACGACTTCGTCAAGGAATTCAGAATCGACTTGAAGCACAACGTCATACACAGTTTTATCACTCACGGTGAAAGAATAGGACACATAGCCGAGACTGGAAACGGTGACAACATCTCCTTTGACGGCCTCAAGAGAGAACTTGCCGTCTCCGTCTGTAACCGCACCTTTGGAAGTGCCTTTGATCATCACTCCCGCGCCGATGACAGGATAACTGTCCGCATCGACCACTGTGCCGGTAATCCGGTTCTGCGCGGCCAGAACCGTCCCAAGGCATAAAGCCAAAATAATAATAAGCGTCCTTTTCATTCTATCTGGTCACTTTAAGATTAAACAAATAGCAGCGTGAAGCATTGGCGTTGCTGCCGTCCGGTTTGGCGTCAGGAGTAGTGTCAACGGAAATCCGTGTCTGAGGTGTCGCACCATGAATCTCAAAACGGAAATGAGACACCGGTTTGTCAACCGCCGAGTTCGTTTTGGAAGGAGGACAGATGTTGTTCGCACTGCTGACAAGATATTCCTTCTTTGAAGAGACCTCCGAGGTCAAATCCACTTCAGCCTTTCCGTCCACTGTCACTTTCCCGGAAGTGAACACGCCTTCACCTATAATTCTGACGGCGATCTTATTCTTTGACGAAGATGAGAATCTCGCCAAATCCATCTCAAGGGTCACATCTGTCGCTGATGTAAGTTTTGACAGCATCGGGGTTGTGGCCACACCGAAAGCCCCGGCACTTGACACGGACAATTGAAGAGCACCTACCTTTTCACCACAATTGAGCAGAGTCCAATCACTCATGTCCCTGTTCAGGATGTACTTTTCGTTCGCAAGAACCTTTCCATTGACCTTTTCAGGCCAGTCGAACCACGTCTTCTGGTAGCCGACCTCGTTTTTATTGGCGCCTTGGGCATTGGTCATATTCCAAGCCTGCATCGTTCCAGGTTCAGTTCCGTCCACGTTGTCAGGAGTCGCTTCCACAGCACAGCCGTTAGCCGGTTTCATGTAGTCGCCAGAGTAGGCGAACAAATCGAACGATTCATTGAACACGACATTCTCAGCATCTTTTTCCCTGAAATAATAGCGTGGGATTCCATCCTCCTCACTCAAATCTATCCTTACTTCCATTTCCGAAGGCGAAGAGGTGTTTGTCCAGAATTTTTTTCCTCCATCCTCGATTGTCGACATCCGCCCGACAGACTTTGACACAGTGTACGTCAATGGTCTAGTTCCATCTTGGGAAGCGTTCAGTCCGACCGCAGGGTAGGCGATGAACTCTCTGTTGGTGCATGTTCCCACACCGGCGACACCAGAGTAAGGGGTGGCACCGTACTGAACTCCATTGATCGTGATTGTAAACTCTTGTTCTCCGGCAGGAATCGCCACAGTACCTGAATAGAAGTTTTCATTGTCAGGAAGAGAGGAAAGAATAACGGCGCCATTCAGGTCCACGCTCACAAGAGTCATCTCACCGGCCACAACCATGCTGACAAGCTCGCCTTCATTACCGTCCATATCATAAGGCATGGCGGCAAGCATCACCTTCTTGCTATCGCTCACAATGGACACCTCTTTGCGACCTTGCCCGTCATGGACATCTGTTCCTCCTTTGGAAATCACTTCGAGCAACTGTTCCCTTGTTAAATCAACATACTTTGAATCAAAAACATAGGAATACCTCTCAGTGGACAGGTCCGGAGACAGAACAGCCGAGAAAGCCATCCTTCCATCGTCCGTCCTCCCATCAAAGGAGGCGTTCAAGGACATGGAGACCTTACCTGTATGAAAGGAGACGAAATTCGGAGCGGTGATAACGTTTCCATCTTTATCCACACCCATTGCACCCACATAATAATCGCTGTCGACATCCAACTTCCGGAATTGGACCGCCTCCATCGGGAAAGAGGAGCCATTGGCCTTGATGAAGTTATATTTCGCGACTGCGTCCATCGTCAGGTACGGCTGCGTTCCTTCAAACTTCATCGGTGTGGAAATCATGCAGGAAACGACCTTTTCCTGATGTGAGGAAACCGTCACTTTCGCAGACGAAGACAAAATGTCATCGACACTGATCTTTATGGCCCCGGAGACCAATGTGTCATTAGCCTGCTCCTCCCTGCAAGCACATAACGCTAAAAGAGCGAAAAACGCAAAAAGAATGTTTTTTTTACACATACATAATTAGATTTATTTCAACGAGAGACTAATTGATTCCATTATCCTGTCTGACGATGTTCCGACATGAATGGTATATTCCCCTTTCTCAAGAATCCAAGAGTCATCATACTGCATGAAATCCTCCGGTTTAAGTTTAATCACGACTTTTTTCTTCTCGCCGCTTTCAAGGAACACTTTCTCGAAGGCCTTCAATTCTTTCAGCGGTCTGTCTTTTCCAGGCATGGAGACATAGACTTGCACCACCTCCGAGCCGGAAAAAGGTCCGACATTCCGTACAATGCATTCGACTCTCTTTTCACTCGCCTTTATGTCTGAGATCTCGAACGATGTGTAACTCAATCCGTGACCGAAGGCAAAGAGCGGCTTGATACTCTGCTTCTCATACCATCTGTAGCCGACAAAAATGTCTTCCGAATATTCCTCGTCCCAAACCGTTTTCTTGTCCGGCTCCTCAGAACGAGGAATGCCAGGATATTGGGCTTCAGTTCTGACGGGTCCGTCTTCCAACGCGACCGGGATTGTGTAAGGAAGTTTTCCCCCAGGACAAACCTTGCCTGTGAGGACATCTGCAATGCAATTACCCGATTCACTGCCAAGGTACCAGCTTTGGATTATTCCTTTCACATCCATTGCCCAAGGCATCGCCACAGCATTTCCGCTGATGTTAACCACAACTATATTCTTATTCACTTCAGCCAAAGCGGCAATCAGTTCGCTCTGCCTGTATGGCAATTCATAAGAGACACGGTCATCACTTTCAGCATCCTGCTTGCGATTCTTGTTCAACCCTCCGAAGAAAAGCACCACATCGCTCGACTCAGCCGCGGCGACAGCCTCTCCGAAATCAAGATCCTCTGTGCTCGAATAACCTTGGACATATGTGATCTCAGCGTTCTCCATGGCGGTCCGCAGACCATCAAGAGGTGTCACTTCATATTTTGCCTTCAGAGCGGAGCTGCCACCCTTTGTGGTCATGATCCGCGTCGCGTTCTCGCCAACCACGAGAATCTTGTCGGCCCTCAAAGGAAGAATATTGTCCTCATTCTTCAAAAGGACAATACTCTCGCCACCGATTTTCCTTGCTGCAGCAGAATGCTCTGGACACGAAAAACGACCTTGGGGCTGATTTGGAGCCAGATTTGTCCGCATCTGAAGACGCAGGACTCTTCTCACCTTTTCATCTAGGACTTCAACGGATTCTTTCCCTGATTTAAGCCTTGCAAGGTAAGGCAGAGACAGATAAAAGGAATCATACGCATTGTCGACAGCTGTGCCTAGACCGTCTGTCGTCGTGCCGAACTCCAGATCCAATCCATTATTGACGGCCTGAGTTTCATCATGAGTTCCACCCCAATCGCTTATCAGGACACCATCGAACTTCCAATCCTCTTTCAGAATTTTGGTAAGATATTCATTATGACAGCAATGCTGATCCTTGTAAAGGTTGTAAGAGCCCATCACCGCCCATACACCTCCCTCGACCACCGCCGCCTTGAAGGCCGGAAGATAGATTTCATTCAGTGCCCTCTCACTTACGATGACATTCGTGGTGTGTCTGTGAAGTTCCTGATTGTTAAGCGCGTAATGCTTGACACAGGCAGCAACGCCCTGCTCCTGGACACCTTTGATGTAAGGTACGACCATTTTGGACGCCAGACAAGGGTCCTCACCCATATATTCAAAATTTCTCCCGCAAAGCGGTGTCCTGTAGATGTTGCACCCTGGTCCCAACAGAACATTTTTCTTTCTATACCGGGCTTCTTCTCCGATTGAAACGCCATACAGATGCGACAGCCGCGGATTCCATGTCGCGGCCAGAGCGGTGAGCGCCGGATACGCCGTGCAGGAATCGTTGGTCCATCCAGCTTGTTTCCAACTATCCCACAGCACTTCCGCCCTGATTCCGTGAGGGCCGTCGCTACACCACAATTCCGGTATACCGAGCCTTGGCACTCCTCTGGAGGAAAACCTGGACTGGGCGTGAAGCACGCCGACCTTCTCCTCAAGTGTCATCCTTTGCAAGGCATCTTCCACCCTTCGCTCTTCCGAAAGCCTTCCGTCAAGGTACGGGCTTGGAACATGCAACGAGCATGACGAAACGACAAGAGCCGGAATCAAAAACAGTTTACTGAAATTCATATCGTGATCAATCAATGTTAATAGCACCTTTTCTCTCACAAACACGAGCAGAGACCTCCACTGAATGTTTGTGGGCATACTTGATGGTCTTCCCTTTCAGGAGATCAGTCACGAATGTCGCCGTGAATGAATCACCTGCGCCGACAGTGTCAATGACCTTGACTTTTGGCGTGGCCACATCGGACACCAATCCGGTTCTGTCATAGATCCGGCTGCAGGAAGCGCCGAAAGTCAAGACAACCAACGAGATTGAATATGTCTCGAACAGTTCCTGAACCAGAGAATCCGCGCTGACTCCGTACAAACCAGCAAGAAGTTCAAATTCCTCATCATTCAATTTGAATATGTCAGCCCTCCTCAAAGACTCGTCTATCAGTTCCTTTGAATAATAGTTCTGCCGGATGTTAATGTCAAACACCTTCACGCAAGATGGTTGTGAAGCGTCAAGCAACCTGAGGATTGAAGCCCTGGAAATTTCAGACCTTTGGGCCAGCAGCCCCCAACAAACGCAGTCAGCCTTGGAGACGAGATCCAACATTCCGTCTGTCACCGTGATACTATCCCATGCGGAATCTCGTTCTATGTCATATTCAGGTTGGCCGTCATCGTCAACCATCACGTTCACCTTTCCGGTTCTCCGTCCTTCAAGTGTCTGGACTTGATCCGCATCAAGTCCATTGTCAGTCATAATCTTTATCGCCCTATCGCCCGGCTCATCTTTCCCCACAGCCGAGATTATGTGGGCATCCGCACCATTTTTGTGCGCGAAATAAGCGAAATTGACAGGAGCTCCGCCAAACCGTGGTCCCCCCGGAAGAATATCCCAGACCAATTCCCCTATTCCGACCACTGACGGTCTGGCCTCAAGGTCTATGATAACTTTCATCGTGGATTCCCGATTGGAATCGATAAATTTGTACGCATTGTCATAATTCTGGAATGAGAATCTGTTTGTCACCAAAGGAGCCAAGTCAATGGTGCTGTCGGAGACACATTCCACCGCCTTCTCATAGTCTTCTTGCCTGTACATCATTGTGCCTGTCAACCTGAGTTCGTGTTCGCCCAGATAGTACATGCTCAAGGCGGGATCCTTCGCGAACACTGCCACAACAACAATGTCACTTCCTTTCTCGATGCACTCCATCAGAGACCTGACTGAAGACTCCACTCCGGCAACCTCAAAGCCAACCTGAAAACCCTCCTCACTAAATGTTTCCTGACAAGCATCCTTCAGAGTCATGCGTGCCACATTCGCCGTATGGATCAAACCGCATTCCCTGGCTATCTCCAGCCTCCTGTCACTGATGTCGGTGATCAATACTTTCCTTGCTCCTCTTGCCATGGCGAACTGAGCGACGAGATTGCCGATGGTACCTGCTCCCGAGACAACCACATTCTTGCCCCGGACATCAGTCCTCGATGTGGCATGGGCACCTACCGCCGCCGGCTCAATCATGGCACCATAATCCAAAGACATTCCTTCAGGTAGCCTGACAACCCTATCCTCATCCACCACAAACAGATCCTGGGCTGCGCCATCTGCTTGAAATGCCTGAACACGAAGATTCTCACAAACATTGTACTGACCTCTTCTGCAAGGGGCGCACTTACCGCAGACAAGTTGAGGACGGCATGTCACAGCATCTCCGGCTTTGGCGACAGACACGTCCTTTCCTACGGCAACGACAATGGCTGAATACTCATGACCTTGTACCACAGGATAAAGCGTAGCAGGATGTTGACCATGATAAGAGTGAATCTCCGAGCCACAGATGCCTATTCTTTTTATGTTCAGAAGCAACTGATGTTCACCAAGTTGTTTCTCATCAATGTCCGGAACTATCTGAAAATCCAGCACGCCCGGAGAGGTTAACACAATTCTTCTCATTTATCTTTTGTTTTTTCCAAGCATACAAACCACTGTACTTACCAGGCCTCCGATCGGAGCCCACCATGGCCAGGCTATCACCACCTTATGACCAAACAAGGCCGTCGTCAGAGGATTCATTATGTAAGGCTGCATCAACAGAACCACCAGCAAACCAACAATCAAAGCTGCGATCACACTCTTTTCATTGCCTCTCTTCGTGTACAGAGCCGTGATGAACACACCAAGCATTCCGGCATATGAGAAACACATCACACCCGTCGCGAAATCCACCAGATTCAGCCCGGAAGCCTAAGGTGGTGATAGCCGCCTGCTGCATGACCGCTGTCAGGATCGCGAAAGCGGTCAATGCGGCACCCATCAAGGCCGACATCTTCTTCGAAGAAGATATCTGTTCCGCATTTCCTTTGACCTCCTCCCCTTTTTGTTTCCTGATCGGCAGGTAAAGGTCCGTCACGAAGCTGGACGCCATGGCATTTATTGCAGAGTTGAAACTGGACAGGGCAGCCGCAAGAAGGCCGATGATCATCAATCCTCTCACACCGGTAGGGACGCAATTCTTAATGTACTGAGGAAAAACGTCTCTTGCATCCGTGAAGAAACCTGAAGCTGCTCCCAGAGACGGATCCTCGTGATACTTCAGAAACAAAAGGAGACCGATGGACAAAAACACGAACACTATCGGGATCGCCATCAATTGCGACACAACCAGTGAAGAGCCGGCCTTTTTAAGGCTTTTACATGTCAGTTGTCTCTGCACAAACTCGTGGTCTGTGCTGAATTGGGCGAACTTGAAAATAGCGTATGCGAACAAAGCGCCTAACAGATTATATGGTCTAGTAAAATCAAAGGACGGATCAACAAGCATCAGTTTGTTCCCTTTCGCCCAACCGCTGAGCGTTCCGTCAGCATACATGGCGTAACTGTCCTGCTGAGGCATCTTTACCATGCCGTTTCTCAGATTGTCCACAATCTGGGAAAACCCCATGTCCAATGAATCGTAAAGGATGATCAAGGCCAAGACACCAGTCCCGATCACAAGCAGGATCTGAAGCGCATCGATGTAGATGAGCCCTTTGATTCCACCGCACATTGTATAGATCGTGCTGATGACACCGAGAATGACAATCGACCAGACAATAAATTGGAAATCTATTCCGCCGAAGCAAATGACGGAAATCGCGATCGCAGCTATGAATAGCCTCGAGCCGGAAGTAAACAACTGTCCGAGAAGGAACATCACGCTTGTGGAACGTTTGGCTGTCTCTCCGAACCGCTCTCCTATAAAACCATAGATCGTGATGGTCTTGGCGTTATACAATTCGGGCAACACAAGCCAGGCCACGAATATTCCCCCGACAACAGCGCCGACACAACTCATTATGAAAGTTATGTTTGTGTTGAAGCCAAGCTCCGGAGACCCCACGAAAGTTCCGGCGCTGATCGAAGTACCGGTCGCGGCCAAGGCCACCAGCCAACCCGGCATGGAACGACCAGCCGTAAAATAATCCTCTATGTTCTTGTTCTTCTTCGAGAACACCGCACCTATCGTCATGAGAGACAATAGAAAAACGGCAATCAATATCCAATCAACAACGCTCATGTCAACAGTCCTCGCTTCTTTCTGCAGTTGTGTCAATCAACGTGTAAACCTGCGTGTAAGGTTTGTTCGGGTTACCGGTGCCTTTTTTCATCAGCTCCTTCAGTTCATCGAAATAGGACGGCCAGATCCGGCACGGATCAATGTCGTTATGAAGGCAGACAGAACATGCCATACCTATCACTTCACCCATCATAGCGCATGTCCTCATCACTCTGGTGGTTCCCAAAGCCAGATGCGACACGGAGATGTCCCTGCCAGCCATAAACATGTTGCGTACATCCTTGCTGTAGAAGCATCTGAAAGGGATAGGATAAAAGTCAAGCGGCGTCAGACAACCACGGCTCAGCCATGGGTCTTTGAACACAGCCGCGTTCCCTGGATCCGGCTCATGATTGTCGATGTACCATGATGTGCAGACACAACCATCCTCGTAGATTGTGAAATCCCTCAAGTCCTGCTCCCTCAGGACAAACTCACCCAAGATCCGACGGCTTTCCCTTTTGCCGGCATAGTAAGAAAGCCATTTCATAGCGGATTTGGCATACTCGTCTCTGAATGAAGAATGGTTCTTGATGTACGACCAGTTGGAATACGCCACATACATTCCATAATCCCTGATTTTTTCGGCTTCAGCGATCTGGTCATCCATCATGCCGACTTCCCAATACCATTGTCCCCGACGAACCTTTTGGACGGTGTTCTCATCTATTGGCAGTCCCCAATCGATATCCGGAAAACATGTCGGCTCATCCTCTTCTTCGGAATACCATTGAACCGAAGCGCCCAATGTAATGCCATCAGATTCCAACGGTGCCGACGGTTCCCCGTATTCATCAAATGATTCTCTACCCATAACACAGTTTGCTCCGGCAAGGACCCCCAGTGCGGCATCTCCCGTACAATCAGCAAAGTAATGGCCGGAAATCCTTATGGTTCGGTAATTGTCCGTGTTTGTGGCCGTCACGCTGCAGATTGTACCCGAATCAGATTTATCCACCCCGGTCACCTTGAACCCCAAGAAGAGGGTAATGTTCTTTTCTTTTAATATTATGTCAAGTTTCTTCCCGTCCTCGTAAACTTCAGCAGGTCTTGCGTTGCCTTTCCTCGAGGGCGCAAACTCATTCAGGAGGTATCCCAATGATGGATACGGGCCTATGTTGATCCTGCCACCAAGCCCGACCCTAACTTCGGACGAGTTGTTTCCCCCGAGGACTTTGCGATCCTGGACCAACGCCACCTTGTGCCCAAGCCTGGCCGCAGACAAGGCGGCACACATTCCGGCAACACCGCCACCGACCACCACAAAATCAAAAGAGCCTTTATCTTCCGGCAAAGAAGGAATGCCAAGATACTTGTTCCTCAATGTTGAGATATCTTCGACCGGAGCCCCATGATTCAATGTCAGAAGGATGGAGTCAAAGCGTCCGTCGAACCCAGTCAAATCGTGGACGGAGATCCGGTGATTGCCACGTGCCAGATGTACCGTGCCTCCCTCCTGCCAATGCCATTCAACCGAGCCCGTGCCGAATGTTCCTCCGACCGGTTTTGAGTCTATCGACAGACTGAAGACACCAGGAGTTGGTTTATCCGTCCAAAACGCAGTCCAATTCTTCGTACGGACATATATATGATAGTCACCTTCCTTGGCAACAAAAAACACTGTGCTCGCATCTTTCACAGGATGCCCGAGTCCGTGGGCAAGCAAATAACTTGAACCCATGACATCCATAAACTGGGAATCAGAGGTCCACCCACCAATATCATCAAAGGCGGATCCGCACAACAATACAGAATCCTCCTTTGCGTTTTTTGAAGAGCCCGAAGACATGCCCAGAACAAATTTAGAGGCGACTGTCTTACTTAGGGACACCTCCTCTTCATTTATCATTTTATGAAGCATCTCGAATGATTGTTTAGCCACGAGCTCAGTTGGCTGATAGACGTAGGTAAGTTTCGGGCTGTAAATCTCAGCGTTATCCCCTTGGTCAAAGCCAACAACCCCGAAATCGTCAGGTATCTTGTAGCCGAGGCTGTTGATCGCTGTCAATCCTTTAACAGTCAAAACATTCGAAGGAAAGATCAAGGCATCAACTCCCCTGTCGTACGAGTTTTTGATCACATCGACCATGTCAATGCCGATTGTAGGCTTTGAAATGATATTATCCTTGACGTAACACGCCAAGCCATTTTCTTCCATCTCTTTCCTATAACCTGTAAACCGCTGCAAAATAGTAGGGATGTCAGACTGATATCTGACCATCTCGATTTTCTTATGCCCGTTCTCTATCAGGTGCCTGGTGGCTTGACGCCCGGCATATTCATTGTCCATCATCACTTTGCCGACACCAGCAAGGTTCTCAAGGTCGCGGTCAAAGATAACCACCGGCACCGAGTTTCTTACGATGTCGGAAAGTAGCTTCTCGGTGTGTGCGCACGGTGCGACAATCAGCCCATCCACCCCGGTGGCAATGAATCTGTTGAGCAATTGGCACATCTTCTCGGGATTGTCATCGGAAGAACCGAATATTGAAAGATATCCCGCCTGTGCGGAAATGTTCTCGATATGGCGGCAGACCTCGCCGAAGAAGGAATTGGATATGTCAGCCACGACTATGCCCAAAGTGTTGCTGAATCCGGACCTTAGAGAAGACGCCGCCATATTCTTCTTGTACCCAAGCCTTTTTGCGGTGTCGACTATTCTTTCAGCCGTCTCTTTCGAAGCAGAACAAAGGTATTCGCCATTAGGACCTTTTTTAGCGTTAAGGACAAATGATACCAATGAAATTGAAACTCCGGCGGCTTCCGCCACGTCGCGGATCGTTACCGTATTTGATATTAGTCTTACCATACGTTCGCAAGTTAAACATTATATTTTATTAAAACGGTAAAGAATGTTGGTAAAACGTTATACCTACGTTATTTCGAGCCTCGCAAAGAAATTTGCCGAATTACATTATTACACACCTACGCCCGCCTTGCCGGCAAGTGGTGTTCCGCACACTCGCCAATCCTGAGGAATAAAGAGAGAGAGCATGTGGGCATATTCATTTACAAATAATGTTATTTTTGAAAAGATTATTGTATTTCATAAATTAATTAATATATTTGCAAAAGAAGCGGTGCGGAAATAAATCCGTCCGCCTGACTAAAAACT
>OCLB01000284.1_pt1 | contig 11618 bp, 12 predicted proteins | sample 1495901 | NCBI WGS metagenome assembly OCLB01 (sample SAMN03418273, study PRJEB22391) | human gut metagenome | biome: human-gut; feature: organic feature; material: feces | host: Homo sapiens | place: Tanzania | collected 2013-01
TGCGCATGGCGATAGACGCGGCGCTTGAAAAGCAGCCCCAGGACTTCGACGCGCTTTTAGCCCTTTTGAAATTCTCCGGCTACTCCGTCGCCCGGAAAGGCAGGCTGTCGCTGCGGCACGAAAACCAGAAACAGAGCATCCGCCTGGATTCCCTGGGCGAGGGATATTCCGAGCAGGAGCTGTGCGCGGTTATCGCCGAAAGCAGAACGCACAAGCCCTTCGTCAGGAAAAAATATCCGAAGCGCAGGGAGCGCGCCACGCTGATTTCCGACATTGAGGCGAAGCTCAACGCAGGAAAAGGCTACCGCTACGATCAGGCGATGAAGGTGGTAAAGCTCAAGCAGATGGCAAAGACGCTGATATATCTGGAGGAAAAGGGCTTTGCCGATTTCGACGCACTTGTCAATGCAGCCGCCGATGCGGAGAAGCAGTTCTATGATTTGAAGGCGGCCATAAAGACGGCGGAAGCGCGTATGGGCGAGATACAGACCCTGCGGACGCACATCATGAACTATTCCAGGACGCGCAGCGTTTACACCGGCTACCGCAAGGCGGGGTACTCGAAAAAATACCTTGCGGAGCATGAGGGGGATATCCTCATCCACAAGGCGGCGAAGAAAGCCTTTGATGCGTTCGGCCTGAAAAAGCTGCCCGCAGTCAGGAGCCTGAACGAAGAATTTGCAAGGCTGCTGGCAGAGAAAAAGGCGGCCTACGCCGAGTACCACCGGGCGCAGGAGCAGATGCGGGAGCTGCTGATCCACAAGGCCAACGCCGCCTATCTGCTGGGGCTGGATGAACAGAACCGGCAGACCACCGAGCGGCAGCGCGAGGAAAAATAGCGATGGCACATCGCGCAGCCACAGATGAAATCTGTGTTGCAGGGGGTATGGGGAACGCCCCATCAAGCAAAAGGCGGGGACTCGTCAGAGTCTCCGCCTGCTGTCTTTTGGCTCCAAAAGACCTTGCTTGCCACGTTTGTTGGGAACCTCACATTACTCGGGGAGAGCGTTGTTCCCTGTTTACATGCGGAAGCCAAAACAAGCAAGGGAAACGAATTGTTACAAGGGCTCTTTCACAAAGCCTGTGCAAAATTCGATTTTATAACAGAACGATGCTTATGATAATTTGGCTTTCTTTGCAAGTAGAATGGCTTCGGTCAACACAGATCTACGGAGCAATGAAAGAAACCAAATAGAGGCTGACCTTGACCAATACTATCGCTGTTTATCGCACAAAATCGAAGTTGATAATCAAGCCAAGCCGAGTGCGATACGTACTACCATGACTGCATCTGCTACCTTAACGAATCCATCGCCGTCCACATCGCCGCAGAGAATCTGCTCAGGAGTGAATTCAATCAGGCCAAGAGCATAACGCATAATCAGAACAGCATCCGAAACCCTGACAACTCCGTCACCGTCCACATCGCCTACGCCGCCGGGAGTTGAGGCGGTAAACTTCGCAATAAAATCATTCACTCCATCGAAATCATTGCTGTTGATTTCTATGTTTGTTGAAAGCAACGTGCCATCCACAGCATACCAACCACAGAATGAGTTTCCCGGGACGGAGGCCGCTTCTATACAACAATAGTAGATTCCGTAGTTTTCATCCCACTCAGTACTTACTCCTATAAAGCCGGATCCTTCTGCACTTATCGTGTCAATATCGATTCGCGGATTATTCGATAAATCCAATTCCGTCAGATGATTTTCGGAGCAACCCAGGATTTCAAGTTCTGTATTCGCACTGACATCAAGTTCTGTCAATTCGTTTCCGTCGCAATACAACACTTCAAGCGCCGCACATCCGCTGACATCAAGCTCCGTAAGCTGATTTTCGGAGCAATCCAGGACTTCAAGTTCTGTATTCGCACTGACATCAATCTCCGCCAGCTGATTCCAGGAGCAATCCAGCCATACAAGTTCTGTATTCGTGCTGATGTCAAGCTCCATCATATGATTATAATCGCAATCCAGATCTTCAAGTGCTGCATTTGCACTGACATCAAGCTCCGCAAGCTGATTCCAGGAGCAATCCAGCCGTACAAGTTCTGTATTCGTGCTGATGTCAAGCTCCGTAAGCTGATTCTCGTAGCAATCCAGATCTTCAAGTGCTGCATTTGCACTGACATCAAGCTCCGTAAGCTGATTCCAGGAGCAATCCAGCCGTACAAGTTCTGTATTCGTGCTGATGTCAAGCTCCGTAAGCTGATTCTCGTAGCAATCCAAGCTCGTAAGTGCTGTACAACCGCTGACATCAAGTTCTGTCAATTCGTTTCCGCCGCAATCCAACGCTTCAAGTGCCGCACATCCGCTGACATCCAGCCCGGTCAGTTGGATATCGCCCCATGACTCGCAACGTACTTCTGTGAGTGCGGTGCACCCACTGACATCGAGGAAACCAACCAATTCTAATGGGAGAGCATCATTGCCAATACCGCCAAAGAAAATATTATAAAGGCGGTACTCGCCGGCAACAATTGTCCATGTGATGTCCCCTCGGCAATAATCACCATCATACCCCCGCCAAGTTCCGGGATCCGTAGGATCATAATCCTCATTCAGCTTCTCGCCGTTCCTGACACCGTTTTCGTCCGTCTGTTCAAAGAACGCAACCATTTTCTGATAATCATGGTCGTTGTATCCGTGCGGTGTTGCATAACGGGTAGTGGGAGGGGTCATGGCCTCGGCGGCCAGCTGCATTGGCATAGCCGAGCCAAGCATGACGAGTACCAGCAAAACAGCGGCAATCGCCTTCAGTTTTCGTTTCATAGAGAATCCTTTCAAAGATGAATTTGGTAGTTTAGCCTCCTTCTCAAGAGGTTATAGAATGGCTTCGGACAACACATCTCTACGGAGCAGGGGCGGCTCAAAGAGGATGGGTGTCCTCGACCAACGCTATTGTAATTTGCATTGCGGAATTGCGTGTATGTATCGAAAGGCACCGACTTCTAACAGTTCCACTTCTCTTCTCATTTACCGCGATAGTGCATTTTTGATTCGGAGAACCCCTGTTAAATCATGCACAGTCACTTCGTTAATTGTGCGCCATCGATGATTATTGTGCCGCGCTGAGCATTTTCTGATATTCTAAACTCAAGCCAGTTTACATTTGATACATCAAGCTCAATTACTGTCGGACTGAATCTCCTTGTTAGTTTTACACTATAAAGCACAACACCATCACCAAGAATCTGGAACTCTTTTTCAAAGTTTTGACTGCGGTCATCGACTGTAATCGTACAGCTAAACTTTTCATACTTATAACTCAAACAGTAGGATGCATTGCCTCCCCATCCCCAAGACTCCAGGATAAAAAGGTTTCCGTATCTATAATCATAAGTGTTTCCAAGAACATCGGTATATGTTTCACCGTATTTAGCCTGCTCAAAGTTTTTATACTCTGCGCAGGAAAGCTCACACAGGTAGGTCGGTTTTAACGCATTGAGGTCATCAAGTTTTGCATTTAGCCTTTCGTCAGAAACAATGGCCATTGCTGTTTTGATCATTTCAAGCACTCGCAGGTATTCCTTTGCCTCAATTGCCACGCTGGATTTTTGGACAACCATTGTAATATATTCTTCTGTTAATTCGTTAAAGGTGTTTTCGATGGCATCATTGCTGCCGTGTTCTTTCGTATAATTGTTCATAATACTGAAAGCGTCCATGTAATTACCCTCGTTATATTTGTCCATTGCTTCGTCAATGACAGCCTGAGGCCTCTTTTGCGGCAACAATTTCATCGAATTTATCCTTGTATGTCTGATAATTGTAGTCCGAAGGTATGCCATCGGAAGAAGCATACGAAGCATACAGAGCATGCTGCTGAAAATACCGAATCATTTCGTTCGCAAGGTCTTGTGCCTGTTCAAAGTCGCCTTTTTTAATGAACTGCTCGATTGAAGCATTGATTTTTTCAAAGCACTCATTGTACTTTGTAACGGCATCGGTATAATTCGCATCCTCCTTGTCCACGGAATCAAAGTTCATTATTGCTTCAAGCCACTTGCCGTCATTGTACCTTTCGATGCCTTTGTTGTATGTCTTCTTCGACTCTTCGAGCCGCTTCAAGGTGTCACGAGCCTCATATATCAGATCAGAGCTTATCCTGACTCTTTTGTATTTGGATGAATCAAAATCCATCGACGTCCATTCAGATAGAAGATCACAGAAATTAATACAAGTGTTGTAATCCTTCTCACCGGCATTGTATTCGGTTATGAAATCATCCAGCATTTCAGGTAAAGCTTCGCTGAGCGCATCGGCAGTTCTGTCCGAAATGCGTCCTCCATTGTACAGGGAATTCGCTTCAGAAAAGTTGTTTTCCCTTATTGCAAGCAAAATTTTCCTTGCTGTTGAATCTTTGACCGCAATGCCGTCAACCTCTTTTTGACAGCCCATGCACAATGAAGAAATCATAATGCATATCAGCATCAGGATTGCGATGAGCTTATGGCTTTTGTTTGTCATGTTTGTTTTGTTGGTGTTCATGTTTTTTCTCCTTTGGTGTTCCATTCTTTTGGTTGTTAGGTGTTGGTTTGAAGCTATATCTGTTTGCAACCATATAACTTGCGTTAGTAAACTGAGCTGCAAATTCATAGATGGTGTTGCTGCGCAGCCGCGTCCTGTGTCAAGTTCACGACGGCTTCTGGTATGAGTTACGAAGGATACTGCGCACAACTACAAAATATATATTTATGCGCTCTCTTAATTTGGGGAAAGTTTGCGAAGAACAGTTTTGTAGGTGAAAACTTCAAATAGTAAAATATCATCTATGTTCAAGCAGAGAGTTTGTTCTTCTCGTGCCATTATTGTACACAATTGCGGCAATATCTGTCAACACCGTGAATGCATAAATATGCATTATATGCAAATATATTTTTTCCTTATAAGTGGGCATTGCGAATGACGGGCAGCGTTGCGCGTAAATAGAAAAGCAAAGCCGCCTCAAGCGGTGGGGCTTATTCAGCCAATGTTTAGTCAGCGCCTGCACCATATAAAAACGCAAGATCTGTATTTTTTATCTGATTCTGCGTTTAAGGAGCCATTCTCCAAAATGTGACCGTGGTTGTTGTTAACCATGGGCACGAGTTGTAACCTCTATGTCAATGAGAAACGTTGAATATGTAAAGAGCTATCGTAGGGACATTTCTCTTGATAACATCACCACAAGCAAGAGAGTATAGAAGGAACCGAATATGATCAAAAAAGAAGAAACCTGTTTATCATGCTGGTTGTCATCGTTCTGATGCTCAGCACGACAGTCGGCGTGATTGTCGCATCATCGAACGGAACGCGCTTTAACAACACCATACTGGCAAGCAGCGTTGCAGCCGTTTCAAGCAGCGGCCTGTTGACAGTAACCAATCAATATCAAGGGATTCCCGGAAAAACAACCAAAGGCGAGATCACGACTTATATTGAGAAGAAAACGTGGGGATTGTTTTGGAAGCGCGTTGATATTGGCGAGCCTAATAACGAATGGTACGATGTGATATACAATTACGTTTATACCGGCGATCACACGTTCCAGCTTCCATCGAAAGGGACATATCGCATCACGGTTGTCTATGTGATATCCGGTTCGGGTGGTGCTCCCGACACGATTACTCGAACAATCAAGAAAACGTATTAGGCGCACTGCCAAGCATTGTTTGGAATGCCTTTCAGTGTGAGATACAAACGAGGGAGATTGTCGGCATTAGCCTGCAACCTCCCTCGTTTCGTTTGTGCTGTTGTTTCACTGTCTTTGAACCGAGTCTATTAACTTAATCATCAGGTCAATCCCGTAGTCTCCATAAACCGTTAGATTGAAAGCGTATTGATCGTGAAGCCACACTGCAACCATAACGCCGGCAGATTCATAAATTGATACATCTGTGCCGGATAGGTCAATTTGGGAGTGTTTCCCATTCTCATTATCTACATCAATTGCAAAATCTTCTGTTACGCTTTGCGCAAAGATGATCCGATCTCCCGCCTCATTTTGATAGAAGGAAATACAACAGGAGTCATTTTTTACGACGATTTCTTCTGCATATCCATCCGGAAGTTCCGTGAGACGGTAATACTCTGTAATCTGCCTTCTTTCAGACTTTTCCGTAAAGAAGTGAACATAGGAGTCAAATGTCTCCCGGATGAATTTAGTTGCCGCAGCTCGTACCGAAGGAATGCTGCAAGCGGTCAGCGCAATCAGTAAAAATGCGGCTGCGACGGCTGCAACCCGCTTAGGCACAGTGTTCGTCATTCGCCAGAACCTGCTTCGCTGTGCATGTGTAAGCTTATCCATTCTTCGCAAAAAATCATCTGAGAATGAATGGTTTATCTCTCGTTCATTCCTTGGAATCTCGGCGAACTCAGTAGAAACAACTTCCCGAAGCGCCGTTTTAAGTTTGTTTTCAGCCATTATTGTTCTCCCCTTTCGAATAGCTGCACATGAAGAAGCTTTTTCCCACGCACCAGCCTTTGCTTTACGGTTGACACCTTGCAGTTCAGCAACTTAGCCGTTTCAGGCACCGATAGCTCCAATACAAAGTGATAATACAGGGCATCTCTGTATATGTCGCCCATAGATGCTATTGCTGATACAATCTTTTTGTACTCAATGCGATTATGTATCTTTTCGACAAGAGCATCGTCCGGCATTTCTTCCGAATCAGGCACATCTGTTTCGTTTTCTTCCTCCGTCCGAACACGTTCATGACGATGCTTTCTTAGGTGATCTAAGGCAGCGTTTTTTGTCGCTTTTAACAAATAGTTTCTTAAATCAGTCTCGTTTTCGATGGTACTGATTTTTGCCATATACTTCTTTGCAATCCTCAGAAAGACGTCATGTACAATATCCTCGGCATCAGAATCGTTTTTAAGCACGGTGCGTGCAACGAGAAACATCTGTTTTCGATAACTGAGGTATATTTCCTCAAATAGTCGGCGATGAGATTCGTCGTCTATAAAGCTCATATAAATCAATAGCATTGGTTTTCCTTTCTATAGCCCATGAGCCTCCATTCATACAACGATTGTAACGGGAAACAGGTTACAATCAAAGCTCAAGAATGCTATTGGCAAATTCTTCCCATCGGTACCACTTTTCCTTCTTATGCGCAAGGTAATCAATACCGCTCTCGGTTGCCTTATACACCTTGCGTTCTCTGCCGGCTACCGGGACAAGCCGTGATGACAAATAGCCCTTAGCCTCCAAAGCGGACAGCAGAGGATATAGCATTCCCGTTTTCAGTTCAAACTCAGCATCTGTGCACCTATCGCTGACTTTCTTTATGACTTGGAACCCGTACATCTCCTCTCTGCTCAACAAATGCAGAATTAGGAAATCATAGCGACCATTCATGTTTTCACTCCTCACTGTCAGTACAAATTCTACTGTATGATTTCTACTGTACAAATTATACCATGCCCTTGGCGCGCGTTCAAGGCAGGGTGGGAAAATTTCTTTCGGGAATCTGTAATCGATTCTTAGCCTCAAAACGTTGTATGTGTAGAGGACACGATAGTGCGGCGCAATGCCTTACGAGGAGGCGGTGCTTATTGAATGGCCATACCGTTCGTTCAGCGGATACTGCTGCCGGGAAAAAATCAATTATCCTTGAAGCAAGGAGGTTTTTTTGTGATTAAACAGAGCATTAGACTGGTGGGGTGCATTATTGCATTGTTCGCCCTTATATTGGTTTTTAAGCATTCGCATTTGATGCAGGAAGAGAAACCTTTGAATACAACCGAAAGATTTAACATAGCTGTTTTATCAACAACTATATCGAAAGAACGACTTGTAAACGAGCTAAATGCTCTTGTCGATCAGTACGGTGCTGTCTTAGTGAAGGTTGTTCCAAACCAAGATAATTATGATAGTCAGAAAGATATCATATGGTTTGGTTCTCTCCAGCCTGACGGAACCAGTCCCAGAATCCGGGATAACCGCATTTCGTGGTTGGAGCCCTCTGTCGGCGGTGAACTGATCCATTCTTCCGATATGGGAGTAAGACCGCTGTACGGCAGCTACTCGATGCTTGGAAGTACAGAGTTCAAGGCTGCCTTGGCAAAATGGTGCAACAAAAATGAGATGAGCATAGACTTCTATAAACAGTACCCGCTTCCGGCAGTGTTCCTTGTATACTTTATCCAACATGGAATCGGAAACGCTGTGTTAATCTCATTCTTTTTGTTCCTGACAACAGTTATTGTCTGGTTTGTAACACACGCGAAGGCCAGGGCTTTGCGATTACTTGGCGGAGTCCCGTTGCAGCGTATTCATTTTGAGGATACGCTGACAATTATATCTTTGACCTCTCAAGGCTTTTTTGTGGGGTGTGCAGCGTTTTTCATATATTTAGGCATTGCTTCCGGAATTGATCAGCTCTCCGTTATGTTTCTGCCTTTTATTTATACTGCAATTACTTTCATCACAATATCGGCTGTTGTTGTGCTGCTGATATCTCTGTTTGTGCAGCCTAAAGCAAAGCATTTATCTTTTAGGAAGATACCCTTGAAACAGTTCAGGCTGCTTGGACGAGCTGCCCTGATATTCTCCATTGTTCTTGCCTTAATGGTTGTGCCTACTACCATTACGATGGCTTCGGCATACAGAGCACTCTCGAATGACTATGCTTCATGGGAAAGCCTTAAGGACGCCGTAGGAATTTCATATAACGATGTTAACGGACTGTACAACGATTATTGGATGCCTATGGTCGAGAACTTTTTCGCGGAGATGGCGGACAGAGACAATCTTTGTCTGTCAATGGCTGTTGACAGAGCCATTGTGCTTGATAATGCTGAAATGGGAAAATACGATCATATCGTTGTCACAGACCGCGCATGGGTGGAAACCACCGTATTCGGGGACAATTCCGATAAAGCTGATAGTCTGATTCCGATAGGCTTTGATGATATTCACGCCGAATTGAAAGACTTTTTGTCTAAGCAGCTCCCTATTTGGACGAATACAGGAGAAATACAGCCGGAAGGCATGGGTTTCTGCGAATTTAACGGCGACAGCTTTTTGGTTTTGCCTCCAAACGCATCGTATGGCAACAGCACCATACAAGCGAAAAATCCATTGATTATTCTGGTGGAGGAGCCCGTGAAAACGTTGAAAGTAAGCAGCTTTCTTCTCCCTATGTCTTCGAGTGGAAACATTGTTTTCAAAAATGAAGATGTCTTGCGGTCTGTTCTCAACGAATCACCTCTTATGGAAAAAATATCCTCCATAGATTCGTTCACAGAGGGCGCACTGAAATATGCGCAGCTTTTTAAGCAGGAGTCTTTCTATTACTTTGCGGCGTGTGCGCTTTGCCTTGTTTCAATGGGCGCTGCGGGGATCATGAGTGCGCAGCTCTGGATCGGAGAGAACAGGAAGCGTATCTTCACACTGCATACGGCAGGGATCAAATACAGCGCAATCATCCTGCCTGTACTGCGAAAGGAAGTCATAGTGGCGGTCTGTACAGTTCTTGTCGGAGGGATTGTTGTTTATTCCATTCGTCACCCGGAACCGCTGTTGTTGCTGTTATCATCGGCTGTACTGTTTTTGATGTATGTACTGTTGAATTTTGTTGGGTATATTTTCTTTTCGAAGCGAGAGTTTTTGCAAATGTCATTTAGGCGGGAATGACCGTCCTTAGATAAAATGCGAACAAATACAGAGTGGAGGTTGAGCAAATGAATATCAGAGCCAATAATGTATCCTTGTCGATAAATGGTCGGAGAATCCTGTCCAATGTGACATTGCTTGCGGAAGGCGGAAAAATGACTGCGCTTACCGGGAAATCCGGAAGCGGCAAGACAACTCTCTTGAATTGCTTGGGATTGATACATCCTATCGACAGCGGAAAAATATTTGTGGATAATAACGATGTAACGGGGTGGCGCGAGTCACAACGAACGCTGTTTTGGAAGGATCATGCATCTTTCATTTATCAAGATTACGGGATTATTGATGATGAAACAGTTTCATTCAATGTCTCTTTGAAAAAGTTTGGAAATAACCAGGGACAGATAAAAGAGGTTTTGGAAATTGTCGGGTTGCAGGGCAGGGAGAAAGATAAAGCCCTCGTCCTTTCGGGTGGAGAAAAGCAGCGATTGGGAATTGCAAGAGCAATTCTGAAAAACGCTTCCGTTATCTTTGCGGATGAGCCAACCGCTTCACTTGACAATTCCAACAGGCAGCTTGTAGTCTCGTTGCTGAAAGACTGTGCAAATAGGGGCGCTGCCATAATTCTTGCAACGCATGACGAACGTTTGGTTGCCGAATGTGACACAGTGGTTAGACTCGGAACGTAATAGATTGTCAAACCGAACAGATGAAGGATACATGCAGCGAATATCTGATTGCACACCTTCTTTTTTCCTCTTGACTTTCTCCGAGTTATGTGTATAATGGAGCTATCAGGAACTTATGTTCCAGATAGGAGATAAGTACAATATGAGAAGCAAGAGCGAGGAGCTTATGCTCCGCATCCGGGAGTACATCGAAAGCTACTTCGAGCGGTATTCTTCTACCCCCACCGTCCGGGAGATTGCCGGAGCCATGAGGATCGCGGTTTCCTCCGCACACAGATACCTTGTGGCAATGGCGGAGAAGGATATGGTTTTCTACGAAAACGGCGCACTCTCCACGCCGAAGATCCGGCGGATGAATCCGGCGGTGAGCCCCGCCGCCATTGTCGGTTCCATCCCCTGCGGCTCGCCGGAGGAAAAGGAAGCCCAAGTGGAGGAATACCTGCCCCTGTCCGTGTCCTTCTTCGGCAAGGGGGACTTCTACGCCCTCCGCGCCTCCGGCAGCTCCATGACGGGGGCGCAGATTGACGATGGCGACCTTGTTATCATCCGCCAGCAGCACACCGCTCAGGTTGGAGAGATCGTCGTTGCCCTCACCGACGAGGACAAGAACACGCTGAAACGGCTCTTATATGACGATGACCGGCAGAGCTATTACCTCCACCCGGAGAACAAAGACATGGAGGATATCTATGTATCCGGGCTTCGGGTACAGGGCGTAGCCACCCATGTGATCAAAGCCCTTTGACGGAGGTATTGCCCATGCAGAAAAAATATGTGTCCGTCAACGCGGAGGTGGATACGGACGGCGTGATCCGCCCGCTTCTTATCCGCTGGCATGACGGCAGACAGTGGGAGGTGACAAAGGTGCTTCATACCTGTACTGCATCTCACGATGAGTTTGAAGGCGTCCGCTACACCGTCAAGATCGGTCGTGCGGTAAGATATTTGTATCGGGAGGGTCAGCGCTGGTATGTTGACCGCTCCCCGTAGGAGGTGTTTGTGAGACATGAGGATTTTTTCCTATGAGGAACTCGACGAATTGGGCGAGGGCTTGATTCGCCAATACCTTGGGAAGGAAGCGGAGCGCACCTGCTGCGTGGACATCGAGGGGTTCGTTACGGACTTTCTGAAGCTGCCCCTGCTGTACCGCAGCTTTGCCGAGGAGGACAGCGACAAGATCGGCTTCATTGCGGACGGCGTGACCCCTCTGCGCGTCTACGAGAACGGGGCCGTTGTCCGGCGCGTGTATCCCGGAGGAACCATCGTGATCGAGCGCTGTCTGCGGCGGGAGCACGAAAGCGGCAGACCATCTGTTTGATC
>OCLB01000285.1_pt1 | contig 11602 bp, 9 predicted proteins | sample 1495901 | NCBI WGS metagenome assembly OCLB01 (sample SAMN03418273, study PRJEB22391) | human gut metagenome | biome: human-gut; feature: organic feature; material: feces | host: Homo sapiens | place: Tanzania | collected 2013-01
GGTAGAGCCTGCAATGCTCAGCGTGCCAACCCATCGGTAGGCGCATGGTTGAAAGCCGAGCCTATCGACGAAAACCACGTTTGGCTCTACGAATACTGCCAAGGCAACGGTTACGCCAAATACCAAATATATGTAGGTGAGCCATACGCGCCACAGCCAAGCGGTGTGACCGACATCGCCACCAGCAAGACTGTGAAAAGCGTTCGCTACTACAACCTTACCGGCATGGAGAGTGCCACCCCATTCAGCGGTGTGAACATCGCCATAACCACCTACACCGACGGCACCACCACCTCAAGCAAAGTAATCAAATAACAAAAAACGACAACACTATAGTGTAGGGACATGCCTTTGGCATGTTTCCAATGCGTTGATACATTGCCGATTGCATCGAAACATGCCAAAGGTTTGCACAAGCAAATGAAAATCACTAATTTTGTAGTTAATTATCAAAACTCTAAAAAAGTGAGCAACAACCCATTCATAAGTTTCAAAGAAAATCACCCAGTGCTGACCAATTTCGTGCTGGTGATGGTCACCCTTGTAGCGTGCCTCTACGCTTGCTACATTTCATTAGACATCTTCACCGACCACGGCAACCAAACCAAGGTGCCCGATGTGAGGTGGAAACTCATCGACCAAGCCATCGATATTCTTGAAGACGCTGGTTTGAACTACACCATCGACTCCATCTACAACGAGGACTACGCTCCTGGCGTGGTCACCGACCAAAGTCCAAATGCTGGTTCGTCGGTGAAGTTCGCACGCCCTATATTGCTGACAATGAACTGCCTCTATCCTCCACAAGTGGAAATTCCTAAGGATATTACCGATATGGCAGGCACCGATGGTGTGACCACGCTCAAAACACTCGGTTTCCGACATGTGACCACCGACACCGTGCCAAGCGAAATGCAGGGCTTGATTATTGAGGTGAGAGTGAATGGACGCTCCGTGGAAGGTGGCACTAAAGCCGCCCTCAACTCCAAGATTGTGGTTTCGATTGGCGACGGCTCTGTTGATGCCATTGAATTCGACCCTCTGGGCTCACAGCGCGACTCCCTCATCAAGCAGAAGATTAAGAGTGGAGAATTTCAAATCATCACCGACTCGCTCGGCAACACACGTCTTGTTCCACGCTCTAAACGATAATATGGCAGAAGAATTTACCGATATAGAAGATTTTGACATCAGTTGCCATTCCGAAATCCAGCAAGATTTCAGCGACCCCGATTTCAGCGAAAATGGCACAGACTACTGGGAACACTACCGCTTTGAGGTAGAAAAAGGGCAAGTGCTTTTGCGTATCGACAAATACCTTGTGGAGCGCATCAAGGGCACTTCGAGAAACCGTATTCAAAACGCAGCCGAAGCGCAGTGTATTCGCGTGAACGGCAAGCCCGTGAAGTCGAACTACCGCGTGCACCCCGGCGAAATCATCACCGTGGTGATGGACCGCCCACGCTACGAAAATGAGATTATAGCACAAGACATCCCCATCGACATCGTGTATGAAGACGATGCATTGCTGGTGGTAAACAAGCCTGCCGGCATGTGCGTGCACCCAGGCCACGGCAATTACGATGGCACGCTGGTCAACGCCCTGGCATGGCACTTCAAGGACAATCCCGATTACGATGTGACCGACCCACGAATGGGGCTCGTTCACCGCATCGATAAAGACACCTCCGGGCTGCTGGTGGTGGCCAAAACGCCCAACGCCAAGACCTCGCTCGGCAAGCAGTTTTTCAACAAAACCACCAAGCGACAGTATGTGGCTGTGGTGTGGGGCACGATGAAGGAGATGGACGGTACTATCACCGGACACGTGGGACGCAGCCTCCGCGACCGTCTGCAAATGTGCGTGTTCCCCGATGGTGAGCACGGCAAGCACGCCGTCACCCACTACCATACGCTCGAAAACCTCGCGCATGTGGCTGTGGTGCGATGCCAACTCGAAACGGGCCGCACCCACCAGATTCGTGTGCACATGAAGCATATCGGTCACCCGCTTTTCAACGATGCCCGCTACGGCGGCGACAAAGTGCTGCGAGGCAACACATCGAGCCACTACGCGCAGTTCATTCACCACTGCTTTGAGGTGTGTCCACGCCAAGCGCTTCACGCCAAGACGCTCGGTTTCGTGCACCCCGTCACCAATCAGCAAATGGACTTCGACAGCGAAATCCCTGCCGACATGACCGAACTGATTCAGCGTTGGCGCAACTATGCGGAAAGTTTGGCAACCAAATAAAAAAAAACATAAGTGTAAGCCCCACAGGGTTTGCACTTTTTGGTTTAAATCCAACTATATCAATCGTTTCCAAATTGACGAAGCAAAACGAAACGCCCAGAAATCAGAAATCTTTTAACATTTCTAACTTAATGTTGTATAAATTAACTACATTTTTGCGCCACTTTTCGTGCCAAAGTGATAATTTTGCAATGATTAAAAATTAGGCCCCTAATAACCGATTTGGGTTAAAACTGAATTACAACAACAGAAAAAATAAACTATTTGCAACTATGGCAGATTCTGTAAACATTAGAGAATTAAACGACTTGATTGCAAGCAAACGCAATTTCATCGACGCAATCACTCAGGGTATGGACCAAACAATCGTGGGTCAGAAGCACCTTGTGGATTCGCTGTTGATTGCCCTTTTAGCCAATGGTCATATCCTGCTCGAAGGTGTGCCTGGTTTGGCTAAAACACTTGCCATCAAGACCCTCGCATCAATCATCGATGCTAAATATAGCCGTATCCAGTTCACCCCCGACCTTCTCCCTGCCGATGTGGTGGGCACTATGGTGTATAGCGTGCAAAAGGAGAAATTCGAGGTGAAGCAAGGTCCGGTGTTCGCCAACTTCGTTTTGGCAGATGAAATCAACCGTGCGCCAGCCAAGGTGCAGAGTGCGCTGCTCGAAGCCATGCAGGAGCGACAAGTGACCATCGGCGACCGCACATTCAAACTCGACGATCCATTCTTGGTGATGGCTACCCAAAACCCCATTGAGCAGGAAGGCACCTACCCTCTGCCTGAGGCACAGGTCGACCGTTTCTTGATGAAAGTGGTGATTGGCTACCCCAACAAAGAGGAGGAAAAGCAAATCATACGCATGAACATCGCTCCAACCAAGCAGAATGTTCAGCCTCTCATCACTCCACGCGACATTGTGGAAGTGCGCGACATCGTGAACAAAATCTACATCGACGAGAAAATCGAACGCTACATCGTAGATATCGTGTTTGCCACCCGCTTCCCTTCCGACTACGGATTAAACGAGTTGAAGAGCATCATTTCATTCGGTGCCTCACCTCGTGCAAGCATCAGCATGGCACTCGCTGCACGCGCCTACGCATTCCTGCGTGGCCGTGGCTATGTGATTCCTGAAGATGTGCGCGCCGTGTGCCACGATGTGATGCGTCACCGTATCGGCCTGTCGTACGAAGCCGAGGCCAACAACATCGGATCCGATGAGGTGATTAGCCAAATTCTCGACAAGGTGGCTGTGCCCTAATTCATAAGGCTATGCCTCCCACATTCATCCAACCATTACAGAAAGGTGCATGATGGACAAGAGTGAATTATTAAAGAAAGTCAGAAAAATAGAAATCAAGGCGAAAGGCCTGTCGCAAAACATTTTCGCTGGAGAATACCACTCCGCCTTCAAGGGGCGTGGTATGACCTTTAGCGAGGTGCGCGAATACCAGTACGGCGACGATGTGCGCGACATCGACTGGAATGTGACCGCACGCCAAAACCACCCCTACATCAAGGTGTATGAGGAGGAGCGCGAACTTACCGTGATGCTGCTCGTGGACGTATCGGGCAGCAAGGATTTCGGTGCTGTGGGCGAAACGAAGCGCGACATGATGGCAGAAATAGCCGCCACACTCGCTTTCTCCGCCATCGAAAACAACGATAAGGTGGGCGTGATTCTGTTTAGCGACAAAATCGAGAAGTTCATTCCCCCGAAAAAGGGACGAAAGCACATTTTACTCGTTATTAGCACCCTGCTCGACTTCAAACCCGAAAACAAGGGTACCGATGTGAATTGCGCTCTCGAATTTCTCACCAGCGGTATCAAAAAACGCTGCACCTCTTTCCTTGTGAGCGACTTCATCGATGAGGGCGATTACAGCAAGGCTCTTTCCATTGCCAACAATAAGCACGACCTCATTGCCGTGCAGGTGTACGACAAGCGTGAGATGCAACTGCCCGACGTGGGGCTGATGCGTGTTTACGATGCCGAGACCGGTGAGGAGCGATGGATCAACACCAGTTCGAAGAAGGTGCGCGAAACCTATCAGCGATGGTGGTACCAGCGCCAACTGAAAATGAGCGAAAAACTCCAGCACAGCCGTGTGGATTTAGCGTCGATTGCCACCGATGAAGACTACACGAAAGCACTGCTTGCGCTGTTCAAGCGCAGAGGTATGGCTCGCTGAACGCCTATTTCCCCAACGCATTTTTTCTGATAGAGATATAGAAAGCAACAACTGATGAACAGTAGATTCATAACATATATATGCCTGGCGTGTTTGCTCTTTCCATTTGGAATGAAGGCAAAAAACGAGAATGCGCTCATTTCCAAGGCAGAACTCACCAATCGCCACATCGTGATGGGCGACACCACCAGCATGAGGCTGGAAATCGTGCAGCCAAAGAATGTGGTGGCTATGGCTGGACTGGAGGTGAAAGACTCGGTCAGCAGCGTGGTGGAACTTGGCGACATCATTGCGTGCGACACCATCGACTTGGGCAACAACCGCATTCAAATCAATGCCACCTACATCGTTCAGGCATTCGATTCGGGCGAATGGCACCTCAACCCTGCCCTTGTGATTGAGCCCGACACCATTCGATGCGACATTCCTTTGGTCATCAAGGTAAGCCCCGTGAAGGTGGACCCGAATGGCGACATCAAGGACTTCGCACCAGTTTTCGAGCCCATACGCAAATTGCTCGACTATGTGCCCAACTGGGTGGTGAGCCTCTGGTGGGTGTGGGTGCTGATTTTGGCAGCCGCGGCTCTGCTTTTCGCCTACTTCAAATGGTGGCGCAAGGGCAAGAACCCACTGAAGCGAGTGAAGAAGCGACTTCCGCCTTACGAAGAGGCGGTGGAACGCCTGCACATGCTCAAGGGTATGCAACTGTGGCAAAACGGACGCGAAAAGGACTATTACACAGGCTTGACCGACATTCTGCGTGAATACATCGACCGCCGATTCGGCGTAAATGCCGTGGAAATGACTTCAAGCGAAATTATCGACGCGCTGAAGCACAACAGCGAAACCCAACTCGTCAACGACCAGTTGAGCGAAATCCTCGCCGTTGCCGACTTTGTGAAATTCGCCAGTCAGCGTCCTCTCGCCGACGACAACGAACGCTCATTCCAGCGTGCCGTCAACTTTGTGAACGCCACAAAGCCACAGCCTGTGACCGACAATAATAAGACTTCAAAAACCAACAATAAGGAGGGCAAGAAATGATGAACTTAGCACATCCAGGCTACTTATGGCTATTCCTGCTGTTCATACCGCTCATTGCGTGGTATGTATGGAGCCAGCGTAAGGCTAATCCAAGTATGCGCATGTCGTCGATTAGTGCCTTCAAGGGGCTTTCCACCAGTTGGAAGGTGTATGTGAAGCACTTCTCGTTTGTGCTGAAACTTGCAGCCCTTTCGTGCCTGATTATCATCTTGTGCCGCCCACAGACCTACGACAAATGGTCGATGAGCGACACCGAGGGCACCGACATTGTGATGGCTATCGACATTTCTGCCAGTATGCTCTCGCGCGACCTTCAGCCCGACCGTCTTGAGGCCGCCAAGAAGGTGGCAAGCGATTTTGTGGCGAAGCGTGAAAGCGACAACATCGGTCTGGTGATTTTTGCTGGCGAAGGTTTCACACTCCTTCCCATGACCACCCATCAGGCCACGCTGCTCAACACCATTCACGAAATCAGCATCAATATGCTCGATGCCGACGGCACCGCCATTGGCGACGGTATTGCCACCGCCATCAACCGTATTAAGGACGGCAAGGCGAAGTCGAAAAGCATTATTCTGCTCACCGACGGCACCAACAACTCTGGCGTGGTGGCACCGCTCACCGCTGCAGAGATTGCGCAGAAAGAGGGCATTCGCATCTACACCATCGGTCTTGGCACTCGTGGCACAGCCGAAACGCCATACGCACAAGGCTTCGGCGGTGAATTGCTCTACAAGCCTATGCCTGTGACCATCGACGAGGAATCGCTCAAGAAAGTGGCACAAATGACTGGCGGTAAATATTTCCGTGCCACCGACAACGATGTGCTCACCAGCATATTCAACGAAATTGACAAACTGGAGAAAACGAAAATCGACGTAAAGAACTTCACCAACACTCAAGACAATTACATGCCATGGGCATGGGCGTTGCTCTTGCTCGTGCTGCTGAATCTCACTATCAACTACACCGTGCTACGTCGCATTCCATAATGGTTCTCTTACTGCTAACATATATAATATAATAAAGAAAGATAAAGGTTTTGGCTATGTTTAGTTTTGCTAATCCCGAATATTTATATCTCCTTTTGCTACTCCCCGTAGTGGCTGGCTTGTTCTGGCTCTCTCAACGTGCCAAAGCGAAGAAAATCGCCAAGTTTGGCCGCGCTGGAGTGGTAAAGGGGCTCATGCCTGAGCAGTCGAAATACAAGCCTTGGATTAGGCTGACGGTGGAACTGGTGCTTTTAGCCACCATCGTGGTGATTCTGGCACGCCCTCGTGGTGGCGCACAGGAAACCAACACCACCATGAAGGGCATTGAGGTGATGATTTGCCTCGATGTGTCAAACTCCATGAATGCGGCAAGTGACGACGACGCTCCCGATGTAAGCCGCCTACAACGCTCGAAACAGGTGCTTGAAAAACTCATCGATCGCATCACCGGCAACAAGTTGGGGCTGATTGTGTTTGCTGGCAACGCCTATATGCAGATGCCTATCACTGGCGATGCGCAGAGTGCGAAAATGTATCTCTCCAGCATCAACACCGACATGGTTCCAACCCAAGGCACCGCCATCGGTGCAGCCATCAATATGGCGTGCCAATGCTTTTCAAGCAATCCTCGCACACAAAAAACGATTATCGTCATCACCGATGGCGAGAACTTTGAAGACGATGCCGTGAGCAGCGCAGAAGACGCGCGCAAGAAGGGCATCAGCGTGAATGTGGTGGGTATCGGCTCGGTGAACGGCTCGCCTGTGCCTACTGCCGACGGCGAGGTGCTGACCGATGAGAACGGCAGCCCTGCCATTTCAAAACTCAACGAAAAAGGCGCGATGGAAATTGCCAAGGGCGGCAAAGGCGTGTATGTGAACGGTGCGGCAAGCGATGCCGTGGATGCGCTCAACGACCAGTTGATGAAGCTCTCGAAAACCGACCTCGGCAGTTACAACTATTCACTTGAAAGCGAGTTGTTCCCCATTTTCGCTTGGATTGCATTTATTCTGCTGATTGCCGAACTGTTTATCCTCGACCGCAAGAACCCAATCTTGAAGCGATTCAACTTCTTCACCAAAAAAGAGCAAAAAAAATGAAATATTCAGCTATATATATAGTATTGTCGGTGATGTCGCTCACTTGGCTTTGCGCTTGCTCCAGCCACAACGATGGCAATAAGCCTGCCGAAAGCACTAAAGCGGAGCGCAACTTCATTGTGGAAGGCAACGAGCAGTATGCCCAAGGCAATTACACCGAGGCAGAAGCCGCCTACCGCAAAGCCCTGACGGAAAACCCAAATTCCGCCATGGCACAATTCAACCTTGCCAGCGCTCTGCTGCGCCAGGACCCTAAAATGGGGAAAAATGCCCCTGCGCCAGCGCAGCCCCAGCAAACCGACACCACCCAGCAAGAGCAAATGAGCGAACAGCTGCAACACGCTGTCGAAATTCTGAAAAGCCTTGTGGAAAGCAGCACCGAACCTGCCGTGGTGAGTGTGGCAGCCTACGATTTGGGCAACATTTCCTACAAGCAGCAAGACTATGGTCAAGCCATTGAGTGCTACAAGGAGGCGCTTCGCAAAAATCCGAAATACGACGACGCAAGATATAACCTGCGCATGGCTCAACTGAAACAGAAAGACAAAAACAAGAATCAAAACAAAAATCAAAATCAGAACAAGGACAAGAATAAAGACCAGAATAAGGATAAAAACAAGGATAAAGACAAGAATAAGCAAAATCAAGATAAAAAGGACCAAAATAAGGACCAAAACAAAAATCAAGATAAGCAAAACCAACAACAACAGCAACAACAGCAGCAAAAAGGCGGTATGAGCCAGCAAAACATGGAGCAAATTTTGCGCACCATGCAGAATCAGGAAAATGCCACCCAGCAGCGAGTGAACGCCGCAAGAGCCAAGCAGCAGCAAGGTGAGCGCGCACGCACACGCAACAAGTGGTAATCCCCCCACCGCCACATCGCGTATCCGCTTTTATCACACTACTTTTTTAGATGATGAAATTATTCAAACATATAATCTACATAGCATTAGCGATTCTGATTTCCGCTCCAGCGCTTGCCCAACGACTTGAATATGTGGGCGGTGGCAATATGGGCGGAAATAAGTTTCAACTGGTGTACCAACTTTCCGGCGTGTCGAGCCCCGGCACTTTCAACGCACCGAAAGTTGAAGGCGCTAAGAAACTCTATCAGTCGGGCGCGCAAGCCATCGGTTCAAGTTCAAGCACCACGATAGTGAACGGCAAGGTGATTGAGCACAGCAGCGGCAATGTGTATCGCTACACCGTCACTTTCAAGGCTGAGAAGGAAGGTCGCTTGACTGTAAGCAAAGCCTCTGTAAATGTGGGCGGTAAGCATATCACAGCAAAAGGTTTTCAAATGAAAGTGGGCAAAGGCGAACGCCAACAGCAAACCCCACAATCCATCATGAGCCAACTCAGAGGCAGAGGCGTGAACGCCGAAGACCCATTCTCGCAAGGCGAGGAAAAGTCGGTCACTGCCAACGACCTGTTCGTGAAAATTGAGATGTCGAAGTCGCGCGTTTACGAGCAGCAAGCCGTGGTGTGCACCGTAAAACTCTACACCAAGTTCCCTATCAAGGAATTTATGCCGCTCCAGCAGCCTGAATACACAGGCTTCCTGATTGAAGACATCACACCCAAAATGGCTGGTACGGCACGGGTGGAGAACTACCATGGACAGAACTACTACACCGCCATTCTGCGCAAGAGCATTCTCTATCCTCAAAAGTCGGGCACACTGACCATCAATTCTGGCGAATTTGATGTGATTCCGGTGCAGCGCAGAGTGTATGTGGGACTCAACAGCGCTATTGCCGTGCCTGTTGATGGCGATAAGTTGCGCATCAAGAGCAACAGCGCATCGGTTCACATCACTCCTCTCCCCTCTCCACGCCCTGCGGGCTTTACCGGTGCTGTGGGTGAGTTCTCCATTAAAGATGCCATCACCCCAGCCAATCTGAAGACTTTCGCCACCGCCAACTACACCGTCACGGTGACCGGTAGCGGCAATATCAAATACATCAAAGCCCCCACCATCGGTTTCCCGAAGGAGTTTGACACTTTCGACCCTCAAAACGACATCAAGACGGCTTCTGAGGGCGACGATGTGAAAGGCAGCATCAAATTCACCTACCAGTTCATTCCACAGCAAGTGGGCGATTTTAGCATCGCCGAAAGCGAGTTTGTGTATTTCAACCCCAACACCGAAAAATACGAAACGCTGAAACTCCCTGCCCACAAACTCACCATAGCGAAAGGCAACGGACAGCCCTCGAATGCAAACGCCGATGGCGAGCGAATGACCAACATTCACCCTGTGCACAGTGGCGACATGAATTTGAGCAAGTCGCACACGCTGTTGCTCGACACCTTCGGCTACTGGTTGCTGATACTCGTGCCGCTTTTCGCTTTTGTGGGCATTCTCATCTATTACCGCAAACTGGTGAAGGAGCGCACCAATGTGCAACTCATGCGAGTGAAGCGCGCAAGCAAGGTGGCCCAACGCCGCTTGAAGCAGGCTAAAAAGCACATGCTTGCCAACAACAGCACCGCTTTCTACGCCGAAGTGCTCACCGCTTCGTGGGGCTATCTGAGCGACAAATTAGGTATTCCTGTGTCGGGACTCAGCAAGGAGAACATTGATGCCGAACTGGAGAATTACGGCGTAGATGCCACGCTCCGTGGCAAGATGCTTTCGCTGCTTGAGAAGTGCGAGTTTGCCCAATATGCTCCCGAACTGAGCGGCAACAATATGCGCACTGTGTTTGATGAGGCTGCCTCCGTTATGGACCAACTGGAAAATGTGAAACGCAAAAAAACTGTTGCAAAATGAAAAAATCGCTCATTCTGCTGATTTCAGCGTTTATATATACGGTGATGGCTACTGCCGCCACCACCGACAATGCCGATAGCGCCTACAACCAAAAGCGCTATCAAGATGCCATCAAAATCTACGAGGCGCAAGCCCAGGAAAGCGGCACCTCATCGGATTTGTACTATAATTTAGGGTGCGCCCACTATAAGATGCAGAATGTGCCACAAGCCATTCTTTACTTTGAGCGCGCGCTGGTGCTCGCCCCCTCGAACGCCGACGCGAGAGCCAATCTGCAATTTGTGCGCGAGAAATCGCAAATCGAAGAATACACCTCCGACAGTTTTTTAACCGACCTTTTCCAGTCAAGTGTGAGCCAACTGTCGAGCAACATTTGGGCTATTATCTCCGCCATCGTGTTTGTGATGCTGCTGCTTGCCATTGCCGCCTACATATTCATGAACAGCATCTTGTGCCGTAAAATCGGTTTCTTTGGTGCTGGCATTCTGCTGGTGGTGTTTATCGCCACTATGGCATTTGCATTTTATCAGCGTTCGGTGGCAGTAAATCACACCGATGCGATTGTGATGCCACAAACCGCCACCCTCAGCACCGCCCCTCACGCCCCATCGGAAAAAGAGGTGGCTTTCAAACTCAAGGGCGGCACAAAGGTAAGCATCGCCGATTCTGTGGTCACCGCTGGCAAACCTGTGGTGGTTTGGTACAAAGTGGAGTCGGCACACCACGAATCTGCGTGGATTAATTCAGTTGACGTTAAAAAAATCTGAGAAATATGCTTGAATACCTGAAGCAACTTGATGCCGAACTGCTCTGCACGCTCAACGGTTGGAACTGCCCCTACGCCGACCAACTGATGTGGCTGGTTTCTGGGAAGTTTTCCTCGGCACTCATCATCATTGTGTTGCTGGCACTCGTGGCGCGCCACCGCTCTTGGCGTGGCATTCTCACGTTCGTAATCATGACGGCTCTGGTGGTGTTGCTTGCCGACCGCATTTCGTCGGGCATCATCAAGCCCATAGTGGAGCGATTGCGCCCCACCCACGACCCCGATTTGCAAAACATCGTGCATGTGGTGAACGGCTACCGTGGCGGACTCTACGGCTTTGTTTCGAGCCATGCCGCCAACCTGTTTGGCATAGCCACACTCATCAGCCTTGTGCTGCGAAACCGTGGTTCTTGGCTTGCGATGATAGCATGGGCGGCGATAGTGGCCTCTATGGCGAAATTGATAATT
>OCLB01000290.1_pt1 | contig 11463 bp, 12 predicted proteins | sample 1495901 | NCBI WGS metagenome assembly OCLB01 (sample SAMN03418273, study PRJEB22391) | human gut metagenome | biome: human-gut; feature: organic feature; material: feces | host: Homo sapiens | place: Tanzania | collected 2013-01
AGCGGGATGGTGAAAGCCTCGCGTCATCCTCGGTTTATGGTCAGGACAGGGGCACTTGAGTAGTTACCTTATAATTATAAAGTTACGAAAATATATTCAATTAAAACAACTGATAATCAATCATTTATAAGATCCATAACAAAATTTTTGATTCATTTCAAAACAGCTTCTGAATAAACTGAATCACTATATTATTTCTGGATAATTCTTTACCGAATCCTTCTTTGTTTCGATTTCGGGAAGGCTATGGGCTGGCTATTGGATCACCGAAAGAAGGTTCTTTGCCGCCTTAAGGAGTGATTTCTCCAATCTTAGATTGAAGGTGGAGCCTCTTCCGCCTTCGGCCCGGATCTTTGACGAGGCGAGTTTCTCCAGAGTGGCGCTGTCATAGAGGTAAGCCCATCCTCTGAGTTCCGCGTCATCTTCATCAGCTGACACGACTTCCATCACGATGGAATATTTCTCACCCTCTTTCCCGAAAGTCAAATCACTTTGCAGTGCATTCAGATTGTTGATCATTGATGCCACGTAGGCGGAAATCTCCGATCGGGAACCGCCCTCGTCGAGGTATCTGGAAACCATCGGAGCCAAAGCCAAGGAGAACCCAACTTTGTTGACATCTTTGATTGGAGCCCAGGAACCGCTTTCTTTATTTTCGAGGTCGCTGAAGCGGAAGACAAAATCCTGACCGTTTACAGGAATAACCACTTCGGCCTCTTCGCTGGAGTTGTTGTCGAACAGTACAAAGCCGGAAACATAAAATCCAGGGTTAAGATCATCCGCCACCAAATAGTTGTCTGACAATACGGACATCTCTCCAGCCAAGGCATTCTCGTAGGATTGAATGTTTTGATTGGCGATTTGCTGCCCGTATAATGCGTTGGCGTAGTTGTACTGGCTGGTATAGGCTGCAACTCCATCACTTGTGACAGTTGCGGCGGAGCTCCTACCGGCATAACCGGCGGCCACACCCTGAGCTACAGCATACCAGAATCCTTTGGAACGATGCCGTTTATCTATCTTGTTTTTGAATTCATTCCCGGAGACACTTCTTACTGTGGTCCGTTTGCCGTTCTTGTCATTCTGATACATTTTGACATTCGCGGGATCGAAATCTATCGCCTCCAATGAACCGTTGCCAAGGAATATGTCCAAGCGATAATACTTTCCAAATTCCCTTATAGGATGAAGCTGGGCGGCGACACTGAAGCTTCCGTCAGAATATGACTGCCACAGCTGACCACCTGACAGAACATTATAACGATCTGACTCGCTCAATGTTATGTGGTATGGATTACCATTGTCGTCCACACGTGACATATTCCCTTTATCATCGTAGAGGCATCCCCATTTTTCGGTCGGGACACCATTCTCGTACATTCTTTCATAGCGTCCACCGTCCTCGTGATATTCGGTGTAAAGCCCGTTTATCTTCCCGGCCACGTATTGGCACTCCATCTGCAGCTTCCCATTCTTGTAATACTGCTTGATGTTACCCTCGATCACGAATGACCCATCATCGTTGGTGGCGACCACTTTCCCTCCGGTTCTGAATTTCTCTCCCGTGGAATAATAGTCCCTGAACATTTTCGGGAAGGTGTCACCTGACTCGATGATCCGGTAATAATCAGCGAATTCCTTCACTTTAACAACCTGATTGTCACTGCTGTAATAGATTGTCTCGACATCTTGGGCGTAGGCGGCCATCATTGAGATGACTGCTCCGATGGCACAAAGTAAAACTGTTCTTTTCATTTCTGAAATTTCTTTTGATTAAACTAACTTTTATGATTAATGCCGGATTTCGCGATCGGTAAACCGGAATTTGTGAAATATTGCCTAATTTTGTGGATGGTGTATGAAATGAAACGCCTGATATGAGAAAACTTTTGAGCATATTCATCACTTTGCTTGTGACTTTGCTGCCGGCCACTGGGCAGGATAGGTCGTTTTTTGATAAGTTTTGTGAACAGTACCGTACAGATGGATTGTTGATTGATATTGAACAACTCCTGAATGTGACCAAGAAAACGATCTCGTACAAGTCAACGTGGCCTTGTCCACCGGCCGTCAGGTCGTACTTTGAACGTTTGGACAGCCTGTCGTGCACATTGGAACCTGATGAGATGAAGGAGATTATTCCTCAGATGCAGAGTTTTGTCCAAGGCCTTGAGCGTGAGAATCCTCATTCTGACGCGACCATCATCGCACAGGCGGAATTGGGCTATCTGGGTTTTATGGTCGGGATAGATACTTTGGGCTCATACAGTTACAAGGCCTACCAAAATGCGATTTCCAGAGGATGGCAGAGTATTCTCGCTCTTTATTTTTCGGTGGATGAGAGACGCTATGCAAGAAACCCGTTTGTGCTTCTGGGAGATGCGATGATTGAAGCCGGGCGACCGGACTATTCTATGGACTTCTACCGTCAGGCGTTCCCTCTTGATATTTACAGCAAGAAATATCTTTATGATACGACTCCTGAGAGTTTATACCATAAAATTCGATCTTCGAACAGCCAAATCGCCTATAAATCGATGACACCCTATCCGTTGCAGATGTGGCGGCTGGCCAGGGCGGCTAAATTGGTCGGGAATCATCTTTATGCGGACTACCTCAAGGAGGCGTTCCGTGGTGTCGCGGAGCGGGTCATCAATGCCTATGACGCTATGGACCCACAGCGCCAGACTTGGCTGATGGAGCTTTACGGCCAGATGTTCCCGATGCTGTACGCCAATCCGGATCCTAAGTGGGCCTATGACGCTGCTTTGTTCATCAAGGGGTGCACCAACACCATCGTGTCGGACAAATTTTCCGGACATGATTCTGCAAAAGAAATTTATTTGCGTTATAGTGGACCTCCGTTTTATGACCAGCATATGATGCTTTCGTGTACATATTCAGATGTCGCGAAATTCCTGGATAAAGGAGAATATGCCATTGAGTTCCTGAGGGTCGAGCCTGTTGACGGCAAGGCTGCTGAATATGATGCCTTGCTTCTGTCGCATTCTTCCGGCAAACCATTGAGGATTCACCTTTGCGGTGAGGATGAACTTAAGGCTGCGTTGGAGACCCCTCGGTCGAGTCTGTACAGCATTGGCTCCAAAACCTTGTTCAATCTGGTCTGGCGACCCCTGCTCCACCATATTCCGAAAGGATGTTCCATAATCTATTCGCCGGACGGACTTTTGAATATGTTCGCTCTGGATCTGGCCAGTGATGGGAAAAGGAGGGTCGCAATGACTTATTCCACCCACAGGGTGTCTTCCACCAGAGAGGTTTGCAGGGCGCCGGCTTCTGACAAAAATCTTGACGCTGTCCTGTACGGAGGGTTGCAGTATGAAATGACCAAGCAGGAGATGTTGGACCGTAGCGCACAGTACGGGGAATATCCCGGGATACGAAGAGGGCTGGATGGCATCGACCGGACTGGTTGGGCGGCTCTCCCGGGCAGCGGAAAAGAGGTGGAAGACGTGTCGGCAATCCTTTTGTCACATGGCTATCCAGTCAGAACCTTGGAAGAAATGGATGGGACTGAGGAATCGTTCAAGAGTTTGTCCGGAAATTCGCCTCTGATTCTGCATCTTGCCACTCATGGGTTCTACTACGCCAAGGGGCATGAGAATGACAGCAAGTACTATGAGCGGCTCCTCTTGCAGGGAAGCGGGGGCGGCCCGTTTGTCAGGAGCGGTCTTGTGCTTGCCGGCGGCCAGAAGGCGTGGCTTGGAGAGCCGATTCCGGATAAGGTTGAGGATGGAATATTGCTCTCCGAGGAGATTGCGGAACTTGACCTGAGCGGCACGAAGTTTCTGACTCTTTCGGCTTGCGAGACCGCGCTCGGTGATGTCACTCCTGAGGGAGTGACCGGCCTTCAGGCCGCATTCAAAAGAGCCGGAGTCGGCACTATGCTGATGAGCCTCTGGAAAGTGGATGATGATGCGACCCGTGAGTTTATGACAGCCTTCTACAGGAGTCTGTGTGAGACCGGGTACTATCAGGATGCCATTCAAGCCGCGCGCTGCCAGATGCAGTCCTCCTCCAAATATTCCAATCCGTATTATTGGGCAGGATTTGTCATCATAGATTGAAATTTTGACGGCAAATACTTGATTTGGTGTAATAAATATATTACATTTGCGTTATGAGAACCTTGATGAGAAGTGCTGAGTTTGATGAGTTTTACAACTCTTTGCCAGAGAATGTTCAGAATAAGGTGAAATATGCTCTGAACATAATCGCTGAGGTTAAGGTTGTAAATACTAAATTGGTGAAGAAACTTGTGGAGACGGATTTTTATGAATTGCGTATTTCGGTAGGCAATGAGTATTGTGTGATTCTCTTTACGATTGATCAGGAGAGCTTTGTGGAAGCTGAACAGATACTTCTGTTGAATGGCTTTATGAAAAAGTCAACCAAGGATTATAAGAAAGAGCTTCAAAAAGCTCAACGGATATTAAACAGTTTACAGTAATGAGACCAAAGATAGATATGGATAAGATCAAACATCTTCCAACAGCGGAGGATATGTTTGCAAATGAATATGGGGCTAAAGGGACAGTCGCACGTGACGAGTTTGATGCGAAATCACGTGCTTGGTACTATGCGGAAGTGTTGAAGAATGCGCGTAAGTCGGCAGGCATCACGCAGCAGCAGCTTGCGGACAAGATCGGTAAGAAGCGTGAGTATGTCGCGATGTTGGAGAAAGGCGAGACTGATATGCAGTTATCTACTTTCATTATGATTTCCGAGGCTGTCGGGTTGAAGTTAGCATTGACTTATTAGATCACTCACTGATTATCAATGACTGTGTACCGCTTAACTGCGATAGCATTCTGTGTATTCCTGATGCTGCTGTCCACCGTCATATTGGCGGCGCAGGAGCGGCGTGCGCTGTTGATCGGGATCGGGGAGTACCCGGCGGAGTCGGAGTGGACGCTTGTTCACGGGGACAATGATGTGAGGATCATCCGGGAGTTCATGCTGGGGCTGGGGCTGAGAGGGGAGTGCATCGAGACTATCACAAATGAGAAGGCGACGAAGAAAGGGATTCTGTCGGCATTGGAGAGGCTGACCAAGATCGCCGGCAAGGGCGATGCGGTGTATATTCATTTCTCGGGGCACGGGCAGCAGGTGACGGACCTTGACGGCGACGAGGAGGACGGGTTTGACGAGGCTTGGGTGCCTTACGATGCCTGGAAGAAATATGTGGCCGGAGTCTATGAGGGTGAGAATCACATCATTGACGATGAAATCAACGTCTGCCTTAAGAAGCTGCGTGCGAAAGTCGGGGCGAAGGGCAGGATCACATTGGTGTCGGATGCCTGCCACAGCGGAAGCGGGTCAAGAGGGCTTGAGGATGATGAATATTTCCGTGGAACGGACGAGAAGTTCATATTGCCTTCGAGGGTGGCACGCAAGTCAGGCCGGAGCAATACTGTCGAATGGCTTTTCATCGGAGCGTGCAAGTCTTACCAGACGAACTACGAGCTCAAGGCTCCGGACGGGAAGTTCTACGGCTGCCTGTCCTACGTCATAGCGAGCAGTGAAGTTGACCTCTCGGCGGTTCCTTACTCTGACGTATTGACACAGTGGGCGGAAGCGCTGGAAAGAATTGTCCGCTATCCGCAAGAGATTGACGCAGAGGGAACAGCATCTCGTGAATCCAACACAATTTTCTGAATATGACCGACGCGGACTACATAAGAGGTTTCAGGGACAATGACGACCGTGTGATCGCGCTGTTCTACTCGAAGCACAGGCAAGCCTTCTTTGCCTTCTTCAAGCGTGCATATTCAAAAGATGACGCCTACATCGCGGAGCTGTTCCAAGACTCTTGCGTCAAACTTTGGCAAAATGTGCGGGACGGTAAACTCTCTGAACAGAGGCTTGAAAGCACATTGGCGACCTACCTTTTCTCCATCGGCAAATATACGATGATGGCGAAGGACAGAGCCGCCGGCAAATATATTCAAGAATCAGTTGAGGGTGTGGATATTCCTGAGGAATCCATCGTGGAACCGTCTGCCCGTGAGGAATTGTTCGGCTTTGTCTGCCGTATGGTAAGTTCTCTGAAATCACCTTGCGACGAGCTTCTCAAAGCCCAATACTGGTACCGACTTTCCGGAGCCGAGATCGCAAAGAGACTTGGCTACAGCAGCGCAGATTCTGTCAAATCCCAGAAATTCAAATGCATCCGGAAACTCAGGACAATGATTGGCAAGTTCAAGAACTTATAGACGAAGCGAAGATGGAAATGAACCAGAATATTCAAGACAGGATAGATGAATATCTCAACGGCACCTTGCCGGAAGCTGACAAGGCGGCTTTCGAGGAGGAGTTGCTTGGAAATGATGAGCTTAGGGCAGAGGTTGAGGCGCAACGCACGATAGCCGAGGCGGTTCAGGCTGTCCATCTAAGGAATATGCTTGAGGGCGTTGAGGCTGGCCTGCACCGCAGGCACACTCTGCGTATGGTGATCGCGTGGACATCTTCCGCCGCTGCAGCCGTGGCCATCACCCTGTCTGGTTATTCCCTTCGCCAGTCCAGCCTCATCAAAGCCATCGGTGGCGAGTGTTTCGCCGAACTGACGCCCCCAGTCTCCCGCGACGGCAACACCATTGACAGCCTGCTCACACGGGCATATTCACAGATCGCGTCCAATGAATATTCCGCCGCTGCATCCGCTCTGACCGAGGCCAGCCTCTTGATTGACGAAGGCTTGAAGGCTCCCGTGGCAGATGAGGAATCCCGTTACCACCACGCCCTTCTCCAACAGCACCGCTACGATGTCGATTGGCTCGAAGCCGTCACCCTGATGAAGCAAGGCCGCCATAAAAAGGCCCGCCGTCTGCTTGAATCCATCGCTGCTTCTCCAAGCCCGTACTCTAGTAAGGCTAAAAAAATTCTAGACAAATGATGTATTAATGTGAATGAGGAAAATGATTGAGTTTGAAGGTTGCTGAGCGCGTGCTTACTAGTTGTCCGATGAGTATAAGTCGTTGAAATGTCCGTTCCGACAACTTTGGGAGGCATATAATTGGTTCAATCATAAATTTATATGTTGTATTGATTACGCTGTCCGCTATCCTGCGAAAATCTGACTTGATTGCGTCATTATGCGTTAAATTTGTTGCATATTGAATTAATTTGTTGTATTCGTATAACATATCAGTGATTATGGCTCAAGTTTCAATGACGGTTAGGATGGACGCTAGTCTCAAGTCTTCATTTGATGCGCTTTGTTCCCAGTTCGGGATGAGTGCCAATACGGCTATGAATGTGTTTGCCAGGGCTGTGGTTCAACGAGGGAAAATCCCTTTTGAGATACGTGGGGACAAGACGGAGCCTACCTCTGATGGCCTGAAGGCTTTCAAAGAACTTCGTGCTATGGCGGAGTCCGGTCGGTTCCCTGAGATGACTCTTGACGAGATTACGCTGGCTCGGAATGGAAAATAAGATGGTGCTTGCGGTAGTGGGCACGAATGCTCTGTATTTTATGCTGATAGTTGTCGCCGGATCAGCGGCAAATCACGCTTTCCGGAATGTCTTGCCGAACGGCATGGCGGAAAGCAGCGCCATCTTGAAATGCTGAAGCCCGAACGGGATCCCGACAATCGTGATGCAGCAGATGAGCCCGAAGACAAGGTGCGTCGCAGCGATCTCCCACCATCCCAGCAGAATCCAAATCACATTCATGAATATGCTGAGGCAGCCTCCGGCGTTGTTCCCGTCCACCACGTCCGTCCCGAACGGCCATAGGGAAAACACCCCGAACTTCCACAACTGGTATCCGAATGGAATGCCTATGATGGTCACGCAATAAAGCAGTCCTGCGATGAAGTAGCCGAGGGAGACCAGCAGGCCTCCAAGAATCAGCCAAAGAATATTCCCGATAAATTTCATAAAACAGTTGTTGGTTTACATATTGCCTGCACCTATGGAATGCTTATAGTCAAGATCTTAAGTGACAGGCGGTTTATGGATGACGGCATGCGGTAAAAATTATTCGATGGCGGAAGATCATCCTCTGAATATGACTTCCAATCCATCGTAAGCGGCACGGAGAGGCTGAGGAAGGTTTGCGTCGAGCTGTGCCTGCGTGCCGTGGAGTGTCCTTGCCATGTGGGTGAGGTACACAGGCTGGCCCTGCGGAGCCTTGAGTCTTCCGGTGTCCAGAAGGACATGGGCGGTCCTAAGGACAGTTCCCACGCTCGAATGGGTGAATATCCTGAAATCCTCATCATGGTCGATTCCCATGGTGGCTTCCATTATAAGTCCGGTGATCGGCTTCCCATCCGCGATGTGGGCGTCTATCCCGACGATTCTGGCGGCTCTGACTGGAATCCCGCCGGTGTCGGTGGCATACAGGACACGCACGGAGCCTTTTTCGATCAGGTAAATGAGGGTCTGCTCATTGTCGTCCTTTGTCGCATGGTTGCCTGGCAGAGCCGTGATCGTCAGGTCTCCGCATTGTGTCCTTTGGCCGATCGCAAGGCCGATGACTTCTGGCGTGGACTTGCCGAGTCCTGAGGCGGCCGCGGCGAGATCCGCCTTTGCCCTTTCAACCCAGGTGTCACCTACATATACCACATTTGCGTGGAGCGTTTCGATGGCGGCCCTGGCGTTGTAATGGTCAGAATGCGAATGAGTATAAAACACGGCGTCAGGTTTCTTGAATCCCGGCGGCAGCATGTCCGCGTCAGACGGGGTGAAATCGATAAGGATGCGGTTGTCAAGGAGCACGCTCGAAAGCCGCCTCAACTCGCCTCTCTCGTCCATGCCGTTCCAATCCGCCGCTCCTGTCCCCAAAAATCTCACGAGAAGATCGTTCTTGCCGGCTTCCCCGATTTCTGATGAATATCTGGCCGTTGAATATTCCGATGCCGAATCACTCGCCGCTGAATATCCTGCCGTGAGGTCGTCCGAAGCCTTGTTTTCGGCGGAAATTTCAGCCGCCCGCAAGACCACGGACCCGGACATCGCCCCGACAGCAACCGCGCCGGTCCCTATCTTTATGAATTTTCTTCTGTCCATATTATGCCTGTTCTATTCGGAATTATATCTTTAGGCTATCTCGTTATCTATGGCCTAATCATCGTCTTCAAGTCAAAAATGGATGGTTTTCTAATTCCAAACTATTAATATACGACTAATTTAGATAATGTGTGCATATTGATGGTAAAAAAACAATTTTTAAGAAGCTGTTTTGAATTGTTTGTTTGAAGGTTTGAGAGTGAAAAACTTCAGTTTCGACCGCTTCTTCCAAGGAAGATAGCGGTGCTATCTGACTGAAGAAGCGGGAAGAAAATGAAGATTTTTCACCTCAAAGAACATTTCAAACAATTCAAAACAGCTTCTAAGTCTTGTTCCGGTGGCTCATAAATATCCCCGTGCTTGTAAAATCGTCTTTCTCCAGAGTTATTCTTTGTAGTCACTTGGTGCGTATGAGAGCCGTTTTTACGCACGAGTTCACTTTAGGCAATCTGTCGGTGAGTGACGCACGAAGACCCCCTGTTTGCAAAGTCGTTGCGTGGAAATGCTGTCCTAACGCACCGACTGCTGAACGCTCGTTGGGTATCTCGGGAATATTCGTAAATTTGTACGCTGGAGGAAATGCTTAGGGATGATCCTGAACCAGATGCCTCCGGCGTGATTGTATGACAGTATTTCAGATAATATCATTGGCCTTGATGGCCGGATTCTATGGAGTCTATCTGGCTAAACAGCTCAGTCAGAGGAGTCAAGGGATCCGGACCAATCAGATGGGGCGCGGGAATAAGGAACTGCGGACTTTGACTGTGGAGCGGTTGCTGGCTGCCTTTTCCGTCCTGATTGTCGTCGTGGAGGTGTGGAGCGTCGTCCGGGGATATTCATTCCTCCCGCGGTGGTGCGGTTGGATCGGACTGGCTTTGACGGCTCTCGGAGTGGTGTTTTTCACCGCCGCCATCCTTCAGATGCGTGACAGTTGGAGGGCGGGAATATCCCCGGACGAGAAGACCGGGCTGGTCACTTCCGGCATCTACAGAATCAGCCGCAACCCGGCTTTCGTCGGTTTTGACCTGACCTACATCGGGCTGCTTCTCTGCTTCGCAAACTGGCTTCACCTGCTCGTCGTGCTCTGCGCGGTGACGATTTTCCACCTCCAGATCCTTCAGGAGGAGCGGTTCCTGCTTTCAAGGAAAGACATTGACTACAAGGACTATTACAACCGTGTCCACAGGTATTTATGAATATGCCGTAGCGGGAAACGTCAGAGTTTTGAATAAATATTGAGATATTCAGGAAACATAATATTTAAGAGATAAAATGGAAATATTCAAGAGATATGTGATGCTGTGCGTCGGACTGCTGATTGTGGCGTTCGGGGTGGCTTTTTCTATTCTGGCGGATCTTGGAACTTCGCCGATCTCGTGTCCGCCTTATGTGGCGAGTATGCTGTGCCCGCTGACGGTGGGGGAGGCAACGATCGTGATGCACTGCATATTCATTCTGATTCAGATGGCGCTCCTGCGGAAGGATTACGACTGGGTCCAGCTGATGCAGCTGCCGGTGGCGTTCGCGTTCGGGTACATGACGGATTTCGCCTGCTGGTGCATCGCGGATGTGCCTTGCCCGAACTACCTTATGCAGGTCGTTTGGTGCCTTGTGGGCATCGTGCTTGTGGGGGTCGGTGTGGCTTTTGAGGTCGTGGCCGGGGTGGTGACACTGGCCGGCGAAGGACTTGTTCTGGCGATCTGCAAGGCTTTCAAAACCCGTTTTGACATCACGAAAGTTGTTGTGGATGTGTCGCTTGTGGCTCTGGCGTGCGTCGCCTCGCTTCTCTGGCTTGACGGAAGAATCCACGGTGTGCGTGAGGGAACCCTCGCCGCTGCCCTGCTCGTGGGAGTCATCGCACAGTGGTGCAACAAGCCGGTCGAGAAACTGGCGGAAAAGATTGGTGTGAACAATGCCGGAAAGTGATGCGATGTTGATGAATATTAAGGCTTAAGCCTATGCGCCTCATCGGAGATTACATATCTTACATCAAGGACATCCGGAGATATTCGGCGAGAACTCAGGCGATATATTCAGATGCCCTGAAGGTCTTTGTGGAGGATTGCGGGGCGGCGACTGATGAGGAACTGCTGAAATCGCTCACGCCGCAGATCATCCGTTCGCACGAGGTGTATCTTCTTGAGAAAAGAGAGGATAGCCCGAGGACGGTCAGGCTGCATCTGTCGGTGCTGTCGGGGTTCTGCCGCTACCTGATGAAGGAGAAAAGGCTGACCGCCAATCCAGTGCGGACGGTGGCGAAGCCAAAGGTGGAGAAAAGGCTGCCGGTGTTCTATAGGGAAGAGTCGATGAATGAATATTTCGCCGCGACGGACTGTGATGCTTCCGAGGAGAATCTGGCGCTGATCACGGGAAGTGACAAGGCCTCCGAGGCGGCATATTCAAGAAGGCTGGAACGGCTGATCGTGTCGA
>OCLB01000292.1_pt1 | contig 11454 bp, 10 predicted proteins | sample 1495901 | NCBI WGS metagenome assembly OCLB01 (sample SAMN03418273, study PRJEB22391) | human gut metagenome | biome: human-gut; feature: organic feature; material: feces | host: Homo sapiens | place: Tanzania | collected 2013-01
GGGGCCTCCCTGCCGCTCCTTCGGTTGCCCTGCCGCTCCTTCGGTTGCCCTGCCTCTCCTTCGGTTGCCATGCCGCTCCTTCGGTCGGCGAGCCTATTTTTCTGCACTCACATTCTTCGCTTGCCACACCCCTAGTAGCATATAGTGGAGCCCGTAGCGCTCGAAAAGCCTCCTCCCGTGCGCCAAACCGCCAGATTTGCTCCCGAGACCCCCCGCCTTCGATCCCTGAGCCCGTCGATGAGTCGATATTATCTACCTACAAGTTCGTCATAAAGCCTGATGTAATCCGCATAGCGGTCCTCCTTACGGAAGTGGGCGAGGGCATATTCACGGCAAGGAGTCGTGTAGCGAGATTTGCCGTCAGCCTCAATGAGTGAGACTGCTTGCCGTAGCGCGCTGATGTCACCCCGCGGGATGACGATGCCGGTTGCTGGAGTGACAGACTCGATGCTGCCGCCAGTGTTGTAAGTGATCACGGGAGTGCCGCAGGCAATCGCCTCCAGATTGACGGTGGGGTAGTTATCCTGCCACGTAGGATTCACGAACACCTCCGCCGCAGAGTATAGTTCCGCAAGTTCCCGGACATTCTCCGTCCTTGCGATCGGTATGATGTTTGCCGGGAGTGACTTCGCCTTGTCTGGTTTGACACCTACCATCACTATCACCTCGTCATCACGAAGCGCTTTTGAAAGAGCGATAAAATCATCCCAACCTTTCTCACGGCACCAGATGCTCGCAAGGCCAAGAATGATCTTTCGGCTGCCGGCGCCATACTTTTCCCGGATTGTCATGTCCGACTCCTGCGGCATGAATATGCTGGTGTCTATTCCGTTGTGAATAACTCTGAAGCGATAGTCTTTGAGGAAAGATTCACACATTTCGTCTCTCATCCACTCGGACACCGGGACAATTGTCATAAGATCTTTCGGCATTGAACAAAAGGCCTTGGCCTTGTCCTTGAAATTCTGTGCCGACCTGTCAAAGACAAGACTAGCCGGAAACTGCCACTTTTGCGGGCAATGTCCGCATCCGGTCTTCCAGCGGTCGCATCTTGCTGAGGTATAATAATAGCAATGTCCTGTGTAAAGCCAGCAGTCGTGGATTGTCCAGATCACAGGTTTACCGGCTCTGCTAAGATAATCAAACAGAATCTGGTAATTAAGAAAGTAACCGTGAATGTTGTGGATGTGGATGATGTCCGGATCAATCTCCTCAATCTTCTTGATGAAAGCCTTGGTCGCTCTGTTGGAAGCAAGCCCGTGCCTGTCAAACAACCTTGTCCCCAATCCGTGCACAGCCACACTGAAACGATTGCCCACCGGGACAGTCTTTGAAGTGCTTTCCCGCATTCCGTCCCGTCCCTTACTGTAGGCCACAAAAGACTCCCATCCGGCGGACATGGCGACATCCCCAATCTCCTGCATTATCCTACCCGTCGAGGTGTTCATCCTCAGTACCGGATTTATCTGTAACAACTTCGGCATTTTGCTATCAAATGATTGAATTACCGAATGATTTTATTTCAATAGTTGCCTGAGGGGCAAGACGAAAATGGGTTTGGCTTCTGAATTCCTGCAGCCGCTCGCGACAGGAGGTTTGAAAGTTTGGGTGACAGCAATTGGCCGCATACGCTGTTCTGTCAGAAAAAATGCGATAGTCGTGATTTTTGTTGAACACTTTGATCGTTTCCTTTAACTGATCTATAGCATCAGAGATCCATCCGGAAGTCCTGACATCTTTTAGTTCAACAAAGCAAATACTGCTGTCATCGTTGTATAGAATCATTCCATCACACGAAGATTCTTTCTGTCCGTCATCTCGGTAGTACACAATATTTTTGTCTACAGGAATGAATTGAATGTTCTCATTCCCCGTATTCTTTATGGTAGCTACCCATTTGTCAGGAGAATTTTTATCAGATGTGGAATATGCAGGTCTTTCGCCCTCAGGATCGCATATACCAATCATCTCCTCATTTCTCACCGGTTCAAGTCTATATTCTTTTGCCAAGAAATTCACTCTTTGCATAGCTCTTCCACATCTAATAATTCATTAAACAGATCATTGCATTCCGCAAGAGTATTGTTGAGGTAATTATCATCTGACGGCATTCCGTCAAAGGATGGCAATGACAAAATATCCCCCAACTTGTTGATTTGATAAACAGACACATCCTCTCCTTTGACTTGTGCCATCTTTGGAACTATGGAATCAAGCCTTTCTGTTAGTTTTGAATCACTGGTCATTCTTGCGACACTTCCTGCCTTAATAGCCAAAGCCAAGTAGTTAAGAATATATGGACTATGAGTTGTAATCAGTAGTTCATTATTTCCAACAGAACTGAAAGATAGAAGTGAATTCAGGATTTCACGCTGTGAGGTCGGGAACAGATTCTCCTCTGGTTCTTCCACTATGCTAAGGAGGTACTTGTTGGAAGTGTCGGCGGTTTGCTCCAACAAAAGACGGCGAACCTCCGGATCCAATGAATCGTCTTTCAGAATCTCGGATATCCTTTTCTGAATCAATTCCTTTTCTTTCAGACTCTTATCGCTCTGCTGAACCTGAATTGTCTTGGCCACAACCTTTGAGAGATAGTCCAAGACAACGTACATAGGGGTCAGAGACTGCATTCCGCTTGAAGCTTCATTAAGTTTGACCTTGTAGTCAATAGACTGAATATATGAGCGTTTGTTCAACGCGTCATAATGAAATTTTGCCTGATTAATAGGAAGTGTCAGGTCTGATTTCATATTCCTGCAAGCAGTGGTGTAAACACCAAGCATAGAGGCCAAAGACTGAGGAAGCCTTTTGACGTTCTCGGCATCCTCAATCACACTCAGAAGATTCCTTTCCGCAGGAATATATGAGATCTGAGGACGCTCGTAGGCGGACTCCGCATAAGTTTTTACTTTGAACTTCTTGTTTTCATAAATAAACTCAAATGCGGATCCTACATAATGCAGGAATGTGTTTTCCTTGAAATAGTCTTGAATGCTTTGGTAGGAGCAAAAAGTTTTTGCGAAACGGTTGTACTTTGTCAGATACGCTATTGAAAAGTCTCCACGGACAAGAGCCTTTTCCAACCAGGAAAAGGTGGCGAACAATTTGGCGATGCAACTCTTCCCAACAGCCTGAGGACCACAAAGGACGGTGATTTTATTGATGGGCAAATACCCGTCATTATCCACATATCCGTTGCAGATTGGTCCGAAATGCTGTATTTTCAAACTTTTGCTTAACATATTCACCTATTTTACAGTTTATGTTATTCTTGTAAAAGTAAGAATAAAAATTATCTGTGACAAATTTCTATTTTAAGGTAAGCCTTTTGAACAGTTGAATCCATCGGCTCATCACGGCCTCTTCGGCATATTTCTCCTTGATCTTCAATGCTTCCGTACCCATTTTGCGGCGAAGCGATTCATCAGACATCAACTTTTTCATCGCTTCGGCAAGAGCCTGAACATTACCTTCTGGAACCAAAAGACCATTCTTGCCATCTTCGATGATGTCTTTAGGGCCGCACTTGAAGTCGAACGTCACCGCAGGCAGGCCGCAAGTCATTGCCTCGATCAGCACCATCGGCAGTCCCTCAAAATGCGAACTCATAACCAACATTGAACTTCTGGCATATTCATTCCAAATGTCATTCGTTGGTATGTTGATGTGCGCGCTGTCACCAAGCCCCTTCTCTTGAATCATCCTTTCGAGCATATCCTTCCACTCGCCTTGACCGAATATGTCTAATTGCCAGTCGGAATATTCAGAGTCCTCTTTGACGATGCTCCAAGCCTCGATCAACCGGTCAAATCCTTTCTGGTAGTCGAGTCTGCCCACAGCGATGACTCTGTGGGCCGTGCAGTCTGATCGGGAGGCTTCCGTTGTGATTGCCGCATTTGGAATCGTCTCAATGTTAGGTAGTTCGCCCCAATAACCTTTGTCTTCTTCCGTCAGCACGACAAACGAGTCAAACTTCCGCACAATCTTCTCATCCTGTCTTGTCCTCAGCCGATCTGACAGTCCCAACAGTCCGTGCCTTCCGTACTGAAGCCTGAAGTACTTGTTAAAGTGCAGTTCCAACACCTTCTTACTGCCATCCTTGATTGATGGGATGAATGATGATTCGGAAGGGTAGAGCGAGTCCACGATGTCTGGCCTCTCCTTGAGCAACAGCTCCGTCAGAGCCTTCCTGTGCTTCCTCCTGCGCCAAAGGTACCCGATGGTCTTGATAACAGGATTCTTCCCGTTGTCATCCGTATAGTTGACTCCGAGATCAATGATTCTTACCCCATCCGGGAAGGGGTAAAACGTGGGTTTGCCATGCTGGTCAGTTGTCACAACCGCCACGTCCCATCCCACCCGCTCCTTGAGGTACCTAACCTTGTTCAGCAGCACCCTCTCCATCCCGCCAGGATTGTATAGGGAGCACATACAGTAGAGGATTTTCATTTGATAGAATAACTGATTCAATTATGATATGGTTTCCCAAGAATACGTAGACTCAGATTAAGTAATGTTGAAAAGATAAGTTGCATCAATAGATAAACTTAACAATAAGAAAGTCGCTTAATATCAGTCTATTACATTTTATTTTGAGGTGATGCGGGTTGTTTTTTACACTCTCTAAATAATAAGTAAGGCGGACTTGTTAATCCTCAAAAATATTATTTATATTATAATTTCCCCAAACAAACCAGCTATCAAAGCTATAATAACCCACCATAAAGATAAATCGCATAGCAGACAAACTGCTATCATTGTTACAAACGGTATAATTCCATACAGAAACACCTTTCTCCAGTTTTTTCCCCAGTGTTCTTTTGCTAGAAAAAATAAGAAAGCAGGGGTACCAACTCCCAATACTACTAATATAAGTGTTATCCAAAAGTTCTTTCTGCTAAATGATGATACCATATCATCCGTATCTGAAAAAGTATCCTTACTAGTAGCAGTGGCAAGAAATATATAAATATTGAAACCATCTCCCAAATAGTGATAGATTTTTACATACTGACCGTTATTCGCTTTATATATAGTAGCTTTATCGAAACCTTTACCTTGTAGTTCTTCTTTTTCTATACATTTTTCAAAATCTATTGGCTTGAGAAACTCTTTATCAGATATGTCAAGGAACTTCTTTTTATCATACACTTTATTACCTTCTGTTATCCAAAAATGGTGAATCTCAAAACACTCTTCTGCATTCCGTGCAAAACGTACAATTAATCCTTGTTCACTTGAGTTACTTTCCTGAATAATAGAATAACCTTCAGGAACTTTTATGGAAAACTTATGTTCTTTATTATTATATTGAAAAGCAGAAACATTTTCTGCAATCATAGATAAAATAATTAGTATATAAATTTGATATCTCATAGTTCCCTATTATTTTTTAATTTGTGTATGTCTATCATTAGTGTCCACTAAAAAATCAGTTTATCCCATTCCTCTTCTCTAAGGCATAAGAATAGTGCGAATACAAGAAATATATCAGTGGATACTTTACACCATATTACGAAATTAAGCAGCAAGAGTGTGGCAAATAATACTTTATGATATGAGAACAGTTTTATACAGGTTGTTCCTACTTTGATGAAATACCATATGAGAACCATTAGCCCGAAAATCCCAAAGTAGAAAATAAATCTTAAATAGCCAATATCTGTATTCTGGTAAAAACCTTTCCATCTAACTCCTGAGTAAAAAGGATTAGAATCATATGGGTTGTCAAAATAGCCGTCTCCTATAACCCAGGTCTTTAAATTATCTGGGAAAACGACCATATTTTTCAGAATATCATTAGAATGAACTTCCCACTTGCCTGTTTCTGCCAAACTGAAAAATCCTTCAAATCCGAATCGGATATTAGAGCGTATATTGGGATTGGTATTATAGAGAAAAGTGACGGCAATTATGGTGATAATAACAACTGCAGTAATCCATTTCCATAGAAAACTATAATTTGTTCCGCTTTGTTTTTGATTTATAATTGATAAGACAACAATATATGTCAAAGCTACTATTACACCGATAGTTGTAGTTCTTGCAATCATATTTCCAACAATAGTAATGAACACAAAGGCCGTAAGGTATAAGATAACTCTGTTTCGCCTGTCTTTATCTTTAGTTATAGTGCAGAGCCGGTCTGCAATCATTATTAATATTGCGCTGAATCTAGTCCCTGCTACATCCAGACTACATCCAATACCATACATTCTGTGTTCATTTTTCCCCATAAAACCTTGGGAGTTTATCAGAGAATCAACGAATGCTTTTACTGATGGGATTCTATCAACACAAGCTGCAATCAGGCATTGAATAAAGCATAGAGCAATAAGGTAATCGCAGATGGTCTCAACAGAAACCCTACCGTTTAAACTTCTCATACAACTAATGACAACATTTGCGGCACTAAGCCAAACAAACATTGATATTATGTATGTTGCATATGTTGTGTCAGTTGTGTTATTATAGCATATGGAGATAAGGCCAATTAATGAAACGATCAGTGCGAGAGCCACTATTGTGATAAGATTCTTATCTATATTAACTCTATTCCCTTTTACTAATTGGAACCCAAGTACAACGAGCCCTATTCCAGCCATAGCCATCTTTGTGTTCATTTCTGGGAGGAAAGATGGCTCGAAAGGGAAAAAGTATAAACTGGTTATAATGAGAATTATGATGGTAGATATAATGTTTTTCATTGTATAATGGTTTATTTATAGATTATTCCGTAAATAACACTATGTATGAACTTATAATACAACCATACTATCCAGTATTGACGTTTTGCAGCGCACTTCTCCAAAAATAATCGTCTTATTCCGACATCTCTTTTAGAATTAATATATTTATTAGATTCAGGATACCAGTCACTCCATAATCTATATTTCTCACTGTTGTCAGTTATCAGAAATGGATATTTGACATCAAGCTTAAATAATCCAATCTCTACATCCATAGAGTCTCCGTAAATTTTGTGAATGAATTCATCAATTCTTCCGACATTATACTTGAGTTCCTCAAGATGCTTCTGAGAATATGTATTGCTAAAGGCATTTGTGTTAAGTTTGACGTAGTGATAATATGCTTTAGGCAAATATTTTACATTCTTTGCATAAGCGAATAACATTATCATAGTCATATCCTCACCCATACCATAACCGGATGGGAAGAAGATGCCATTCTCTTCATATAATGATCCGCGAACCAGCTTGTTCCATACATTATACTTCATCTTGCCAGTCAACATGGCCTTCAATGCTTCCTTTGGTGTGTCGTAGTCGGGTTGCTTCATATACCTTTCGTTCTTTTCGAAGGTAAGATACCAATCGCACCAAACGATGTCAGCATTATCGTCACAAGCCGTATAATACATATCGTTGAGCATCGTAGGCTCAATAAAATCATCGCTGTCACAATGGAATATATAGTCCCCGGAAGCCGCTTTCAGTCCTGTGTTTCTGGCGGCTGGTAAACCTTTGTTAACTTCGTGGTTAATAATCATTGTGTCCCGATTGGGATAATCGGTAATGACCTTTTTTAGAATGTCAATACTGTCATCAGGTGTACAGTCATTGACAAAAATGAACTCAACATCATCAAGTGTTTGATTAAACAGACTTTCAACACATCGCTTGATGAAACGGGAAACATTATAAATTGGAACTATGACCGAGACTTTAGCCATAATTAATGTACTATTCTTCTTTTTGCTTTTATGAGAAAATTAATGACATGTTGCCCAAAGATTCGCCGCAACCAATTCTTAAATATAGCGGATTTTGGTACCCACGATTCAGCATAATGGTGAATCGTTCTTGTGTTGGAGGTTATTCTAAGTTCTCTGGTATCGTAATCTATTGGACAAAAGTAATCATTCGGGTAAATCGTAAATCCACAACATTCTTGTATGCCTTCTCTATTTTGCAGACCATTTGACAACAACTCTTCAGTTGTGATTTGAACAATGTTCTTTAGACAAGGAGTGCCATCTTCATTGAGAAAGTGAAAAGTCTGGTAAAGGTCTATCATCCTCCCTAACAATTTGTTTCCTGCTTCAGCTCCGAAACCAAGGCCAGGTGCGACAGTAATCGTTGTATCATTTTGACTTTCAACCCCTAAATACGCACCTTTACTGATAATATCTTCTAATGGTTTTATGACTTCAACATCTGTATCGAAATATAATCCACCATAGTTGAATAAGATCCAAAAGCGTGCGTAATCACTAACGAAAGCATATTTTTTAGCGGCGTAAGCTTCTCGAGTATATTTAATGGCGTTGACCTCAAAATTTGATTCGTCCCAGCGTTTTATTTCGTAACCTGGAAGAAATTTTTTCCATGATTCGATGTACTTTTTAGCACTTTGTGGAACTTCTTTCCCGCCGAACCAACAGTAATGAATAATCTTGGGAATCATTTGGAAGAATTTGTCGTTAAAAAATGGAATCCTGATTTATAACCGTAATATTTTTGCTTGAATATGGTCGTATTTCCTTTAATCAACGATATCAACAAATTAATAATCATTGTATAAACGAAGCAAATCAAATTGACGACCTTGTTTGCACGAGTAACATTGTCAAATAAGAATCTTTTCCAAAAGATCAGTTTAAACCTACAGTCACAAAAAGCCAAGACTTTTTCTTTCTCAGCATTTTTGATTGTAGTGCCAGCATCCAAGTGCTTTATTCCGGAATCATAAGAAGTGAGAACGTTCAGCCCAGATAAGAACATTTTATAGAACATTGTCTGATCTTCTCCCAATGCATAGGGCATATCGTCAAGCCATAGTTCTTCTTGGAATCTTATCTTTTCAAAATCATTTTTTTTACACAGGAAACATGAACCAGCATTTGTCTGTGATTTCATAATCGGATGTGGGTGTTTATTGTAGGAATATCCTCCATTCCTCATAACCTTATATCCCCAAGTATTATCTTTATATCTAACCGATATTCTACCAGACAAAATCAATGGTATCTCTTGTTTAGTTGATCTTCCGGCATTATTGAAAACATCGGGCGATATCACATCACCATCGTATTGCTTCATAGCATTGAACAGATACTCAACTCCATCGGGAGGAAGATACACATCATCATCTAAAAATAGAATATATTCGGTTTCCACTTCTCTGTAATCCAGGGCTCGTTGTGCAACCATTCCCTTTTTAACATAGATGTATTCTTCCCAACCTATTGTTTCTTTAGGAATAGCATATCCTTCTGCAATATATACTAAAATTCGAGATGGCTTGATGGTCTGGTTAACCAAGGAATCAAGCAGACATTGGTACTTTTCTTTTGCCTTTCCTAGTGTCCTGATTGCTACTGTATACTCCATAATTTAAAAAGGCATAATTTAGATTTAAAATATTTTATGTAATACCGCAAAGCATCATATGATTTATAGTATCCCCTATTTAATAGATATATGTATAGTTGTTCTTTTCTTGAAGAAGTATTAATATACATACAATACGTTTGGATATCAATAGTATTAAGAATATTTAGCCGTAACGTCTTGTTTGTTTTATTGTCATAAAGAGCATTAAGTACTCTGCGACAATATGATGCTTTCGTCCACATTATATGTGTTATAGCAGCGCTATTGAAGTTGAATTCATCTATTAATTTATATATAATGGATGAGATTTGTTTATATGTATACATCTCGATGTCTAGAGAGTATGTTTTTTTTGTTAATGAATTGCTATTATTATAGAAATAATAATAGTCTGTGAATGATGTTATTTGTATCTTACTAGAGTTAAGGATATAGGAATATAGGAAATATAAATCTTCTCCAATGTTGAGATGTTCATCAAAGCGAAGATGTTTTATTTCGATTATCGATTTCTTATACATCTTCCCCCACGGAGATGTATGCCAAGCAAAATCAAAATCGGTGAATAATCTATCATAATTATAAGGAGTTAAAGTTGCTCCATTGTAAATTTCTTTTATGCTATCACCAAATCCATTACATTTTATAGAGAATGAAACTGACAAGTCACTGTCATTAGAAATCCCATACAGTAAGTGTTGTAGGTACGTCTTTGACACATAGTCATCAGCATCGATAAAAACTATATAATCTCCATTAGCTATATCCAACCCATAGTTCCTAGCAGAACTAACTCCACCATTGACTTTATGGAATACTATGAATCGTTGGTCTTTTTCAGTATAGTCATCAAGAATCTTACCGGATAGGTCTGTTGAACCGTCATCAATCAGTATGCATTCCCAGTCGCGGAATGTTTGTACCAATATGCTGTCGAGGCAACGGTGAAGATACTTCTCGCAATTATACACAGGGATTATTATTGATATTCTCGGGGAGATCTTCATTGGTTAAATGAATTAATTATACTTTTTCGAACTTTATTTATAAGCACAACTATCGGTCGTGCATGGTGAGTAAGAAGCCATGCCATAATTTTCAGCTTCTTGTTTATGAATGGGCAAGACCAGATTTCTTGACCGGATACCGGACACAATTCCAGGAATCTCTTATGATCAGAAGGCGAAAGAATCAAGTCTTGCGTAGACTTCAATAGCCTCCAGTTTAATGAGCGCCTGAACTGTTCATAAACTCCTTCTGATTTGAAGAACTGTACAATGTCTGAATAGACCCATTGCTCGTCTGTCTCGGTTTCCTTATTCAGGTTATGCATTATAGACTTGGGATGCTGCCTGTAATTATAAAATGCATAATGGCAATTTGAGATTCTTTTCGCAAACCAGCATAGTCTCGTTATTAGGTGAAAATCTTCGCAATACGTGATCCCGGATGGACTTTTTAGATTATGCTTTATGTATATTTCGTGTTTTGCGATTCCTGACCAAAGGGTTGTCCATACGAACGAAATGTGATTGTTCAGAGAATCAATTTTGTTGCCCTTCCACTGTGTGTTTCTTTGATTTATTGTTTTATCGTGGTAGCTGAATCTAAAGTCTCCAAATACCATGTCTGAAGCCTTGTCTTTTGCAGTTTGGAGTAGTCGCTCTATGCTGTCAACTTCAATCCAGTCGTCGCCGTCAACGTGCATGATCCATTCGCCTACGGATCGTTCCAAGCCATAGTTTCTGGCACTTGTTAGCCCTCCGTTTTCTTTGTGGTAAGCCGCGAAGCGGTTGTCTCTCCTAGCATATTCGTCACAAATGCTCCCGGACTCATCTGTTGAGCCGTCGTCAATCAACAGACATTCCCAATTCTTGAATGTCTGGGAGATGATACTGTCAAGGCATTGTCTCAAATACTTCTTGCAGTTATAGACGGGAACTATTATTGAAATCTTGGGCATTTGTTTGATTGATTTGGTTAAAAGGAGTTCAGAAAAACTTAGTGAATTGGTCGAAAAGAGGAGCCGTACATTACTTAGGGATTGTCGTTTAATGTTTTCAATCTGAGCGAAGCAGCAGACAATCCCTTCAATTTC
>OCLB01000296.1_pt1 | contig 11387 bp, 10 predicted proteins | sample 1495901 | NCBI WGS metagenome assembly OCLB01 (sample SAMN03418273, study PRJEB22391) | human gut metagenome | biome: human-gut; feature: organic feature; material: feces | host: Homo sapiens | place: Tanzania | collected 2013-01
TTCCGGAGAAACCGGCGGCGTGGGCGTGGGCGGAATGGGAGAAACCGGCGGCGTAGGCGTGGGCGGAATGGGAGTTGTACCGTCAAACTTAGCCGTAAGCATGGTAGCGGGGATATCGATGTCCGCGCCAAGGGGGAGCCGCAGACTCGAAGAAACAAGGGATTCACCCATATACCAGCCTCTGAACGTTCCGTTGGGGGTGGCCACGGCGGTTATCCTGTTTTCCCAATAGTTGTCGCTCACATATACACGCTCCCAGTCCACGCCCACATAGCCGTCGCCTTCGGAAAGGAGGGTTATGTCAAGGGAGAGCCCCGGTATAATGCACTCCCATTCGAGCGAAGTCAGTTTCGCATCATAACAGCGAAGCTTGTCTATGTTCGTGTTCTGTGAAAGATCCAATACGCTTATGTCGGTATTGTTGCAGAACAACCTTGTCAATGCAGGGTTGTTGGAAATATCCAGCTCGCTTATGTCGGTATTGTTGCAGAACAGATCCGTAAGGTTCTCGCATTTGCTTACGTCAATTGAAGTCAGATGCGTGTTTTCACAGCGAAGTTCCCGCAGCTGCGGATTTCGGCTGACATCGATCTGCGATATCCCGGTATTTCCGCAGAAAAGATACCAGAGATTTTCAAAGGGTGAAACGTCCAGTTCGGTAATGGGGTTTTGATAACAGTGGAACTGGCGCAGTTTCGGGAGATTAGACATTGAAACACTTGGCAGCATGTTTTCTTCACACCAGACAAGACGCAGCTCTGCACAGTTGCTTACGCTGAAATTTGTCAGCAGATTCTGCGCGACATTCAACTCATCGAGCAGCGGACAGTCACTTATGCTGACGGCTGTGATGGAGTTTCCCGCGCAGCCAAACGCACGCAGCTTTGAGAAGCCGGAAAGATTCAAGGTTCCGACAAGATTTCTGTTGGGGAAATCATAAGTGCTGAAGAAGATGTATTCGGCATGTATGAATCCCGTTGGTGCTATGTACCAAAAGATGCCTCCCCATGTTTCCGGGTCGTTGGGATCGTATGCGGAGCTCAGCTGCGTGCCGTTCTTTACGCCGGCTGAGTTGGTCTGCTCCATAAAAGCAAGGAGCTGATCATATTCGTGCTCCACATATCCGTAGGGTGCACGGCTTTCCGCACGTTTGCCGTGTGCGGCGGTTGGGGCGATCATGAGCAGCATCATCGCTGCCAAAATCACTGAGATAATTCTTTTCATCGGTCGTCCTCCTGGGGTATTCTTTTTTATCCTAATGCTTCAAAGTCCCGACATATCGGTGACTTCTCCGCTTAATTTAACGAGGGCGTTTGATTCAACGGATTCTTCTCAAAGGGTTCCCGTTTCTCGCCTGACGGGAAAGCGGCAGTCGTTCTTCCTTCATATTACACATATTGCAGCCAAAACCTCTTCGCATTTTGAAAAGGAGAGGATTCATTTACCGGAATGCAGCTGCGTATTTCAAAGCGTTATCCGTCCCTCGTTCCGACAAATATGCTCCTCGACCGGTCGAAAGAGTTCTTTGTCGAAACGGACGTTAGGGACGGACAGCGTAACGGGATCGGAGCTATGGATATTGGAGGAGGGTGCGATTCCAAGAACAGCGTGCTCCTCTCCCGCAGACACTACGCATTGAAAAAATACTGACGAACCGTAGATATTACCTAAACCCTACACTTTTTTACCCTGTGCATTTTTTTCTCTGCTGCAAGCTCTCGCTGTCCGCAGATGTAAGAAATCCGGTGTTTTTGTAAAATCGGCTGTTTTCAAGCAACGAACTTCTTCTTTCCTCTTGTAAGAACCACCGGCAGGCTCATATGCGGCCGCAGAGCGTATATTATTTCGCTCGGCTGCATGAGGCGTTCGTGCAATAAGGATAGTCTGCACACAGCTCATGTTATAAGCATAATGCAAGATATTCAGGTAAATCTTCCCGCTGCTTGTATATACTATACACGATTTGGGTGCCCGAAGTCAATACACGCGAATTAATAGTTATGCAGTTTTAATTATATATTATTCGCTTGCAAGTGAGACTTTCGTTACTCTTTCGTTGTAAGGGGAAGTCTTATTCGTTCAACAGTACGGGCAGCGACAGGAGGCAAATCAATCGTCATCGAAAATATATTTTCTTTTTCGCATTTTTTCTGTAAGGTTCCGCCTTTTCCGCAGTCTAATAGGTAAACAGGGGGGAAAATCCCTAAATACCGGGGGTGATTTGTATGGCATACTTCGGGCTTTGTCGGATGAGCAGATCAAGAGCATAGCCGCGAGCGGGAAACCGGTGCATGGCTGGCGCGCGAGTATGGAGGGAATGAAAGCAAAAGCCTTTTTATCGTCCGTGCCGGAAGCCCGGGAACCGCCGAACTGACGTGGCCGAAGGTGCAGCGGCGACTGGCGCAGCTCATCCGCGAGGATCAATTCTTTACAGAGCAAGAAAAGTCTGTGTTCGGCAGGCTGGGGGCGGAGGGTCTGCGGGGCATGTGCGCCTATGTCTCCCCGGAAAGCGCCCGTCCCGGCGACCTGATCTTCTTTGAAAAGACCTACGACACCACGGGCGCATCCCATGTGGGCATCTATGTGGGCAATAACAGGATGCTCCACTGCGGCGACCCCATTCACTACGCTTCCATCGACACGAGCTACTGGCGAAGCCATTTTCTCCAGTTTGGCAGATTACCTTAACAACAACCATATCAACGCAAAAAGGAGGATGTTATGAACCCGCGACTTGAAAAGCTGCGTCAGGAGCGCGAGAAGCTGGCGGAAAAGCTCACCACGCTGACCGCACGGCTCAAAGCTCTGGACGAGCAGATTCTGAAGCTGGAAAACACGGATATTGTGGGCATCGTACGCGAGAACGGGCTGACCATCGAGCAGCTCGCGGCGCTGATGGCGATGCCGGAAAAGCGTCCCACGGCGGCGCTGCCCGACGAATACAGAAAAACAGAGGAATTTGTGGATGAAGAATAAATGGAGATTTTTTGCCGTGATAACGGGGCTGTTGCAAAATCAAGTCATTTTTGCGCAGCACCGTTCTTTTGTACAATAACAAGAGGTATAAAAATATATTATAGCTGCTTTGTTTTTAACGTCTAAGCACGTCACAATATATTTGCATTTGAATATTTGCTGTCAGAGCTTTTTCGGAAAAAGCTTTGATCATGTATCTTTTGCAAAAACAGCTTGAGTCGGCACTTCTCCAAAATCAGCTGCGGGCATGTTAATGCAAAAAACTTGAGCAATCCCGTGTTCGGAAGCGAACACAATAAGTTTTTTAACGAACGAATGCAGGCACAACTTTTCTCAGTGTATCTGCAAAAACAAATCTGATTAAATAATGTATGATTATTCATAAAATGGCCGATGTGAACGGAATGTTTATGCGTGACCATGCATTCACGCTCACAAAACTCGGCACGGCGAAAGAGGAAATGGATAAACTTGACGAGGCATTGCAATGCTATACAATGGCAATGCAGATAACCAAAGAACTTCTCGCAGCTTCGCCCGATGACGGCAAACTTAAGTGGAATATGTATGCTTCTTATGAACAGATCGGTCATATAGCAGAGCTTAAACACAATTATCGCGAAGCTGAATTGCTGTACAGACAATCGCTTGAGATCTGCCGCACTAACGTTAAGCTCGGGACTCGACCGTTTGATGAAGACGCTCTTGCAAGTTCGTTATACAGACTTGGTGCACTTCCGTTGCAGCGAAAAGCAACAGACGAACAGAAAGAATGCCTTAAAGAAGCGATGTTAATATGGAAAGATTTGTATGACGCAACGGGAGATATTGTGTATAAGAAAAATTATGATTTTGCAAAAAAGGCATTAAGAAGATAATGCGGTAAATTAAAAACACGCTCCCATGCATCGGACACCGCAGTGCGTTTTCAACTCCCACCTAATCAAAAGAGCCGCGCTTTGACGCGGCTCTCTAACGTTCCGAACAACAGTTCGGCAGCTGTTTGATTATTGACCGAATCCTCAGTCAGGCTCAGTCTTCGTCCTCTTCCTCGGGGAGGATTGCGTTATGGAACACTTCCTGAACGTCATCGTTATCATCGAACATGTCGAGCATACGTTCGATTTTTGCGATCATTTCGGGATCGTTGACATCAACGGTGTTGGAGGGGATCATATCCTGTTCGGCGGAGAGGAAGGTGTAGCCTGCGGCTTCAAGAGCCTCGCGAACGGCAGAAAAATCGGCGGGCGAAGTGAAGACTTCAAAGCAGTCGTCCTGTGCATTGAAATCGTCAGCGCCGGCATCGAGAGCAGCCATCATGAGTTCTTCCTCATCGATTTTTGCGCTGCGTTCAATGACGATATGACCCTTCTTGTCGAACATCCAGGCGACGCAGCCGGAGTTGCCCATGCCGTTGCCGTATTTGTCAAACAGGTGGCGGATTTCCGCAGCGGTACGGTTGCGGTTGTCAGTCAGAACTTCAACAATGACTGCAACGCCGCCGGGGCCGTAACCCTCGTAAGTGCCGCTTTCGTAGTTAATGGAGCCGAGTTCGCCTGCCGCCTTTTTGATGGAGCGGGAGATGTTGTCGTTGGGCATGTTGCTTGCCTTTGCTTTTGCAATAACATCGCGGAGTTTTGAGTTGTTTGCGGGGTCGCTGCCGCCTTCTTTAACGGCGATTGCAATTTCTCTGCCTATTTTTGTGAAAACCTTACCTCTTTGAGAGTCGGTCTTCTCCTTTTTGTTTTTAATGTTTGCCCATTTGGAATGTCCGGACATAGGTGTACCTCCTGAATTTTTCGCCGACGCACATTATTCGCTGCGCCGTTTTGATTTTGATTTTGGTAAATTTTTATGATAATGCCGCACTCGAGTTTTCAAGGCAGCTTATCGCCTTTTTGATTTCGGATGAATTGAACCGCTTTAACGTATCCGCCGCTGTTACTCACCGGTGTAGGGTCTGCATACAGCAACAACGCGGTGCATACTTGTTCCGGCGGAAGAGCTAAAGTCGCCGAGACAGGTGATGAGCGTCAATCTTGATTCGCCGTCATGCTGCATGACTTCCCACGGAACATGCTGATAGTGGTATTGGTTAATGCTTTCAACGATATAATAAGCGTATTCGCCGTTCTGCATTTTGACAATGACCTGATCCCCGGGCTGCAATTTATCCTTTACAACGGAAAAATAACCGAGTTTGCCGCTGTATCGATTGTGCCCCGCAAGGATAACGTTGCCGCCTGTTACGGGATCCCCGCTGTATTTGAGCCATCCGGCACGGAACGGAGAACGTACGGTTGCCATTTCGCCGCGCCAATTGTATCCGACGGGATCCACGGGGCAGGTTATATCATATTGCGGAAAATAAACGCATTCGGGCGCATAATCGTAAATGAACGGTTCTTCCGTAACATTTTCGGGCAGGGGCGTTTCGTCCGGCGAAAACGTCGGACGCGGAACGAGACTGCCCTGCGGCCCGATGTTGGGATTGTTCGGGTCATCGGGATCACTCGGTTCGCTCGGGCTGCCTGTCGGGAAAGGCGGAATCGTTTCGAATACTTCTCCGAAGATGTTGCGGCGTATCCAACGCCCGGCATCGTCAAAGAAAAACGTCGTGTCGCTCACGATAATAATGATACCCGCAAGCATCAGCACAACGGCGATTGACGTCACAATGGCGTTGTGACGTCGGTTTCTGCGCCTTTTTTCGGCAGGAGTATATACTTTTCGTTTCTTTTTATCCATAGCCCCTTTATTATATCAAAGAATTTTAGTGTTGGCAACAGAAATTGTTTATGGTATAATACGGAATATAACGGAATTTTGATCCGGGGACGGCGATTCGGCTTATTTTTGCTTAAAGTTCAAAGTTTTTTCACCGAACAGCTGCAATCTGCTCCGATCGAATGCACGGATGCCGCCTGCGTGCAGACACGGCGGGTGCTGCATCACAACAAACGAACGCTGGTTCTGTTTAATGCATCAGCGTATTTCCGACAAGAGGTATCCACATGGACTTCAAACAAAACCTTTGCGCCGCTCTCAGCAATGCCTGCGGCATGACTGCCGAACAGATCGGCGATATGCTTGAAACTCCGCCGAACCCCGCAATGGGTGATTTTGCGCTGCCCTGCTTCAAGCTTGCAAAAACTTTCAGAAAAGCTCCCCCCGCAATTGCCGCGGAGCTTGCCCGGAATCTCGGCGAAATTGAGGGTTTTTCCCGTATTGAGACAGCCGGCGGCTATCTGAACTTCTTTACGGACAAATCCGCATTCGCCCGAACCGTCATTCAAAGGGTTCTTTCCGAAGGCGACGGCTACGGTGCTTCAACCGAAGGCAGCGGAAAGAATATCTGCTTGGATTATTCTTCCATAAACATCGCAAAGCCCTTCGGTATCCACCATATCACAACAACGGTTCTCGGAAATTCGCTCAGGCGTATCTTTGACCATTTGGGCTACAAGACCGTCAGCATCAATCACCTCGGTGATTGGGGAACGCAGTTCGGAAAAATGATCGTTGCATACGACAAATGGGGCGACAGAGAAAAAATCGAAAACGGCAATTCCGTCCGCGAACTTGTTGCACTCTATGTCAAATTCCATGAGGAGGCCGAAAAAGACCCCTCTCTTGAGGATGAAGCACGTGCCGCATTCCGCCGCATCGAGCTGCACGAACCGCATGAATGGGAGCTTTTCCAGTGGTTCAAAACGCTGACGCTCAAGGATGTTGCGCGGGTCTACGACCTTTTGGGCGTAACATTCGACAGCTATAACGGCGAAGCCTTCTACGAAGACAAAATGCCCGCCGTTGTGCAGGAGCTTAAGGATAAGGGGCTTACAAAAATCGACAACGGCATGACCATTGTCGATCTTTCCGAATATGATATGCCGCCCTGCATAATCCTTAAGAGCGACGGAAGCACCATTTATGCAACCCGCGACATTGCCGCTGCGGAATATCGCAAGAATACTTACGATTTCTATAAGTCCCTGTACGTTGTTGCCTATCAGCAGAGCCTGCATTTCCGCCAGATTTTCAAGGTGCTTGAGCTTATGGGCTACGATTGGGCAAAGGATTGCGTTCATGTCAGTTTCGGCATGGTCAGCATGGAGGATATGACTTTCTCCACACGCAAAGGCAATGCTGTTTACCTTGAGGACGTTTTGAATGCCTCGATTGAAAAAACGCTTGAAATTATCAAGCAAAAAAGTCCCAACCTTGAAAACAAGCAGGAGGTTGCGCGGCAGGTCGGCGTCGGTGCACTCGTTTTCGGCGTGCTTTATAACGGCAGAATAAAGGATTACACCTTCTCTTGGGAAAAATCTCTCAATTTCGACGGCGAAACCGGTCCCTATGCGCAATACACCTATGCACGTGCATGCTCCGTAATGCGCAAGGCGGACGGATTCGATGCCGAAAACATCGATTTTTCGGTGCTTTCGGATGAAGCTTCGGCCGCGCTGCTTCGCGCAATAGATTCACTGCCGGGCTGCATTAAACAGGCGGCGGAAAAATACGAACCCTACCTTATCTCCCGTGCGGTTATAGATATTTGTTCATGCTTCAACAAGTTCTATTACGACAACCGCATTATGGATGATGATACGGCCGTTCGCAACGCAAGGCTTGCGCTCACCGAAGCCGCACGCACCGCCATTCGCACAGGTCTGTTCCTTGTCGGGCTTGAAGCGCCCGAAAGGATGTAATTCGGATCCGCGAAGCGTCAATCAATTGGCTATCAATAATAATTTATTTTATCGAAAGGAAATACACAATGGTTCTACTCGACGAATATCGTCAACAGTTGACGGCAGCCATTGCAGCCCTTAAGCAGGCGGGTGAATCCCTTTGACCTTGCAGGGCTTGCAAAGGAAAAACAGGAGCTTGAGGAGCAGATGGCTCGGGACGGCTTCTGGAACGATGTTGAAAATGCAAACAAGGTCAATCAACGCATAAAAGCGATTCACGCAAAGCTTGACAAATATCGCAAGCTTGAAACAACCGGCGAGGACGTCTCAACCCTGTTTGATATGGCAGAGGAAGAAGATGACGAGGAAACCGCGCTTGAAGCACAGGCGGAGCTTAAGGAGTTCCTGCATAAGGTTGAAGAGTTCCGCATCGACACGATGCTCCGCGGGCCGTACGACAATGCAAATGCCGTTCTAAGCCTTCATGCCGGTGCAGGCGGCACGGAAGCGCAGGATTGGGTCAGCCTGCTCTACCGCATGTACACACGTTATTGCGAACGCAAAGGTTTTGTTGTGAAGGAACTGGATTTGCTCGACGGCGAGGAAGCGGGCATCAAGTCCGTCACCTTTGAATGCCAGGGGGACAATGCCTACGGTTACCTTAAGGCGGAAAAGGGTGTTCACAGGCTTGTTCGAATCTCCCCGTTTGACTCCTCCGGGCGCAGGCATACCTCTTTTGCCTCGCTGGATGTAACTCCGATTCTTGACGATGATGCGGGTGATATTGAGATAAATCCCGATGATATCCGTGTTGATACTTATCGTTCGAGCGGAGCAGGCGGACAGCATGTTAACAAAACATCCTCCGCGATCCGCATAACGCATTTCCCGACGGGTGTCGTTGTTCAGTGCCAGAACGAACGCAGCCAGATTCAAAACCGCGAAACAGCAATGCGTATGCTCCGCGGCAAGCTGCTTGAAATCAAGGAACGCGAACGCATGGAACACATGGCGGATATTAAGGGTGAAATGAAAAAAATCGAATGGGGCAGCCAGATTCGCAGCTATGTTTTCCAACCCTACACAATGGTCAAGGATCATCGCACGGGTGAAGAAACAGGCAATATTCAGGCTGTCATGGACGGCGACATTGAATCGTTCATTAACGCATATCTTATGAAGTGCTGATGCAGACGTAAATTCGCACTTTCGGCGGAGCTGTTTCGACTTGTTTGCCCGAAACGGCTCCGTCTGCAAAATTCAATCGGAATTTGCCGAAACCGCAAAATTCCGGTTATCCGATTAAATGCCGATTCCGTCAAAAAACAGATTAAAGCGGTTCGGCACGTTTTATTTAAAATAATATAAAGGGGCTTTTGCAGCGGCAGAAGCAAAGGTATAAACAATGGGAAAATTTAACGGATTCAACACCGGCGCAAGCAACATGCAGGGGCTTATGCGTCAGGCACAGCGGATGCAGCAGGAAGTTGCCCGCGTTCAGGAGGAGGTCGGCAACACCGATTTTGAAGCAAGTGTCGGCGGCGGCGCGGTCAAAGTCGTTGTGAACGGCAACAAAGAATTCAAATCCATCGAAATCAGCCCGGCGGCAGTGGATCCGGATGATGTTGAAATGCTTCAGGATCTTATCCTTTCCGCAGTGAACGAGGCCGTTCGCCTTGCTAACGAAACGATGGAAAAGGAAATGTCAAAAGTCACCGGCGGTCTCGGAAATCTCGGCGGCTTCGGCTTCTGATTCTTCGGCAGAACAAAATGGAAAGTCTCGACAGACTTATCTCGCGGCTCAACCGCCTGCCCGGAATCGGCATCAAAACAGCACAACGGCTTGCTTACCATATTATCTCCCTTCCCGATGAGGATGCAGCAGCCCTTGCGAATTCGATTGAGGATGCGCACAGGCTTGTTCATTTTTGCCCTATCTGTGGTAACTATACGGAAAATGAGGTTTGTGAGATCTGCTCCGATCCGAAACGCAGCTCTGACACCCTGTGCGTTGTTAAAGATGCGCGCGATGTTATTTTTATGGAGCGTATGCGTGAATATCACGGAAGGTACCATGTTCTCGGCGGCGTTCTTTCCCCAATGGACGGAATAGGACCGGAGATGCTTCGAATAAACGAACTTTGCAAGCGCATCGAGTGTGAAAAAGTTAAGGAAGTTATCCTTGCAACCAACCCGGATGTTGAAGGCGAAACAACCGCAAACTATATCGCAAAGCTGCTCAAACCCCTCGGCGTCCGCGTTACGCGCATTGCTCACGGAATACCTATCGGCGGCAGCCTCGAATACATCGATGAAGTTACCCTGCTCCGTTCCATAGAAAACCGCAGAGAAATGTAAATCGGCTCTGCACTTTCAAAAAAATCACCTGATAAAAACATGCTTGAATAATAGTATGATTAATTCGGGAAACAAGTAAAGTTAAAACCAAACCTACTAAAAAGTTTTGAACATTACTGGCATAAATGACAAACACTGACCAAGGGCTATTATGCAAACAAGTCGTGTGTAATAACCCTTGGTTTTAGCTTAATTCTTTATCATATTCAGCATATTAAGTCCAACATAAATGTTTTTAATTTGATTGTTCCTGCATATTGCATCTACTATCTGTAAAATACTTAGATACGATACAGCTGATTATTGTAACTTAGAAGAAACCGTTTTGAATGCAAAAATAACTCCAGCAACTGTCAATCAGACAGCTTTTAAAAACAGTCGTTTCATAACGTTTTGCTTTCCAAGTTAATGACATCGTTTGATGACAGCAGACGTCTGTTTTACGCCCCGCAGAAGTTGCTCAATCCTGTTATTTCGCCTACTAAGAAGTGTTGAATACCTGGCATACTGTCTCAATTCTTAATCATTCCCCGACAGTCATATTCTCAAGTATCAGCTCCAACTTACGGCTCTGCTCCGGGGAAAGGCTGCTGCGGCGCGCCTTGAGGGCTTCCGCAAATTGTTTTTCGTTTCGGCCTTCCTCAAACTCAACGGAGGGAAAGCGTTTCAAAAGCAAAACGAATGCCGGCAGCGGAAGCATTTCGACAAGCGCGTTCATTTCAGCACTGTCAAGCAAATCATCGCACACAATATCGATTATGTCCGCTGCGGAATGCACGTTTTCCGTGATAAGCGCGAGCTTTTCGCCTGCGGTTTGAGCCGCAAGCAGATTTTCGCGAAGCCCTCTGTATTCTGCATCGCTGAGCCTTTCACCGTCCCAAACATTGACTTCACCCATCCGGAACGCTTCCGATTCCCGCGGGAAGACGCTTCGTCCGATACTTACATTGTTATGAACCGTTCTTGCAAGAATCGGCATACAGCGAACGATATACAGCCCGACACTTTTCGGCAGTTTCAAAACGGCGTCCAATTTATCCAGCGCATCGATAAGAAATGCAGCAGTTTGCTTCAAGTCGAGTGAAACGAGTTCCGCTTCAAGTGTTTCCGCTTCCTTTGCTGACAGATCCAGCCGCTGCGGTTCGCGCCCGAAATGTGCAAGCGCAAGTGCACAAAGCAGAATCGGTTCAAACAGGTTCACCGGGCTGTCGGCATAATCCTTTGCAAGCTCCCGAAGCAGTCCATCGCATTTATCCGACGGGAATAAAAGCAAAAAGGCATTTTCAGCGTCAATATAACGCAAATACCGCTCAACAAATTCGATTCCGCAAAGTTTCGGCCTGCCCGCAAGCGGCACTG
>OCLB01000299.1_pt1 | contig 11345 bp, 32 predicted proteins | sample 1495901 | NCBI WGS metagenome assembly OCLB01 (sample SAMN03418273, study PRJEB22391) | human gut metagenome | biome: human-gut; feature: organic feature; material: feces | host: Homo sapiens | place: Tanzania | collected 2013-01
TGTAATTAAGAAAATTAATGATACCAATAAGTATACATCATTTGAAACAAGACGTATTACAGATATATTTGCATCACATTATGCGGATATATGGGAGAAACTTACATGGACACAAAAAGAACTTTGTTCATCTATTATAACAAATGAACGAATGAATTTGAGTGAAACTGATTATATTATCAATAAGATATTTGATAAAACATCGTTTAATTTCCCTGTAACGGAACTTTGTCGTAAATATATAAAAGAATATAGTCAACGTATAAAGGAGAGCCGCATGGCTGCTTAAAATAAGAAATAGGATAGATATACTAATACAGTTATCTATCCTATTTTATTTTTATATTGCATAACCAGAATTTCCAGTTGATTTATTATCAGAATTTGCATTTTGCTTTGCTTGCCATGCCCTATCCATTGCAGCTTTATCAACATCCTAAAATTTATGTATATCATCAACTATATATGTATTTCGTTTAGGCTGTTTTATTGATTGCATCTTCATATGTTTATGAGGTGGAATATGCGGTTTATTATCCTATAACTTCATATTTTTCTATCTACTTCGTAATTCATCATATGTTGATTCTATAATATCTGCAAGAGATAACATATCTTCTGTACTTATATTATCTAATTCATTAACATCAATAGAAGTTAATGCTTTTAATTTTTCTGTAAGTTTTTTATCATCTGTAATATTTACTAATTTCATTTCTGGTTTATAATCATTATTATCAGTAATATTATCAAATAATGTAGTAGAAGGTATATCACCAGTAATAACAGGTTTATTCATTATCATCTCTGGTTTAGTATTATCAGATGTATTAGAAACAAATGGAATATTTACAATTGAACTATTATTAATATTCTATGTCATTTGCATATCAATAATACTTTCATTTTTTAATGGTTTACTCATTGCCATTTTTGTTTTATATTCATTTGCATTTAATTCTGTCATACTCATATATGGATTATTATCAACAAATTCTGTATATGTCATTTGCATATCCGGTATAGACGAATCTGTATTTAATCTTGTCATATTCATATCAGATAATGAAGAATTTGATATTACTTCTGTCATTTTCATATCAGGATTTTCTGTAATCTAATCGATATTAGTCATTTTCATATCAGAAGTAGAAACATTCATATCAAGATGAATCATATCCATATTTGATACAGAAACATCATTATTAGGTTTTGCTAATATCATATCTGGTAATGATGTATCTATTATAGGATGAATAAGATCCATATCAGAAGTAGAAACATTCATATTAAGATGTGTCATATCCATATTTGCAGTAGATATATTCTAAGTTAACTATGTCATATCCATATTTGCAATAGATGAATCTTGCTTTAATTGTATCATCTAACCATTAGCAATAGAAGTATTAGATATAAGTGTTGTCATATCCATATTTGCTATAGAAACATTCTGATTTAATGACGTCATATCCATATTTGCTATAGATGTATTTTGACGCAATGAAGTCATATTCATTTTTGGATTTGACTATTGAGAATTTACCATAACCATATCTGTTGGGTTTGTCTAATCTGTAATTTCAACATTATGCATTAATGTTGATGGTTTAAATGTTTCATTTTCTGTTTGAATTAAACCAGATATTGGTTTAGAAAGATACATATCCATTGTTGTCATTTGATTATGTACCTATGGTCTTGCATCACCTTCTAATGGTTGTAAATTATGTTGTTCTTTACTAATAGTCTATGGATTATTTACTAATGTCATTGATGAATTACTTACATCCTGTGATACCGGTATAAATGTCATTGAATTGTGATCTGAATTTATATTATTAGAAACCAGATTCATTGATACTTTACTTGTATCTATATATGTTGAATCATTACTCATATTCATATCATTATGATCCGTATTTAATTCAGGTTTTATATACTCCATTGAATTATGCTCTGTATTCATCTACGGTTCTACAAACGTCATTGAATTATGTTCTGTATTCATATCAGGTGAAATATAATTCATATCATTATGCTCATCATTTATATCAGGGTTAACATAATCCATATCAGCATGTTCTAAATTCATATCAGGTGAAACATAATTCTAATCAGATTTACTAAGATTGAATTCAGGTTCTACATAATTATGATGTTCTTTATGTAAATTCATTTCAGGAGAAACATAATTCTAATTCACTTTATCTAGATTAAATTCTGGTTCTACATAATTATGATGATTTTTATGTAAATCCATTTCAGGAGAAACATAATTCATATCATTATGATCTAAATTCATTTCTGGTTCTACATAATTCTAATCAGATTTATCAAGATTAAATTCTGGTTCTACATAATTATGTTGATTCTTATCTAAATTCATTTCTGGTTCAACATAATTCTAATCTGCCTTATCCAAATTCATATATGGTTTAATATAATCCATAATACTATGGTCTAAATTAAATTCAGGTTCTACATATGTTTGATTTGGTTTATTAAGATTAAACTCTGGTTTAATATAATTCTATTTAAATTTATCTAGATTAAATTCCGGTTCCACATAATTCATATCATTATGATCTAAATTCATTTCTGGGGAAATATAATTCATATCATTATGTTCTAAATTAAATTCTGGTGTTATATAATCATATTCAGGTTTATCTAGATTTTCATCAAGTTCTGTATAATTCTATGATATTTTATCTAAATTCTCATTTAAATGAATATAATTATGTTGAGGTTTTTCTATATTTTTCTAAATAGAAACATCAACTAATTTATATTTTGACTCATTTCCAAAAATCTATTTTTGTGGTTTTAATACTGCAGCAGATGTGTCTATAATACCTGGATCTATTATATTATAATATGCATTACTTCCTACAACATAAGTATTTCTTAACATATGTAATAACATTATCTTTATACGATTTTTCATCTATAACTATGCTTTAACAACATCTGGACCGTATAAAAGTTGCTCATGATCATATATATAAGACCATTCATATGGTCTCTATAAATCATTATAAAACTGATCTCTGTCTGGATTTCTAGAATCACGCACTAATACTGGTCTTGAATGAATAACTTTTTTAAGATATTTTTTCAAATCCTTCCATGAACTTATAGTATAAAGACTATCTCTTACATTCGCTTCATGCCAACTATTATCTGGCAATTCAGGTCCATATATATCAGCAGTTCCGTATAATTTATCATAATCTGCATTATCACCAACTTTATGTGTAATTTCTTTATCAAAATATGCGGTATATTCAGATGGCATCATAAACATACGTCTCATCCATCTAGTTCTGAAATTCGCATGATTATCTGCGTTAGTTGATGTATAGTCATTTCGTTCTGATATAGACTAAAAATCAGAAATCCAATTAACTGTATTTTTTACATTTGAATTCTATTTACTATCAGTCTAATTAGGATCTAATGCATCTATCTTTTTCATTAAACCATTAGAATAAAATGTTTTTACATTTTTTACAGAAATTGTTATTTTTGTTTCTGCATCTTTATGTTCATCATATGCAGTTGCATACTCATTATCCCATATTGATTCAATATCAATTTCACATGGACCACATTCTAATGCATATATAGGAAAGTCGTTTTGCTCTACACTATATACAGCTGTCGTATTTCCTGTTGATTTATCCCATTTATATCCTGTCTATAAAATACGTCTGTCAAATACATAGATAATCATTTTGAAATATCTATATATATCTGGTAATATCCATCTTTGCCAAACATCATCATATGCGGCTTTTCTATACATTTCCAATAATGTACGAATTTTCAAATCAATTCCTTCATAACATTCTAATGTAATCTTTGCATCCTTAAGTCGTACACCTTTTCCTGGTTCAAATGATGTCAGTTTTTCTAATCCCGTAATTTTTTTGAACAGATAAGGCATACTTCTCTATATTTCATAAAGTCCTTGAACAAATGTTTTAATATAAGATGCACGCGCATCTTCATTTCTGTTCATTAGATAATTATATGTATTATAATGTTCCTGATTACTCCAATTTTCTGTATTATCAAATTCTAAAAAATTTAAATCAAGTAAACCCATTGGAAATTGATCATAATCTTCATAATATATGTTATTATAAAGACTTGTTTTCTATTGATTCTTTATTGTTTCTGTATCAAGAACTGAACAACCCCAATCACCGAATTCAACTTTAAACATAAGTCGAGTAGGATCTTCAAAACCTGATCTGAATACTTCAGAAGACATATCAGTGCCATATTCATTTCCCATATGAAATCGTTCCATGATTTCATTCTGTTCCATAAATCGTCCAGATGATAAAATCCACGATTCACTGTCAGTTACTTTCTACTCTAATTCATTTGTTTTAGTATCTCCAGTAAGTAATGAATTAAATCCTTTTAAAAAATTGTATGCAGAATTTGTCTTTTTATTTAAGCTCTTTAATGTACTAAAAATACCCATAATTTAATTAATCATTTTATTTTACTGGTGTAATGAATGGTGTTTTATTAGGATTATTCGGCGTATCTACCAATATTAACTTACTTTCATTTCGTGTTACTGGTGAATACATATCTAATTTATAATTATCTCCTATTTCATATTCATTTTCATATAATCTGATATTACACATCTATATATTACATCCTATATCTTCGATACTAAATTCATGTACAGAAAAATCAGATATATTCCAAGCAATAGTTGTATCTGTTTTAACAACATCTCCTATTACGCGATCACCAACTTCCTTTGGTGTACTTATTAATATTCTAGTATTATCAGGTGATATATCTAACATAATATAAGACCATATATCAAATTCAAAATTAATAGGTATATGTTTAGATTTATTACCAACCTATATCTATAATTCATTCTATCTTATAAGAACGTCAAATGTTATTTTACTATTTTCATCATAACCTCTAATTAATTTATAAATATTAGTTTTATAAATTTTCAAGAATTGTGAATTTTCATACCATTTTGTTAATTTCTTATTTGCTTTTGTCATATCAGAATTTTTAATGGCAATACCTAATGATTCAACACATTCATCAAGTTCAACAACAACCGCATTAACTTTTATTAATGTTCCTCTTGTTATTGTTACATTATCTCCTAATTCCAATTTTATTGAAGTAGAAACTCTAAAATACCAATTATCAGAATCTTTAGAATAATATACCAATTTTATTACTTTACTATCTTGAATATAACTATTAAGAAAACACCAGCATGAATATATAAGATGATTTCTTGATGATGATATTTCATATAATAATTCATCATTATATGTAATATTTTTTGATGCAATAGAAAAATCATAATACGCATTTGATATAAGATTTCCATTTGAACCAAATATCTAATTTGATACTATAGAATCTATGTCATAATCCTTCTGAGGATCAACATAAGTTGTATTATTATATGATGTTTCTACTGGTGCATCTACATCTGCAACTTCTTCTGATATAACATCTCCAAATAATTCTTCCTATGATGTTGTAAGTTCTTCTACAGAATCTCTAAATTCCTATGTTTCTTTTCTAGATGCAGTTGGACTATATTTTGATAAAATAACTTTATAATATGTCGGTAAAGCTGCTATTGTATAAATTAATTCAGAAGACTATACTTCAAACAATTTATGATAAATCTATACATAAACAATATCTCCTTTCTATGGCATAGTATTATTTCCGAACATATTCTGCCATTCCTATATAGTTATATTAATTTCAAGTGGTTGAACATAATTAAGACCATATAAATCAATAGTATATTCACCTGGATTATATTCTGGATTTGAAACAATAACTTTAACTATTTTAGGGCATTCAAGACCTACCTATGTTAATGTATATTCCTATAAAACAACATCTTCAGAATTGATGACAGGTGTTGCACGTGCCCATAAACAGTCTGTTCCAACAGTCTCGGTAGCAGACTGTTGGATTTCTTTTACTGTTTCATATGCGGATTTTATAATTTCATTAATATCAATTCCTAAACCTGCCATAATTAATTATTTAATGTTTCATTTATTTTTTGTTCCATTGAAGATAATTCATTACATAATTCTTTAATATTACGTATACGTATCTTTATTTGATTACTATCTTCCTGACATCTTTTTAATCTCTATTCTTTTGCCCATGTTGACATATATGCGTCTTCCTTATTATTCGCATATGTATCTTTAAATGATGATATAGCAATCTATATATTACCATATTGTTGTAACATATTATTTAACAATTTACTATATACACCATATAACATCATAAGCGATTTAAATTTTATAACATCATTTCTGTATATATTTTTAATTTCATTACATAATACTTTACCTGTTTGTGTAAATGCCTATAACTATGGTAATATTTCTTTTAATGCTTTATTAAAATTAGAAATACCTATTTTTGATCTATTCTACGCAATTAATTTTTTATATCTCAAAATATTAGCTCTTGCTATTTTATTGCAATAATCATCTGTTCCATATAATTTTTCATAATCATATGATTCTAATTTTCTACCAAATGTAAAAAATTCCGATGATTTACCACCTGCATATGGATGATATTTTCCTAAAATATCTTTAGTCCATTTATATATTTTAGCTTGTTGCTCTTCAAAATCTGATTTTCTCTGCCGTGTTTTTTCTGTATCTAATTTAAACTCATTGTATCCATTTAAATTAGAATCATCCATTTTACGCTTACCTTTATCTTTAGTAGATATAATATTTCCATCATAATCTTTATGTCCACTTTCTGGTATATAAACAATAAAATAATCATCATTTGAATTTCCCCATCCAGTAAACTTATTTAACTTACTAGATTTTGAATATGGATTCGCACCGACTTTCTATAATTTCTTTTTAATGTCATTATATGTGCTTATATATTTTGATAAATCTAAAAAATTATGAACAAAATCTATTCCACATAATTCTCGTTTATCACCACCGCGAGATAATCTAGAAACAGTAGGATATGTTAATACCGTACCATCATTTAACGTCTATGTCAAATTATTGACAATAAGATTATCTTTCCGACATGCATCTTCAATAATTTCTGAGGTTAGTTTATGTGCTTGAAAACTTTGCCAAACACGTCCATCTTCAAATGTTACATTTTCATTATCTATAGCAAATAATACCATTCTACCATATACAGAAACAACCAGAATTTTACCTTCGGAATTAAACCAAAATATTGCATATTCGTTAATATATTGTTTTAAATCATTATTTTTCTTTAAATCCGATACGGTATACTTTTTAAAGTTTTCATCTGTTAAATTAAATAAATCCAATTTATTCATAGGAAAAGTACCATCAGCATTACTTAATATTACAGAAGATAATACCTAAGGATCTGGTTTAATAAATAATTTTGATGTATAATCTTTATATAATTCTAATGTTTGCATATATTTACTATGTAATGCTTTCTTCTATTCATCTGTTTTTATAGATTCATGTTGATAACTATATGAATCATATGCTTCATTTGAATATGAAGGAAATGTATTAGAAATAATATCATTTAATATTTTAAACTGATCTAATGCTTTTTTATACATTGTTCCAGGATATGGTTGTTTATAATATGTAAACATCTTTCCTTTATCATTAAGAATATCATGAATAACGGTGTCTGACTATAAACGTTCAGTCAAATATTTTTCAGTAATATATTTTTTAAAACTAAATTGCATAATGATAGATTTATTCTATTTTTATTATTTATTTGATAATATAGTATATGTTGAAATAAATAATAAAACCAATATTTTATTATTTACAAAATGGGACTTAATATTAATAGCATAGGAGAACAATTCAAAAACGGTTTTATAGATAAATTTAATAAAGATATATCAAATGAGGATTTAGATAGAGTTATTTCACAAATGACAACATTAACTAATTCATCTATATACTCATAGGAAAACAGTCCATTATATGGTACATTTAAATATGCAATAGATTCATCTAAATCATTAGATAGTTTTGAACCTGGCGGTTCAATAAATGATGAAATAACGGAATATCGTGCATGGGATCCAAGACTTGCACGCGTTGATGGTTTTGTGTCTCGCAGTTCAACAAGTGATGATCATCCTACTGTTGTTCCATTCGCCTCTGAAACAGCAGCAGGTGCATTTTATGATTTAGTATTTACTGCAGAAAAAGCAGTAGGTGACGAACTGTCAGGATCTACAATGCATAAAGAAAAATCAAAAGAAACTGATAAAAATGGACAACAACAAACATCGTCATCAGAAAAATATTATACAGTTACAGAAGATGGTGAAACAATACCAGATGTTAAGTTATCAACTAAAAACTTTTATATATCTAATAGTTCTAATGGACAAAAACTAAGAGATACTATATTAAATGATGGTAATTCATATGGTGTTGCTTCTATTGTTAACCCATATACATTAACTAAATTATGTGGTGGACTTGTAAAAGTAAAATCAAACAGTACAGAAAAAAACAGTGATGACATATAGGTAGAAAACCATATGTATGATATACGAAATTCACGTAGATTTTATGGAGATGTAATGGAAAACGGTGGAGATGTTTTAACTGTATCAAATCCTACAACTACTAATATTATTACATGGAGTAATAAAGATAAATGGGGAAGAACACCTTATTATTTTTAGGATTTTGTATTTTGTAAATATTGGAATGTTATACCTAATAACAGGTTAATTACATTAAGAAAGTATCATGCACCAGTATATGATAACCTTCAATTTTCTAATATGTTTGATGGTAAATCTGCAATGCCTTTTGCACCTATTGCTACTGTTATAACTTATTTTGGTGATGATACAGGCAATACATTATCTTCTTTATTTGGATTTACTGCAGGTACTAAATGGAAAGAAATACCATCTGATGTATATGATGTACAAGGTGAAAGTGGTTCAGACCCTCATGCACTTATTGATGAAATGTTTACTGGAGGTGGAGGATTTCCTACAGGTGAATCAAATATTATGAAAAATATTATTGGTGGAACTAATTTATTAACAGGTAAAATGTTTTCATTAGGTAAATTTGTTGGTTTATTAAGTCCAGGTGGATATAATATGGGTAAAGATCAAGCAACATTTGAGAAATTAACACAAGCAAATGTAGATCCATCTGATCAACTTTATAATAACAAAATAAAAGGACCCGTTAATAGAATTAATACAACAAAAGCAAGGGATGCTGGAATTACATTTGATTAGAAATTTAGTTTAACATGTCAATATATAGCCAGACCTATCGGTGGTGTTAATACAAAAGCAGCAATGCTTGATATTTTATCAAACTGTATGGAAATGGCATCAGCTGATGCTGTATTCTGGGGTGGTGGATATAGATTCAATATAAAACCACACATGTATCCATTTAAAAATACTGCATTTAAAAATAGAATTATGGATGATTTATATGCAGGTAGAATATTCGGTAAAGATGGCGCATTATCTCATACAGTTGAAGGTATAAAGAGTTTTGGAACAGATTCAACCGGTTCATTTTCATGGAGTGAAATTGGTAAACATTTAAGTGAATATCTTGGTGAAACATTAGGTGCATTAGGTGAAATGTTTAACACATTACAAAACATGGTATTCGGTACAAATGGTAGTTCTATTGGTGATTGGCTAAAAGGAAAAGGTAATGATGTTGGTGATGGTGAGTCTGGAGATAAAGGTGCGAAAAAATTAAATTCACTTGGTTAGAATCTTAATATGATGTGGAGGTCTAAAGTTATACAAGCATCTACAATGCCATCTATACATGGTATGCGTGCATTATTAACGGGTGAGCCTGTTGGTAACTGGCATTTAACAGTTGGAAATCCTTTAAACCCTATTATGGTAATAGGTAATCTCATATGTACAGATATGAAAGTTGAAGTAGGAGAAGAATTAGGTCCTGATGATTTTCCAACTGAATTAAAAGTTGTTTACACATTAGAACATGGAATGCCTCGTGATAAATCAGGAATTCAATCTATGTTTAATAGAGGTAGTGGACGTATATATCAGTTACCAGACTGGATAAGAGCATCATCTGATTATGAGTCAAAAGTTGATAATTTTACTGGAGGAAGTAATTTTTATCAGCCAAAATATATGAGTGCATCTAAAATGATGGCTATTGGTGGTGCTCACGGTTATTAGACATATAAAATAGATAAAGGAAAAAATCCTGCAATGGATGAACATACATCTAATACAGTAATAGCAAAGTTTACACCACCGGATGTAGATGCAGCTATTAGCAATATTGTTGATAAATCATCTTCATTTTTTGGTTCTAATAATTCATCAAGAGCATGGATTAGAGGTACAGCAGCAACTAGAAAACTTATGAATTAATTAAAATGTTTACTTATACAATAGATAAAAAACCGACAATTACAGATTCAAAAGGAAATACAATAGTTAATTTTATTACACCATTATTTACTAAGAATTCAACTGGTGTTAAAGACTATTAGATAATGCGAATAAATGCAGATAAGTATTAGATGAGACCTGACCTTATATCAATGGCGATGTACGGTGATATTGATGAAGCTGAATATATTTTAAAGTTTTCCGGTATTTCAAATCCTTTTTCATTAGATAAAGATGATGTATTAAAAATACCGAATGATTAGGAAGTATATGGTATGATGGAAGTTAATACACCAAGTGATGATAATGAAGATGCAATTGATAATGAAGCTGAAATCAGACATAGTTTTAAATATTATGATCCTACATTAAACCCTTATAATAAAGATGGATAGTCTTATAGAGATCTTGAAAATAAGAAAATACCTTCAGGTATTATAGATAAAGGTAAGATTGTTAATAAAACAGGTAATATAATGGTTCCATATATTTCTGAAGATGGAAGAACTGCAGTTACTATCAGAAATGGTAAAGTATATTTTGGAGAAGATAGTGGTTTAAATATTGCTTCATCAGAAAAAATATCATAGGTTGCAAATATTACATCAACTATATAGAACGCTATAAATAATACAATGACAAAATTATCAGATTCGAATTGTTTATATAATGGTTCGAACTTAGCAGATTTTGTAAGAACAAATTTTAATAATAACTGATTGAAATATGAATACAAAATATCCTATAAATGGTAGAGTTGCCACATTAAATGACTTAGTACATGAATATGGTGCTTCTTCCTCTTGGCCTAAAAGTACTGAATATAAATTTTTTGATACATCAAAACTACATCACCAGCTTTTAT
>OCLB01000304.1_pt1 | contig 11233 bp, 10 predicted proteins | sample 1495901 | NCBI WGS metagenome assembly OCLB01 (sample SAMN03418273, study PRJEB22391) | human gut metagenome | biome: human-gut; feature: organic feature; material: feces | host: Homo sapiens | place: Tanzania | collected 2013-01
TAGGCTTCAAGCCTATGACACCATAACTGCCGATGTGCGAATCCTTCATGATTTCCAAAGTGCGCTCACGACTCGTGCCCCCACCAAACCCGTCGAAAAAGTCCGCAAGCCCGTCTTCATGCAGGCAACCCGTCACCAACAACCGGGTGAGAATCGCCAACAGCAGGACCACGGAAGCAGGCAAGACCAAGGCGGAGGAATAGAGCACCAACACGCTCAAACCAGCCGTCAGCCAGCCGACAAGCGGCCAACGGCACACCACATGACGGAACGCATCCGCCGGCACTTCCGCAATCTTCCAAAAAGGAAGGCGCGTGAAAAAGATGAATGCCGCCAACACTTGTAACATATCCTTAAAAATATTTGGTTATCGCCTCTTCCTCAAAGGTGTGCATCTCATTCAACATTCGGACAGCAGAGTCCACAATCGGATAAGCGCATACCGAGCCGGATCCTTCTCCCAAGCGCATGCCCAAATAGAGCAATGGATCGGCATGGAGATAATCCAACAACTTCTTATGGCCGCTCTCATCACCGCAATGCCCGAAGATGCAATAGTCCTGCATTTCCGGATATAGCTTGGAAGCCACAAGCACACAGTTCGTCATGATGAATCCGTCCACCAAGATAATCATTCCCAATTCAGCCGCCCGCAACATACCGCCGACAGCCATGACCATCTCGATTCCCCCGAAATAACGCATGATGTCAAATGTGTCGCCCGACCCTTTATAGTTTGCCAAAGAAGCCTGGAGCACCTCCAACTTATGCTGCACACCTGCCGCATTCAAGCCGCTGCCCGCTCCCACGCACTCCGGCAAAGGAATGCCCGTCAAGCAACTCATCCACATGCTCGAAGCGGAAGTGTTCCCGATGCCCATCTCGCCAAAGCTGATGACATTGCACCCTTCCCGGTGGCAATCACTCACGATGTCCGCTCCCCATTCCAATGCCTTGTCCGCCTCTTCAACCGTCAACGCCGCTTCATGCAAGAAGTTGCGGGTTCCTTTCCTTATCTTGCGGTCGATGATGCGGGGATTCGTAGGGAAATCGTAATCAACACCGCCATCCACAATCTTCATATCAAAACCATGCTGGCGCGCAAGGAAGCAGACACCCGATCCTCCGTTCAGGAAATTATATATGACCTGCCGCGTCACCTCCTTCGGAGAGAGACTGACACCTTCATCTGCTATTCCGTGGTCGGCAGCATAAATCACATTTACCGGATGCTTCAGCTCCGGTTTCAATGTCTGTTGGATGGCTCCAATCTGCAAGGCTAAAGATTCCAAGCGGCCCAATGACCCTTTCGGCTTCGACAAGCTGTCGATTCGCTGGCGCAAAGCCTCACAAATGGCAGTGTCGGGTTTATGAATGTTAAATGTAATCATAGTATCTTTCTGTTAATTATTTGACGGGGACAGGAATGCCGCTCACCATCAGAACCACCTCATCGGCTTTCGAAGCAATGTATTGGTTGACCCAACCCTGCAAGTCGGTGAAGCGACGCTGTGTGTCATCCACTGAAACACCTCCCAATCCCAATTCGTTTGTTACAAAAATAAAATAAGCGTCTTGGCGGACAAAAGCATCAAACTCCTCTTTTATCTGCTGCAAGGAGATATCCACCACGCTATTGTTGTCGAAAACGACGCTCTTCCGATCTATGACTCTGCCTGCCAAGTCATGGCGGCTCAAGAATTTCTCCTCCTCGACATTCGTCCATTCCGGTCCACGGTTTGCCTGATGCCGCAAGACCCGCTGGCGGAACTCCTCGTCCCAAATCCGGGAAGTGGCAAGATAGACCGGATGTTTGCTCATTTCCAAAGCCCTGTTCTGGGCAAAGTCACTCTTGCCGGAACGCTGTCCGCCCGTGACAAGCAAAATATGCTTTCCCGGTTTATTCCTCTCCTCTCCAGCCATTTCGTTTCGCTTTGTTTGCCGGGTTATTGCGGCTTGTCTTACGCAATGCAGCCGACTTAGGAGAAGCAGCCATCCGCTGTGCTACAGCAGCCTTGCTCAAAGACTTGCCAAACTTAGGCTGGGTCGCTTCCCTCCATGCCTTCTCCCTGTCAGGTTTCGGTTTGCCTTTCTGCTCGTCCCTATCTTTGGCAGCTTTCCTGGCAGCAGCATATTTGTTATATTTCCCATAATGCTCGCGTCTGCTGCCGGAAGAGGCAGCCTCGTCACGCTTTGCTTTCGGCTCGGAAGAAGCAGCATTCTCCTGCGTTAATTTCGACCAATTCAGCCGGACCAACTCACCGTCCACCAAGACTTCGTCTTTTTCTGTCACCCGCCGTCCCAAGATAGGATGCTGACCGTTGACAGTCACTCGTTTCGCTTCAATAAGCGAGTCCGCTTCACGCCGTGAACATATTCCAGCTTCGCTTAACAACTTATTCAATCTAATTTCCATTTTCCTTACCTATTTAATATCTTAATTACCAAACTATTTATTTAAAGAAAGCGGTGTGTCAAAAGAGGGCAAAGCCGATTAAGACAATGAGCCCCATCGCCATTTCCGTATGGCTGTTCACCCGGATTGCTACTTGCATGTCCTCTGTTGTAAAATCCCGTTCATGCTCCCCGATATATGGCTTCACCACCGGCTTCCCGAAATAATCATGCGTTCCACCGAAGCGGCAATCCAAAATGGCAGCCAATGCCGACTCCGGATAGCCGGAATTGGGACTTGCATGCGCCCTTCCATATTTAAGGATAAAGTCCCGTTTCGACCAGTTCCCCGAAACCAACAGCATCAAGAGAGAGGTCAAGCGAGCCGGGATATAATTCGCCATGTCATCAATTCGGGCAGCAATCCGTCCAAATTCCAAATATCGTTCATTCTTATAACCAATCATGGAATCCAATGTGTTCACCATCTTATAAGCCATCATACCAGGCAAGCCCAAAAGGAGAAACCAGAACATCGGAGCCACAACCCCGTCACTCAGGTTTTCAGCCAATGTTTCCAATGCAGCAGTGCGAATCTCCTGTGCAGACAACTGCGAGGTGTCACGTCCCACAATCCGTCCAACACGTTCCCTGCCCTCTTCCAAGCTCCGGTCCACTGCATAAAACACTTCGCGCACCTCATCAATCAAGGTCTTTCCCGCCAAGCAGTAAAAGACACCAACGCTTATCAGTAAACCATAAAGGAAAGGGGGAATCAAGCCAGCCAAATGAAGCATCCCGGTCGTTATCATAAAGACACCGAGAATCAATCCTATGGAGAAAAATCCGCCTTTCCAGACCCTGTCTTTCCCCCGATTCCATTGCTTTTCCCCAGAAGAAATCGCCTTTCCAAACCAAACTATCGGATGCGGCAAACTCATGGGGTCGCCAAATAAGCGGTCAGCCAACCAACCTAACAAAAAAGGAACGGCTGCTTCCAGCCATAATCCATTATCAAAAAACAGCATTTTACTTTATCTTTTGAGCAACAAAATTAAAGAAAAAATAGAAATTACATTGCTTTTCGGGGAAAGATATCTATCTTTGTCTTATGCTTAGGATTGTAAAACATATTAAATCGCTATTGTCCGAACACGATTGTGTCATTGTCCCGGATTTCGGAGGATTTGTGTCACAGAATGTTGCCACCTCTGTCGAGAATCGTTCGCACCTCTTCTCCCCTTCCCGGAAAGAAATCGTATTTAACGAAACATTGCAACACAATGACGGGCTGTTAATCGGCTCTTATATGAAATCGGAGCAATGCGACTATCCCACCGCACAGCAATTGGTGCGGGAAGATGTCTATGCCGTAAAAGAGGCTTTGAAGAAAAAGAAGGAAATTTCATTTGAAAAGATTGGGCATTTTGTATTAGGAGGGGAGAATCAACTGATATTCCGGCAGGGAAATGCCGAATGGTTAAACGCAAACAACTATGGCCTTTCTTCATTCACTTTCGAGCCGCTTGCCAAACTGACTGCGGACAATTATCCTGCGAAAGTGGAAGAGAGAAGGAATGAAGTCTATTATATCCCTATCAGCCGGCAATTCATCCGCATCGTGGCAGCGTCTATCGTTGCCCTCGTCCTGTTTTTAGGCACTTCCATCCCCGTGAAAGATATCGACCGTGCAGCTTATACTGCCAGCTTCATCCCAATGGAGATGGTGCAGCCATCAACTTGGCAGCATGACGGGAAGCCTGTCCGCCCTGCCGAATCATCGGAGGAGAATATCATCCATAACTTAGAGGACGAAGCCAAGGTGGAAGCGGTCAAAGCTCCGGCAAAAGCCAATGCCCCTTCCAAGGCAAAAGCGGAAAAGGCAAAAGAACCGTCCAAAGCAAAAACAGCAACGATGAAAGCAGCTCCTGCCAAAGCGGATAAAAAATACAATGTCGTCATCGGCAGTTTCCCGACGCAAGGGCAAGCGGACCAATTCATGAAGGAAACGAACAGCAATGAGTGCCCGCACATGGATGTCATTGTCAAAAACGGGAAATACAGGGTCTATGCGGAGAGCTTCAACAACCGCGATGACGCTGAGAAATATATGGCAGAAATAAGAAAGAACAGCAAGTATAAAGATGCTTGGCTCTTTATCTGCCGATAAGGAGAGGTATCAAAGCAAGGATTTAACGCAAGTGGACTTCACGATAGACACAGATAACAAAGAATTCCAAGAGGCTTTGCAATTGATTTCATTCACAAGGCAATCGGTATTCCTGACGGGGAAAGCCGGGACGGGGAAATCGACCTTCCTGAAATATATCTGTGCCAACACGAAGAAAAAGCATGTCGTCTTAGCCCCGACGGGAATTGCTGCCATCAATGCGGGAGGAGTGACGCTGCACTCTTTCTTCAAGCTTCCTTTCCGCCCTATCCTGCCCGACGACCCTGATTTGAGCCTGCAGAAAGGACGCATCTATGAATTCTTCAAATATAGCCGCGAGCACCGGAAGATTTTGGCAAATGTCGAATTGGTCATCATCGACGAGATATCGATGGTGAGAGCCGACATCATTGACTGCATCGACCGCATTTTGCGGGTTTATTCCGGGAATATGCGCCTTCCTTTTGGAGGCAAGCAGCTGCTGTTCGTCGGGGATGTGTTCCAATTAGAACCAGTCGTCCCTTCCGATGAGCGGGAAATATTGAACCATTTCTATCCCAATCCCTTCTTCTTCTCCGCAAGGGTTTTCAAGGAAATCAGCCTTGTGCCCATAGAACTGCAAAAAGTCTATCGTCAAAAAGACGCCCTATTTATCGGAATATTAGACCATATCCGGAGCAATGCTGCACATGCGAATGATTTGAATGCATTGAATGCCCGCTGTTTCCCCCAGTTCGAACCGAATGACGAGGAGATGTATATCACCTTGGCAACCCGAAAAGACCAGGTGAATTTCATCAATGAGAAGAAATTGGCAGAGCTGCCCGGCAAAGAGTTCATCTCTGTCGGCAAAATATCCGGGGATTTCCCCGAATCGTCCTTACCCACCCAACTGAACTTGGCGATAAAGGAGAAGGCGCAAGTCATATTCATAGAGAATGACCGGGAGAGGCGCTGGGTCAATGGAACCATCGGCATGATTTCCGGAATAGATGAGGATAACCATGTCTATGTGTTGTTGGAAAATGGCAAGGAGGTCTTGGTGGAGCCGTCGTCATGGAACAACTATAAATATAAATACAACGAGCAGGAGAAGAAGATTGAAGAAGAGATTGTGGGAAGTTTCTCCCAATTGCCCATCCGTCTCGCTTGGGCTATCACGGTGCACAAAAGTCAAGGACTGACTTTCAGCCGGGCTGTCGTGGATTTGACAGGAGGCGTGTTTGCAGGAGGGCAAACTTATGTCGCACTCAGCCGTTGCACCTCGTTAGACGGATTGGTCTTGAGATCGAAAGTGACACAACGAGACATATTCGTGCGCCGGGAAATCGTCCAATTCAGCCAGCAGTTCAACAATCCTGCCCTGATAGAAAAGAGCCTGCAAGAAGGCAAAGCGGAGATGCTTTATCAAAAAGCCGCCCAATATTTCGACCAGAGGAAGATGTCGGAAGCGGTCGAAGCCTTCTCCTCGGCTCTCCGGAAGCGGAACGAGTTAGAGAATCCGAAAGTACGCCGGTTGGTCTCCATGAAACTGGAGCACTTGAACCATGAGGTTGCTACACAAAAAGAGAAAGTCAAATCATTGCAAAGCGAACTGCATCAAATCCGCGAATCACTGAAGGAGTTGGCGCATGAATATTATCTCATGGGGAATGAGTGCATCACCAAAGCACATGATGCGCAAGCCGCCTTGCGTTCATTCGACAAGGCATTGGCAATGAACCCTAATTATGTGGATGCCTGGGTGAGGAAAGGTGTCACGCTCTTCGACATAGGCAAAGATTATGAAGCCCTGGCGTGCTTCAACAAAGCCGTCGGTTTGGATAGGAAATCGTTCAAGGCGTTTTATAACCGGGGGAAATGTTATTACCACCAGAAATATCATGAAGAGGCATTGTCCGACTTCCTGATCGCCTCCTCCCTAAAGAAGGATCACGCAGCCACGCATGATTATCTGTCGGAACTCTTCTCGCTGCAAGGAGATGAGGAGATGGCAGAAAAGCATAAACTAATAGCGGAGAAGTTGCGCACCCGCCGTCCCCGCAAATCATAATTCATCGAAGAAGCCCCTCTTCTCCCCTTCCCTCATGTTGCTCAACTCTTCCAACATCTTCAGGTGCTCTTCATCTATCTTTCCCGCCTTGGCAATCTTGCGATTGTATTTCCACCAGTTCAGCAAAGCGCGGCACTCCACTTTCTTCTTATTAGGAAGATGATGGTGCTCCTCGATATAGGCTTTGAGAAGGCGATAATTGTCCAGCCAAATCTGTTCCCGTTTTGTCATCTTATCTCCGGTTTTATTCTGTAATCAATCCAAAATGGAGGAGAGCCTGACGGACTCCGTCCTCATCCACCGAGGTCGTCACATAGTCAGCCGCAGCTTTCACCTCGTCAGCGGCATTTCCCATGGCAACACCAATCCCGGCATGTTCCAACATGGCAATGTCGTTTCCACCATCTCCAAAGGCCATCGTCTCCTCTATCTTAATCCCATAATGTTGAATGATATGGTCAATCCCGACAGCCTTATTGCTCCCTTTGGGAACGACATCGGCAAAATAGGGATTCCAGCGTGTCGCTTCGCTGTGAGGCAAATGCTCCATGATGCGTCTTTCCTGATCTGCCGTAAAGAAAGCAATCAGTTGATAAATGGGTTTGTCTGCGATGCTTTCCAAGTCGCCAAACTCCGGATTGCTTATGTTCAATTGGTTATATACTTTGTTGACGGACTCATTCTTGAAATTCATCAAGATGGCATCTTCCATCACGCAAGAGACCGGAAAAGCCTCCTTTTTTTGATATTCCAACAGAGACCGGATGTCCGCCGAATCCATCGGATGCTTATACAACACCTCGCCTTCCACCGTAGTACAATATCCTCCGTTCAATGAGACATAACCATCAATCTCCAAATCTGCCAAATTGTTTATCCACAATGGGTGACGCCCGGTCGCAATAAAGACTTTCACACCTTTCTGCCTCAACTCATGAATGGCTTCCACTGTGGACGGGGAGATAATATGTGTATTAAAACTGACCAATGTCCCGTCTATATCAAAAAAAGCTGCTTTTATCATAACCAAAATCTTAAATCTTGCGCAAAAGTACTATTTTTCCATAGCGGAGGCATAAATTTGGTTTGTTAATTTACTTAAAAGCCCCAAATAAGGATGGCTATTTACTCATTCGTTGATAACTTTGCCCATTGTAAAGAACAAGTAAAAAAAGATAAGATGAAAAGAGCTATTCTCACATGGTCGGCACTCCTGTTCTGCTCGACATGTATTTGGGCACAAAACCCATTGATTTCACCTACTCCACAACAATATATCACGGGTGAACGATCCTATTCCCTTCCGGAGTCTTTCCTTTTCAACGGATTGAATGAAACAGATTCCATCAATCGTTCCATCGCACAGAATCTTCTTCCCCCAAAAGGGAAAAGTAAGAAATATTGGAGATTGACCATCGGCGAACGGGGTGACAGGTCTGTCCGCTCCGTTGCCAACAAAATCCCCAAAAAGGCGGAAGGTTATTATCTCCGCATCAAAGACAAGGAAATCGTGGTCGCAGGAAATGATGAACGAGGCACTCTATATGGCTTGCACACGCTCCAGCAGATATTAAAGCAGAAGGAGATTCCGGCATTGGAGATAACCGATTATCCGGATGTCCCTGTCCGAGGCATCGTGGAGGGTTATTATGGGACTCCGATGGACTTCCCGACCCATTTGCGGATGCTGAAGTATTATGGAATGAACAAAATGAATGCCTATTTATATGGACCGAAAGACGACCCTTATCATAGTTCGCCTAACTGGAGGAAGCCTTATCCTCAAAAAGAGGCGGATGAAATCAGGGAAATGGCGCATGTAGCCAAAGAGAACGGCATTGACTTCGTTTGGGCGATTCATCCGGGGAAAGATATCCGATGGAACGAGGCTGACCGTGATTCCGTCGTTCAGAAATTCGAGTCGATGTATCAACTGGGCGTGCGCGCCTTCGCTGTCTTTTTCGATGATATCAGCGGAGAGGGAGCCAAGGCGGAAAAGCAAGTCGAGTTACTGAATTATATCGACGACCATTTCATCCATGCCAAGAAGGATGTCAAGCCCCTCATCATGTGCCCGACAGAATATAACAAGAGTTGGGCTGATCCCAATGGGAGTTATTTGAGCACTTTGGGAGAAAAACTCAACCAAGACATTTCCATCATGTGGACGGGCAACTCGGTCATCTGCAACATCCAGTCGGAAGATATGGATTGGATCAATGAACAAATCAAGCGGAAAGCGTTTATTTGGTGGAACTTCCCCGTAAACGATTATGTGATGGATCACCTGCTGATGGGTCCTGTCTATGGAAACAGCAAAGAGATTGCAGACAAGCTATTCGGTTTCGTCTCCAATCCGATGGAATATGCCGAGGCTTCCAAGATAGCGATTTATAGCATCGCCGACTATGTTTGGAACATGAAGGCGTTTGACAGCGACAAGTCTTGGGACAATTCCATCAAAGACCTATTGCCTTCCAATGCCGATGCCTTGCGCCTCTTTTCCGAGCACAATTCCGATGCGGGTCCCAATGTCCATCTTTTCTCAAGAGACGAGTCTGTCCGCATCCAACCAGCTATTAATGATGTCTTGAGCAATGCGTTGAACAATGCCGTCTCTTTCAAGGAAGGAGCTGTTTTGGCAGAGTTTGAGAACATTATTGATGCTGCCGACATTTTAATGGCAGACCAAGAGAATCCCTATTTGAAGAAGGAGTTGCTAAAATGGTATCCACAGTTCAAGCTCTTGGGAGAAATGGGGGTCGAGGTGATGCATCTATATAAAGCTTGGCAAGACCAATATCAAGATGCCTTCTTGAAGAGTTATCGCCATTTGCGCGCATTGCAATATCTTTCCTATAAATATGACCAGGAGACAAATACCGAAGCTTCCCAGCCGGGAATCAAAACAGGTTCTAAGGTCTTGCGGCCTTTTGTGGACAAGCTTTTCACCCATTTGGTAAATGAATATAATCATCGTTTTGGTGCGACTTTGGCAACTTCCCTCAACTATTCCCATTTCAAATTGGAAAGTGATGTGGAACAATTGAAAAACTTGGCAGTCACTTTGCGAAACGAAACAAAAGTTTCCATCTCTGCCCTGAACGAAGTGCTGAAATGGAAGGAAAATGGAAGCATGACGCTCTCGTTGGAAGAAGCAACTCCTGCCGTGGAGTTCCGGATTGATTTGGGAACGACGACTTTGGATTGGATCAAATTGGAAATCCAAAAAGAAGACGGCGAATGGGAAACTGCGGAACTTCCTCAGCTTTGGTCAACGGTTTACCAATCCAAACTAAATGAGATAAAAATAAAAGCCATCCGGTTAAGCAACATTTCCGGCAAACAACAAGAGTGTTATCTGAAGAGCTGTTATCTGATGATAAAAAATAAGGAATAATGGAGGAATCGAAGCACTATCTTTCTCCCGAAGCAAGCTTAAAGCGGCAACTCGAAGCCCTTGAAATGGAGTATGACTATGAGAGGGAAGCAAATGCCGGATTGGCGGATTGGAGCGACATAGAGAGGAAAATCCAGCAAGGCGTTTGTTGGTTTCCTCTTTCTGTCGGGAGGAATTATTACAATTCCCTGAATCAATTCGTGATAGAGATTGACCGGGAGGAGCGGCAAGAGATTGACCACAATTTTGAATATGGCAAGACTGTCCGCTTCTTCACGACAATTGGTTCGGGAGAGCCCAAGTGTTTTAACTTCTCATCAACTGTCTGTTATGTGAAAGAAGACAGGATGGTCGTGACATTGCCTTCGGTTTCAGAATATATCCAAATAAGGAACGCCCAAAACTTAGGTGTCTTGATTGGCTTTGACGAGACAAGCTATAAGACAATGTTCGCTGCCCTTAAAGAGGTTTCCGCCGCCAAAGGAAATCGTTTGGCAGAGCTGCGGGACATCCTCATAGGCAACCAGCCTGTCATAAAACGGGAATTATTTCCCGTCCGATTCCCTTGGCTGAATCCGTCCCAAGAAAAGGCAATCAACAAAGTGTTAGGGGCAAAAGAGGTGGAAATTGTCCATGGTCCTCCCGGAACCGGCAAAACAACCACTTTGGTGGAAGCGATATATGAGACTCTGCACAGGGAGAACCAAGTTTTGGTTTGCGCACAAAGCAACATGGCTGTCGATTGGATTTCAGAGAAGTTGGTAGACCGAGGCGTTCCTGTTTTGCGCATTGGCAATCCGACCCGGGTAAATGACAAAATGTTGTCGTTCACTTACGAACAAAAGTTCCAATCCCATCCCGATTATACCGAGCTTTGGAGCATTCGGAAAGCCATTCGGGAAATCCTTGCGTTCAGGGGCAAGGCGGACAAAAGTGCTTGGAACCGGAATCAAGACAGGTTGTCCGGTTTGCGGTCCCGTGCCACGGAATTGGAATTGAAAATCCATAAAGACCTCTTTAATGAGGCAAGAGTAATCGCTTGCACATTGGTGGGTTCGGCAAACAAAGTGATGACTGGACATCACTTCTCCACGCTATTCATCGACGAAGCGGCGCAAGCGTTGGAAGCGGCTTGCTGGGTTGCCATTGCAAAAGCCGACCGCGTCATCTTTGCCGGAGACCATCAGCAGTTGCCCCCGACCATAAAACACTGATA
>OCLB01000305.1_pt1 | contig 11231 bp, 5 predicted proteins | sample 1495901 | NCBI WGS metagenome assembly OCLB01 (sample SAMN03418273, study PRJEB22391) | human gut metagenome | biome: human-gut; feature: organic feature; material: feces | host: Homo sapiens | place: Tanzania | collected 2013-01
AAAGGTTGTTCAGGGCATCACTCTCACAGGACTATCTTCTGGAACTGCTTAGGGGTGCTAAAATTTGATGCGGTTGCCCTGCGACCGGATATTTAAAATTTTAATTTTGAGAGAAAATGAGTAAATTTGTTGGTTTAATGGGTAAAACGCCCTTTTTTAAGCAAGTGAGACAAAACACAATGCAAAATACACCTGAAAACCTGGATTTGAAAGGTCAGATATGGACTGAACGTGAGTTCGCCTATCCTGACCGGATAATTCGTTTGGGTACCTCATTCAGCGGAATCGGCGCTATCGAGCACGCCTTCCAGCGTTTGGGGCTTAGGACAGAGATATTATTCGCCGGAGACATTGAGCCCAACTGTAAAAGGGCCTACTTCGCAAATTACGATATTGAAGAGACAAGATGGCACAATGACATTTATCAGTTCAACGCCAAGCCGTTCAGAAACCAGGTAGACCTGTTTGTCGGTGGTGCGCCGTGCCAAGCCTTTTCTTTCGTGGGTGCTCGGAGAGGCTTCGACGACACCCGAGGCACTTTGTTCCGTGAGTTTGCCCGTGTTGTCAAAGAATGCCAGCCTAAAGTCTTCATCTTCGAAAACGTCGCCGGCCTGTTTGAACATGATCACGGCAGGACGTGGGAAGTAATCAAGCGGACATTTGAAGACTATTGCGGATACGATGTCCATTATCAGCTGCTCAACAGCAAGAATTATGGCATCCCGCAGCATCGTGAGCGTCTGTATTGCGTCGGCTTCAGGAAGAAGACAAACTTCCTCTACCCCGCCCCGATTCCTCTCCAATACCGAATGTATGACTTCCTGGAGGATTGGACGGACACGCAGTATTACGACAAGGGTCGCGGCTTGAAGTTTATCTCCCCAACCGGCAGGCGATTCAATGGCCACGAGGCATACAGTGAGTTCGTATTCAGGGTTCGGAATGTTGAAGACAAGTACTACTTGTCGGAGAAAGTTGCCAAGTACGTCCTCTCCACGGGCACAAAAAATTTCCGGACATCCGTCAAAACCGACTTGGACGTCGCTCGTCCCCTTCTGCAGTCTATGCATAAGATGCACAGGGCCGGAGTGGACAACTACGTTACCTATCGCAAGGACAAGGGCGTAAACGGCATCCGGAAACTGACCCCCAGGGAGTGCATGAGGCTTATGGGATTCAAGGACAGCTTCGAGATTGTCACGCCAGATACCGCCGCGTATCAGGAAGCTGGTAACAGCATAGTGGTTGATGTTCTGATTGCAATCCTTAAGCAGTTGGACATCACAAAATATGGGATAGAATAATGAAGAATAAGTATAGCGAAATCCAAAACACCAAAGCCAACATTGACGCCGATCCCGCCAATTGGTTGACGAGACCCCCCGCCTTCCCCGGAAGAACGATAAGGCTCGCTACTTCCTTCAGTGGCATCGGTGCCATTGAGCATGCTTTCCACAGACTTGGGTTGAACGTACAACTTCAGTTCGCCGGAGATATTGATTCTGACTGCAAACGCGCTTATCTCGAGAACTATCCCCTTAACGAAGGTCGCTGGCATGATGACATTACAAAGTTTGACGCAAAGCCGTTCAAAGGCCAGGTTGACCTGTTTGTCGGCGGAGCGCCGTGCCAGGCCTTCTCAATGCGTGGTAAGCGCGGCGGTTTTGAGGACACACGAGGCACACTGTTCCGTGAGTTCGCGAGAGTGGTTATAGAGTGCGAGCCCAAAGTGTTTATCTTCGAGAATGTGAGAGGTATGCTGAGTCACGACCGTGGCCACACTTGGGATGTTATCAAGAGGACCTTCGAACAGGACTGTGGATATCAGGTCTATTACCAGGTACTCAACAGTAAGGATTATGGTGTCCCGCAAAGCCGTGAACGCATCTACTGCATTGGATTCAAGAGTCCGGTAGATTTCAAATATCCCGCCCCAATTCCGCTGACACAGACCAAGTTTGACTACCTTGACAGGCTCATTCCGTCAAATCTCTTCCTGAAACAGAAGGGCTCAAACTTCGTCACACGCTCTATCAATTATCAGAAGAGTTACACCCAGGTCAACGGCACAATAGCGCTGTGTCAAAAACGTAATCAGCAATTCAACTGGCATGGAGACTTCGTTTTCCATCCTTTGGCGAAAAATGAAGTGGTTGACCCCGTGGACCAAACGATTTACCCGGTATCCGCATTCGAGGAAAGTTACTACATCGATTCGCATATCGCCAGGTATGTGCTGAAAAAAGAATCGGACGGCCTATATGAGATGACTGGTGCAAGAACTTGCAACCCCTCTTACGGACGTTACCGCAAGCTCTCTCCAAGAGAGTGCCTGAGACTTATGGGTTTTGATGACACCTTCAACATTGTCGTTCCGGATACCGCAGCCTATAAGCAGTCCGGCAACAGCATTGTGGTAGACGTGCTGATGGCAATTCTGAAGCAAATGGATATAACTAAATACGGTATAGATGGCTGATGTAATTTGTCGATGGAGAAATCCGAGCCCTAAAACTGTGGTTGAGTTCGTTTCCCTGCTCCCGAAAAAGCAGATGTCTTCCAAGGAGTTCAGGAAGCACGTGGAAGCCCAGGAGCCGGATTTCTTCCACACCCCTTATCAACTGGCTTGCCAACTTGGCCTTTATTATGAAGGCAATGACGGGTATATTCCTCGGTTCAGCCGGGATATTACTGCTCAAGAAGCACAGCAATATCTCGAGTTTTGGATTACCCGCTATTATGCTCCAAACCCTTTTACCCGGAGTCTCACCACTTTGAAAGAACCTGTGCTGCTGCTTGAATCCCTTGTCAAGTACCTTGAGGATCATGGCGGCAGCGCAAATCTTAAAGCAGCGCTCACCGACATTTTCAAAGATCCGATGGGAAACGTTGATATTGTCTCAAATTCGCTCAACCAATACTCAAAAGTAATTAAAGTCGCCAACGATACCGCTTCATTGTCAGTAAATTACAAACAGATTATGGAACAGATTCCCGATAGGAAGGACAAAATGGGCTTCTTCTTTTTCTTCGATGCCAATGCAGGAGATGATGCAGCCAACAATAACGGTACTACTGCTCAAATGATATTCTACGGTTGCCCTGGAACCGGCAAATCTTTCAAGGTTAAGGGGCTGACAGAAGGGCAGGGTGGTAAAAAGGCTGTTTATTTCGGCAAGGATGGGAAAAGGATTGAAACGCCCGAAGATGAAGCTGAACGCATTAAAACGCCCAGCAACATTTTCCGCACTACATTCCATCCTGACTATGACTACGCAACGTTCGTCGGCACATATAAGCCGTTGATGAAGCGCCCTAAGGGAGCAGAGGATGATGATAATGCCAAGGAAGAACTCAGCTACGATTTTGTTCCACAGGTGTTTACAAAAGCGTATGTCCGTGCCTGGAAATCTTGGGAAGATGATACCCTTGAAGGGAAAGACAAGAATGTCTTCCTGATCATTGAGGAAATCAACCGTGGCAACTGTTCCCAGATTTTCGGTGACTTGTTCCAGCTACTTGACAGAAAGAACGGATTCTCTGAATTCCCTATCATTCCTGACGCTGAGCTGGGCAAATACTTGAAAGATGAGAAAGTCCCGTATGACAGTCTTCGCCTGCCGCCCAATCTCCATATTTATGCGACAATGAACACATCTGACCAAAGTCTCTTCCCGATGGATTCTGCATTCAAACGGCGCTGGGCGATGGAATATGTTCCTATTAAGTATGAGAAGACCGCAGCGGAAGAATACAATCTGAAACTATACGGCGAAGATTATAAGTGGACCGACTTCTTGCGCTTGGTCAACGCGAAGATTCTCGAAGCGACCAATAGCGAGGACAAGCAGATGGGCGAGTTTTTCATCAAGCAGAAGGAGATTACCGAAGTTGAGTTCATCAATAAGGTGATGTTCTATTTGTGGAATGACGTCTGCAAAGATCTGTTCAACGCTTCCCGCATGTCGAAGAATTATTTCCTGCGTGACACCAAAGACACATTCTTCACGTTTGCAGAGCTTTATAGCGGTAGGCACAGAAAGAATCAGCCGGACAAAGAACCGAAAGATCTTCTTCTCGGGTTTATGGCGTATCTGAAGTCCGAAGCAGAGGACAACCTGAATGACCAGGAAAACGAGCAGGGACAAGATCCGATGAATTTGGAGCAGTAATCGTTACTCCTGATGCTGGTATATTTTGAGAAATACCCCTACCCCGCGGAAGTAATCACGCCCTTCCTCGATGGTTCTTTGCCTGTGGTCAACGAAGACGGCGGCCATCAGGTAAAGTACCTGGGGTATCTGTTTGTCAGCAACTCAAACTATACCGGCCCTGTGTTCATCCTGCCCAAGCTGTTCCTGCAGAAAGAGAGCACTGCCAAGAATGCAAGAGACACTTTGCTGGGCTTCCCTGGCCTGTACCCGGAAAAGATTTACGACACCGACAAGGAAGAGAATCCATTGATGGCTAACGGCATGGAGACCTTCCTGCCGGAGCTGAGTCTTTGGATGTACAGGGCGATGGCAAGGTATCTGTACGAGGTCCGAAAGGAAAATGATGAGGAGGCCTGGAAGGAGCTCTATTTCGTGACGCCTCAGGACGGATACCGTGATAGGGACTTCCTCAGCACCGCCGTCCGTCTGATGGACTTCCTGGCCGACCACCGGAATCTGTTCACCCAGATAAGCATCATCAACCATTCCGGTAAGGCAGCCGTCGATTGGCACAAGACCGTATCCAAAGACCCGTTCTTCGTCGAAGGGAAACCCTACTACTTGGAACTTCAGGTCAAGGACAAGACAATCAACATCGACGAGGAGCTGATTATCATCTACTACTCTGTCCTCAAATACCTCAGGGACAAGTTCAAGTTCCCCATCGTCCTCGGTGACATCCCCTACGATCTGATGAGTGTATGGGAGATCCAGCATTACCTGGACTCCGGCCTCGGTGAGCGCCGTATGCGCGACATTCGAGGCAAATATTTCCGCGACGACCTCAAATACCTGTGGAAACTGCTTGATTCGTTTTTTACGTTCAACACCACCAGCGACGACCAGAAACCACGCAAGGAGGCCCTTGTGGTCAGCAACTTCGAGCGCGTTTTCGAACGGATGGTTGACCAGCTCATCGGCAGTCCCAAGGAACTCGCAGAGCTGAAGAATCAGAAGGACGGCAAGCTGATTGACCATATCTACAAGGATAAGTCCCTTATCGGCACCGGCACCGAAATCTACTACATCGGCGACAGCAAGTACTACGGAGACAGCAGCGAGGTGAAGGGCGTGCCTTTCTACAAGCAGTTCACATACGCCAAGAACGCTATTCAGTTCAATATCGAGCGAATCAATCTGCAGGGAAAGAAAACGCTCGATAAGCTCCGTTACCGCGACGACGTGACCGAAGGATATAACGTCACGCCAAACTTCTTCATCCGGCCGAGAATCCTGCCAAAGAACCTACGTTGTGACGAACCTTCCTTGAAATGGTCAGGGAAGAAACTTGAGTCGAACAAACAGTTCCAGGACCGCCTTTTCGACCGGGACACCCTCCTGCTCCGCGAGTACAACGTCAACCTGCTGTTCATCATTGCAGCCTACGGAGCCTATGAGGATTGGACAAAACCGCTTCGCGAGACCATCCGCAAGGATATGATCGACTTCCTTAACGACAAATACGTCTTCTTCGAAATGATCCCGAAGCCGATTCCCGTCGAAGCCAACGGTCATTGGATTATGGATATTCCTTTCCTTGACTACCATCACAGTCGCCTGCGTGGCAAGATTTACAAGCCATCCGACAAGTCCGAGAAGATGATCATTGCATACGAACGGGAAGGATCTGTCGGTAAGAAGGACCTCGCCGACGCCATCGAAAACCTCTCCTCCTCCGTCGAGGGCGGCTCTCTTGGTGAGCCGATAGAACTGAAACCATAGTTCATGTCTGCCACATAGTAACACGATATATATAGCTTTAATGGACGTAAAGAAAATACTCTTACCTTCTCTGGGTAAAAAGATGATGGGTGATTTCCCTGCATGGGCAATCATTGACGAGGTCAGAAGAATAATCACTGTTGATTATAATCCGGCCTTTGAGTCGCTATATCCGAGAGGGTCGAAGATTCCTTGCCGCTATATCTCCGGCAAGGGTACGCCCCATTATGAGCTTGACTGGGAAGAGATCTACGCCAACATCTATGAGGAGGACTGTGAATACGACTTCGAAGCCATAAAGGTGGAGGAGGATGAAAAACTATTCACTAAGAAGTTGCTGGTTAGAGATGAGTACGGATTTGAATTCTACCTATTCAAGCCATCTGCTGAAGATAGAAGCAAGCTCGGCGGTAAGGTAACCTGCCGAGTTGACAATGTCTCTGAGAAGGGACTCGTACTATCTTCCATAACTGGTGGTCAAATTGAAGACGAGGATGCCTGGCTGGAGAAAGAGATTCTGTTTGATAAACTCCATGACGCCAGAGTCGAAGCCTTCAAGGTGTTTAATGATAGAGATTTCCGTGGCGTTTGGCAGAGTGTTATCGATAAGTATCCTGACACAGCGCACTTTATTTATGAGCTATTGCAGAATGCTGACGATGCGATGGCTACCGATGTTACGATTCTGCTTGATAAGAAATCCCTGATTTTCAAGCATAACGGAACAGTTCATTTCTCTATCACCGATGTCGAGGACAAAAAGATTACGCCTGGCCACATCAATTCAATTACGGCCATTGGAGCATCTACAAAGAGCGATAATGACTCGACAAATAAAATCGGAAAGTTCGGTATCGGCTTCAAGTCCGTATTCCAGTATACTGATGCCCCAGAGGTATATGACGAACACTTCCGGTTCAGGATTAACCATTACATCGTTCCCGAGAGAATTGCCCAGGACCACCCAAGACGTGACCAAGGCGAGACCTTATTCTTAATTCCGTTCAAGAATCCTCAGGCTGCATACAAAGAAATTAGCGCCAAACTTAAGGTGCTTGCAAACGGCACATTATTCCTTCACAACCTCACGCGAATCCGCTGGAAGGAACTTGAGACTCGAGAATCAAAGCAGTTCTCAAAGACAATCACGGAATCCTTCGAGTCTGAGAGAGGTATCCTGTTGGAAAAACTTTCTCTTGCCGATTATGATAAGAGCAGAAATGTACTGATGTTCTCTCGCGTCGTGGATTTAGGAGAAGAAGGAAGGCATAAGATCTATGCTGGTTACTACCTACATCCTGACGGTGCTATTGATACAACTATACGCCCCAAAGTCCATTGTTTCTTTCCAACTTCGGAATCATTCAATGTCTGCTTAATTTTTCACGCCCCCTTCTTACTCGTTGATAACCGGCAACAGATAAAACCAAATGAAAAGGTCAACGAAAAATTGGTGGATGAACTTGGTCATTTGGCTGCCGACACTCTATGTGAGTTGAGAGACCTCGGCCTACGCGAAGGGAATTTGATCTTAAACCACAACATCGAGAAGATTGTAAGGTGGAACGAGGTAAGTCGATATTCGTATGGATGGCACGATGTGGATCGGTCTATTATCCAGCCGAAAGTAATCGTCGATGCTTGTCTCGACAAGATCAAGAATGAAGAACTGCTGCTCTCCATGGACCAGACATATATGAAAGGGCCACAGAGTTACAAGGTATCTCCAAAGTCCCTTGCATCTCTTATCACAACCACACAGTTCCGTCAGCTCCGTAAAGCAGGAGATAAAATAGGTATTCTTTGTGAGAAACTTAACGACCTTTACTATTACGGCATTGAGGATGACATAGAGATAAAAGAGTATAGCACAGAAGATTTCGCCAAGGATATTACTCCTGAATTCATGAAGGGTCAGCCCATAGCATGGATTAATCGTCTCTTCACCTTCTTGAATAACGAGGTCCGTAACTCATGGAATCCCGATGAGAGGAATCCTTATTTCCTGTATTCGCCTATAGTCGAAACATCAAACGGAGAATGGGTCTCCCCTTTTGTTGAAGGGCGCGTCAACGTCTTCTCGGAAGGTGATCCTAAAGAGTACAACGTCATCTCACAAAATATGATTGGCAGTAAGCCGGCCATGAAGTTCCTATCAGACATTGGATGTAAGGAACCGGACCTGCTGGACCACATAATAAATCATGTTCTTCCAAAGTATAAAGATGAGGATGCCGAGTTTGAAGAGGATATGATTTTGTCGGACTTCAATCTCATATTGAAATACTACAAGGGGGCATCTTTGGAGGCACGGGAGAGCTTACTGGATAAAGCTGGCGGCATGCTCGTGATTGGAGCAAAGAATATCAAGGGAGAACAGGTGGTCCTGCCACCCGGGGAGGTTTTCCTCGACACTGAGGATTTGAAGCGCTACTTCAAAGGAAATGAGAGTGTTTTCTTCTTCGATAACATCTTCTACAAGACAATCCTACGCGATTTTGGACGTGATTTAGTAGAGGAATTCTTGGAAGGCATCGGCATACTTACATCGCCAAATGTGGAATCAACTTCTCGCAATGACCGTGAGCAACTGAATGACCATCAAAGAGAACAGATAGGTTATCGTTCATCCACTCGAGGCATTACTGTAATCGATTATAATATCCAAGGCTTGAACAAAGCCATTGCTCACATACAAGAAAAAGCAGATGCCATCAGTTTCTGGCGTATAGTTTCCGCCATCCCTCTGAATAGTTACTCAAAAGGCATCTATAAGTATTTCTATCGCACAGACCTTAGGGCTTGTTTTGATTCACATGCGATAGAATTGCTTAGAAACAAGAAATGGATAATCATCGACGGGAATACATATAAGCCAGCCGAAATCAGCTTGGAGAAGTTTGTGGATGCACGCTATGAAGTCAACTACGAACTATGCGAATTGCTGGGGATTAAAAAACATGAGTTGGATCTTGCTGCTGCTGGAGCGAGCAAGGAGCAAATTGAGAACGAAAGATTAGGCGCTATTGCCGCGGCCAATGGTCTGACAGCGGAAGATTTACTTCAATTGGCAGCTGATAAGAAAAAGCGTGAGAATCTACAAAAGGCCGCAGAAAGAAGGGAGAAGATGGCTGACATCATCTCCGACAACCGACGTGATCTTCAAAACACCGGCGATGATAGCTTCGTGAATACCAAAGAACCTTCCAAGTCGCAGAAATCTGACGATAGGAAGGCGGCAGAGCGTCAGGAGCGTCTTCAAGAGCAGAAAGATAAGGCGCTGAATGACATCGCTCGAAACGAGGAGTATGAATTGCTGCGCAGTCAGGTCAAAGACTTGCCAAGATACTCAAAAGAGTGGTTTGAAGCCCTTTTGGAGTTGGAGTACAAGAACGATGTCCCTAAAGATAGCGCCGGCAATACAAAAGCTATTTCAATTGCATTCGGCAAAGTCGTTCCAGATCCTGTCAGTGATCGTGTCTTCATCCTGAAGAATCCATCCAGGCCGATCCCGATTGAGATTGAAACCATAGAAAGGATAGAGGTCCATTTCGAATTCATGAACGATGAAGACAAGTCTATTGTCTTTGAGGTAGCAAGCGTGAGAGACTTTACGCTCAGACTGAAGGCAAAGGCAGCAGATGCGCGTGCGCTTGCCAAAATCAACTGGGAAAAGTGTACCCGTGCTACAGTGAATGCCAATAACCCGACAGAACTGATAGGTAAACTCATCACTGCCTTCAAGGAGTTGGATGTAGAAGATGGCTTCGACTTCAAAGATAACCTTGAAGACAACATCAGTTTTGTTTTCGGCCCTCCCGGCACAGGAAAGACAACCTATGTTGCCCGCCAAATTTGCGACCTGATGAAGCAAGAGGACTGCTGTAAGATATTGGTCCTCACCCCAACCAACAAGGCCTGTGATGTTATCACGGAGAAGATTGCAACCTTTGCCAATTACCCAGGATGGCTGGGACGCTTTGTAGCAACTGGCTCGGAGATTATTGAAATTAGTGGTCTTCTATGTAATAGGGATTCTGAACTTGACGAGGAGGACAAGTGCTGCCTTGTATCGACAATAGCACGTCTTCCTTACGATGGATTCCAACGTCTTGGAGGAGCACCCCGCCTGCGAGACATAGATTGGAACTACGTCATTATTGATGAAGCATCTATGATCCCGTTGGCCCAGATTGTCTATGCTATCTATAGATTCTCACCATACGCCAAGATAATCATTGCCGGAGACCCGTTACAAATTCCACCAATCGCAAGCGAAGAGGAGTGGAAAGAGGAGAATATCTATACGATGGTCCATCTTGATCGTTTCGATAATCCTAAGACCGAGCCGATTCAATTTGAGATAACTAACCTGACCACACAGTATCGCTCCATACCTGCGATTGGCGAAGTCTTCAGCAAGTATTCCTACAATGGTCTGCTTCAGCATCATCGAACTCAAGATGACCACCTGAAGGTTGACATCGCCGGACTACCGTTGAAGCCTATCAATTTCATTCAGTTCAGGGTAGAAAAGTACGATAACATCTATGGGCCAAAGAAGCTATCTAGTTCCAACGTCCAGATATATTCAGTTCTGCTTGTGACCGAGATATGCAAGTACGTCGCCAGTCATTGCGAAGAAGGCAAGCAGTTGAACATCGGCATTATTTGTCCATACGTTGCTGAATCTCAAATGATAGAGCGGCTTATTGAACAGCTTGACTCAATACCGGAGACTATTCATTTTAGCGTCGGAACGATTCATGGGTTCCAGGGTGATGAGTGTGATATGGTCTTTGTCGTATTTAATCCGCCGAAGGCTATGGCTTCTCAGCCCGATAAGATAATGCTGAATAAGAAGCATATTATCAATGTGGCCATCAGCCGAGCGCGTGACTATCTTTTTCTGCTCATCCCTCACAAGGATACTGAAGGATATGCCAACCTAAGAGAAATCAACACTCTCGGCCGCATCGTCATCAGCACATGTCAGGGAGAGTATCAGTTCTTCACATCCGATGACATCGAGCGCATCCTCTTTGGCAGGACGAAGTATCTGGAGGAGAAGACATTCGTCACAAGCCATCAGATGGCAAACGTTTATACGGAAGCCGGCGTCAAATACGAAGTCCGCATCGATGACAACTCCGTCGATGTCCAGATTTCGGATGTGGATTTGTTATAACCAATTGTACTGCATTCAAGCCGTGAGCGAAGTATCTCCCCAGCGCTCCTACAACATGTCCCGCATCCGCTCCCGGAACACGACCCCGGAGAGCCTAAGCGCAAGTC
>OCLB01000311.1_pt1 | contig 11093 bp, 7 predicted proteins | sample 1495901 | NCBI WGS metagenome assembly OCLB01 (sample SAMN03418273, study PRJEB22391) | human gut metagenome | biome: human-gut; feature: organic feature; material: feces | host: Homo sapiens | place: Tanzania | collected 2013-01
CAATGACTTATCCTCCACCACCCATGCAAACGCACGCATTGATGACTTTGAAATTGGTGGTCTATAACAATTGATAGTAAGCGAAACGGCTTCTGAAATTATTGTCAATTTGTTGGTTTTACAAAAGGATGTCGAATGAGTATGGATTACAAAATGAAAGATGGTTTGCATCGTTACCTGAGTCCGATGTATCATGTTTTCGGATATGTTTGCCTCTTGAAACGATAAAATTATTTTTGCTAATCTTAACGTTTGGTAGCAATGACGTTGTCCATCTGACAAACATGAAGTGAAATGATTTATTATCGGAATCCGAATGTAGTATAAAACGATAAAATCTAAATAAAAATTCATCTTGGAGCGTAAATTTGTTAGTTGGAATTATAGAAAACTTTTATTTACTTTGCAAGTGGGTTAGTCATTTGATTTTGTGACAGAGCCGTTTTAGGTTGGAGCAAACAACCCCGAAGGCTCGAAGTTATGAGTAAAAATGACATATAAAAGACATAGGAATACTATGTTCAATATTCAATAATCGTTAAGTTTAACAAAAGTTTTAAGCTTATGGGTAAAAAATTATTTACGTTCGCGCTCTGCCTGTTCATCAGTGTGGGCGCCGCCTTGGCTCAGACGCACAAAGTGTCAGGTACTGTCAAGGAAGCTGGGACTGGTTCCCCAATTCCGGGTGCTACCGTCATGGTTGAAGGCACGCTGACGGGAACTTCAACCGATCTCGACGGTAAATACACGATCACTGCGCCTTCTAAGGGCAAGATCACAGTGTCCGTCATCGGCTTTACAACTGTGACTGTTTCCATTGATGGCAGAAGCACCATCGATTTCTCTCTTGAAGAGGACAGGAATGTCCTTGAAGACGCTGTTGTCGTTGGTTACGGTTCCGCCAAGAAGGTCGGATCTCTTGTTGGTTCGGTCTCTACCGTAAAGTCTGAGGTTTTGAAGAACGCTCCTTCGTCATCGGCTCTTGACGCCCTTCAGGGACAGGTTGCCGGTCTTGCGGTTATGACCACCGGTGGTGTCGCCGGTGACAATAATGTTGACATGACCCTGCACGGTGTCGGTTCGCTTGGAGCAAGTTCAGCACCTCTTTTCATCGTGGATGGTATTCAGGCGAGTAGCCGTACGATTATGGCGATGAATCCAAATGACATCAAGAGCATTTCCATTCTCAAGGATGCGTCAGCCACGTCTATCTATGGTTCCCGTGCCGCCAATGGTGTCGTTTACGTCACCACTAAGTCCGGTTCCTATGATTCGAAGGCATCTGTCACTGTCAGAAGTCAGGTCGGAATCTCTACATTGGCCGACAAGACTCTGTACAAGAGCATGATGAATAGTAAGGAGCTGAAGGAGTTCTGGGTAAGGGCCGGCATTCACACACCGGAATCGATCAAGGCTACCTACACCGACAAGGGGTACGACGCCGACACAAAGTGGTACAACTACTTCCAGCAGTTCAATAACCCTCAGACACAGAATGATGTCACGGTAGAGGGCGGTGGAAACAAAGTGGCCTACATGATCGGAGCCTCGCAGTTCCACCAAAGGGGTACATCCATTGGCAACTACTATGACAGGTACACTTTCCGTTCCAATGTCCAGGGTCGTCCAAAGGATTGGCTGAAGATCGGTGCCAATGTGAACCTGTCTCTTGACTCAAGACAGTTCAATGGCAACTGGGGCCGAGCCAGTGATGTATCCAGTTACACCACCGGAGGTCTGTCATTCCTTTTGAACCCTATCTTCCCTGCCATCGATCCTGAGACCGGAGAAGAGTACGAGATCAAGTATCCTTTCGGAGGTACCAATCCTCATTACTACATGTCCAAGAACCCGTCAACATCTGACCGTTACGGCATCATCGGCAACGTCAACATCGAGATCGAGCCTTTCAAGAATTTCAAGATCAACACCAGAGCCGGTGTGGATGGCTACTTCTCCCTCTCCGATGCGAAAACCTATCCTTCGTACGCTAATTCTGCGGGCAACGGAACCAGGGGCAAAGGTACAGCTATGGAATACACCGCTTCCATAACGAACACCCTTGAGTACTCTTTTGAAATCACCGAGGATCACAAGTTCACTGTCCTCGCGGGTCAGGAAGGCATTGCCAACTACTATGATTTCTATTCTATTGTGTCTACGGGACAGACGGATGACCGCCTTATGGGAGTGCTGAAGGGGACTTTGAAAAAGGACTCGATGAAAGAGGAGCACACCGAAAGCAAGTTCCTCTCTTTCTTCGCTCATGCCGACTACACTCTCTTTGACAAGTATATTTTTGACGGCGCCATCCGTAATGATGCCTGCTCGCGTTTCGGTACAAATAACAGGGATGCTCTCTTCTGGTCAGCAGGTGCTCTTTGGAAGGTCAAGAAGGAATCTTTCATGAAGGATGTCAGCTGGGTTGACGATCTTAATTTCAAGGTAAGTTATGGAACGCAGGGTAATGCCGAAATCGGAGATTACCAGCACCTTGCCCTTATTGGCACCACTGCTGACTATGCAGGAAGCTCTTCTACGGTTATCGGTCAGCCAAGTAACCCGGCTCTCACATGGGAGAAGCAAGCCTTGCTCACCGCCTCGCTTTCCGGCCGCGTGATCAATATGATTGACTTCACGCTCGAGTTCTACAATAGGAAGACATCCTCGATGCTTCTTGACGTTCCTTACAACTATACGACTGGTTTCAAGGAGTTGACAGCCAATGTGGGCGGATTGAGAAACACGGGTATCGACATCACGCTTGGAATCGACATTCTCCGCTCAAGAGACTATTTCCTGAGATTCAACACGACATTCAACTGGAATGACGAGAGGGTTACCGAGCTTTTCAACGGCCTTGACAGATGGGAAATGACCAGCTATGGTCTTGCCTATGTGGTCGGAAAGCCAGTCTCTTTCTATGCCCCTATCTATGCGGGCGTGGATCCTGAGGATGGTAAGATGATGTGGTATCTTCCTGGAGAGAATGTTGACGAGACAACCAAGGACAAGACAACCAAGGTGTTTGACGAGGCTGCTCTGACCCAGAACACCGGTAAGAGTCTCAATGCGCCGGCAAATGGAGGTTTTGGCTTCTCGGGCGCGTGGAAGGGATTGTCTTTCATGGTTGACTTCTCCTATGTCCTTGGCAAGACACTCATCAACAACGACGGCTTCTACTATGCCAACCCTAACCAGTTCAGCAATCAAAATGCCATCAGGGAAGTCAATGACTATTGGACACCGGAGAACAGGAATGCCAAGTATCCTGATTGGACAACCGGTGTGACCATGAATTTTGACACCCACTTGTACCAGAATGCCGATTTCGTGCGTTTGAAGAATCTTCAGGTCGGTTACTCTCTCCCTAAGAAGTGGATGGAAAGGACGAATTTCCTTAATGCGGTCAAAGTCTCTTTCACAGGACGAAACCTTCTTACTTTCACTAAATACCCGGGTGTTGACCCAGAGGTTAACGGCAACCTTACACGTGGACGCGCCGGTAACTCCAAGCAGTACCTTTTTGGCCTCGAGATTACATTCTAATTAAATTTTATGAATATGAAAAATATCAACATACTCAAGTACACCGTTGCGGCAGGATTGGCGATTGCTTCACTGTCTTCATGCGACTTGGATCTTGTTCCGGAAGATGCCATCGCATACGAGGAGGGCAAGCAACTTTTCCTGACAGCTAATGATGTTAAATCTTTCGAGAATGGTGTCCTCAGTTCCTATAGAAGCATTCATTACGGTGTTTTCTACTATGTTCCGGACTTGATTTGCGACGGCTTCAACGCCGCTGTTGATTATGGTAACAACTATGGCTCCATTCATCGCTGCGATGAGTCCTTTACATCATCAGACTATGACACAGAGGATCTTTGGGAGAACAATTACTATGCGATCAAGAACTACAACATTGTGATTTCCAATGCGGATAATGTTGACGCTTCGATCAGGAACATCGCAAGAATCGCAAAGGGAGAGGCTTTCTTCTGCAGGGCTTCGTCTTATCTCAATCTTGCCAGGCATTACGGAAAGGCCTATGGTTTCGCCTCTGACTCCGATCTGGCTGTTCCGCTTGTGCTTGTCTACGACCAGCTTGCAAAGCCGGCAAGGGCGACTGTTAAAGAAACTTATGCTCAGGTTAAGTCTGATTTGGATTCCGCGGCAGTGATTCTTGCCAAAGTTCCTGGATCAGTAAGGTCGCAGAAGCCGACCATCGATGCCGTGAACGCCCTTTATGCCCGCTACTATCTTGACACAAAGAACTATACCGACGCCGCCAAGTTTGCGGAGCTCGTGATTAATTCCAAGGCCGGGTATGCTCTTGCGTCCACGGAGGAAGAGATGAAAACCGAGTACACGAACGATGAAGGCAAAGAGCCTATCATGCAGATGTTTGCAAGTATGAACGAAGGAAAGGGTGGTATTACTGTCTACACCAATCCTGGTAACGACAAGAAGGAAGGGGTGTACCTGGCTCCGTTCTATCTGCCTACCAAGGCGTTGGTTGACGCATACGATGACGATGACCTTCGTTTCAAGGCTTGGTTCTCCAATGAGTATCCTGTGAGGATGTCAGGTTCTTTCTTCAAAGAGAAGTTCTATTCATTCACAAAGTACCTTGACAACCCTAATCTTCATACTGGAGAGATTCCTGTCGGGGCTCATGCGGTAAAGACCTTGCTTGTCGGTGAGATGTACTTGATCGCTGCCGAGGCCTATGCCCAAAGTGGTAATGTCGCCAAGGCTAAGGAACTTCTTAACGCCCTTCAGCTGAAGCGTGGTGCTGTCGCCACGTCCGGGGATCTTGCCAATGTCAAGAAAGAATGGTTTAGAGAGACCGTTGGCGAGGGACTTCGTTACTCATGCCTTAAGCGTTGGGGAGACGGCTTCTCCGCAAGGGAACCGCAGGTCGGCGCCGATGAGGCTCATGTCCTGATGACCGGACAGTACTACGAGAAGAGGTCTATGGAGGCCAGTGATTATCACTTCCTCTATCCTGTGCCTGCTTATGAATTGAAACTGAACAAGAATCTTGTCCAGAACGACGGCTACACTGTGACAGAATAAAAGATTGATGATTATGAAAAAGACAATTAAATATTTGGCTGCAACGTCACTGATGCTTATGTCACTGGCTTGTAACAGGATTGAAAAGTACGAACATCATTCTTTCGCGACTTTTGGAAGTGATGAGTATGTGGTTGATGAGGCAGTAGGTACGGTAAAGGTCCCGGTGTCCTTGTTTAATTACGATGGCGATGTCAATGTTATAGTCAAGGCCATTGATGGAAAAGCCGTTACAGGCAAGGATTACTCAGTAGTTGAACCGGCCTCGGGAGTCCTCGCCTTTGCGAAGGGTGAGACTGAGAAGTATGTTACAATTCAGATTGTCCCGCATGTCGGTGAATACACAGGCGATCTGGACTTCAGACTCGAACTGTCCTCGTCATCTGATGCGCTGGGGCTTGGCTCCTTAAATGTGGCGGCGGTGACGATCAAGGATAAGGATCACCCTCTCGCAAAGCTGTTTGGAGTGTTCAGCGGCAAAGCTATTAGTTATTTTGACGGTACTTCTTATGCGGCAAAAGTAGAGATTGCCGCAGACCCTAAGGATCCGACAAAGGTGCTTCTCTTGAACCTTGATTCATTCATGGCATCCAATGGGCTCACGGCGTCCAAAGGCTTCAACATCTTCTCCGGAATTGTCAACGAGGAGCAGAATTCCATTAGAGTTGTGAGTGGACAATTGGCCGGATATGCTGATCCTGAGCAAGGAAATCTTTATCTTGTGGGATTTGACAATCCGGATCCGGATCAGGGTGATGAGGATGTTGACATCATCCTTAATTATAACAGCGATTATACCTCAATCACAATTCCGGATGCATATTCACTGCGTTCAGGTAAAGGTCCTTGGGAAATCTACCTTGGCGGAATAGTATTGAATAAGAAATAATCTGACGGCTTTCTTTAAGAAAAAGGTGGGTGGACTTATGCTATCCACCTTTTTTTTGTATCTTTAGAATCTTTTTGTGGAGAAAACTGCACATGATGAGAATAGGAAACATTACGCTTGCCCTATTGATGATTTGGACAAATGTCACAATAGGATATGCTCAGAAATATGAGCCTACTGACAAATGGCCGTATCTTTATGCTGATTTCCGGAACGGCTCCATAAAGATGAGCGACGGAGCGGTACTACAGGCTTTGGAATTGAACGTCACGCTTGACGGTAAACTTCACTACATTGATGAAAAGGATGCCAAGGTTATGGCAGCCGACATGCTGCGTGTGTCGTCGGTGTCATTCGATGACGCAAGATTCCTGAATGTTCTCGGTAAGATGATGAAGGTGCTGGCCGAGAATGCGAACGGGACAGTGGTCTGTGAGTCAACGGTCAATGTGGATGACATGGCGAAATCTGACATAGGCTACGGCATCTCATCCGCTACGGCTTCCACCCAAAAACTGTCCAGATTGACAAATGATGCGTCTTCTTTGGTGAATTTGCCTTTGTCCACCATTATGTCTGGCCGTGAAAGTGGAGTGAACTTGCCGGTAAGGCTTCGGAACTACTTGCTGGTCGGGTCTAAAGTGATTCCAGCAAGCAGGAAAGGTGTTTCCGAGTGTCCGTCGGCGGATAAGGATTCCGTTAAGGCTTTTTTCAAAGCCCACAAGATAAGATGGAACGATCCTGTCTCGCTGTTGACAGTGGTTGATTTCATCGCTGCAATGAATAACTGATTGATTTATGAATTTCAAGAGATTTTATCTGCCGCTGATGGCGCTTGCGCTTGCGGTTGCCTGCTCAAAGGTGGAGATCGAGGAGGCTGGTGATGATGAGAAGGTGAAAGAGACCGAGGTCGCGGTAGATCACTCGATAGTCCGTGGAGAGGCCGTCGTAAGATTCAGCGATGACATGATTTCATTGATTGAGGCCGACCTGGCTCAAGGCAAGGTCGTCACGCGTTCGATGGGACTGAACCAGGCTCTTGATGAGATAGGCATCACATCCATCAGAAGGCTGTTTCCTGATGCCGGTGAATTCGAGGAACGGACCCGGCGCGAGGGTCTTCACAAATGGTACGTGGTGAGCTACGGGACGGATGTTCCTCAGACGAGGGCGGCGTCCGAGCTTGGTTCGGTTCCGGGGGTGGAGTTTCTGGAAAGCCGCCGCAAGGTCGGGGTGGCGGGATTCGATGACCCCGACTATTCAAAGCAATGGGGCTACCTCAACACCGTGCATGCCGGCTACGACATCAATGTGGTCCCGGTCTGGAACAACTACACTGTCGGGGATCCGAAGGTCGTTGTGGCTGTCGTGGACCAGGGAGTGGACATCACCCATCCGGATCTGGCCGCCAACTGTGGATCCTTGCATTATAGCGCCATCAATTACAATAATACGGTGGTGCCTGGCTCCCACGGCACGCACGTGGCCGGGACCATCGCGGCGGTCAACAACAACGGCATCGGATGTTGTGGCGTGGCCGGGGGCGATGCTGCCAAAGGAGAGAAGGGAGTGACGATCATGTCTTGTGAAATCCTGCGGGATGTCGTCACCAACGGCAAGACGGAGACGTTGAACGGGAGTGTTCCCACCGCCATCAAATGGGCCGCGGATCATGGGGCGGTTATCTGTCAGAACAGCTGGGCCTACAGTTACGACAAGGACGGCGACGGAAAGCTGAACTCCTCCGAGCTTGCCAAAGCCTTGGCTGGCAAGGTTAACACCTCGGACAGAGTGGCCATCGACTATTTCATCAAATATGCCGGCTGCGACAATAACGGGAACCAGTTGCCCGACTCTCCTATGAAAGGCGGACTTGTGGTCTTTGCCGCAGGTAACGAGAACATCGCGAACGGGGTTCCGGCGAACTACGAGCCGGTTGTATAGAGCTCGGAGGAGTTCAGCTTTCCGTCGCCGTCCTTTGTGGCTGCCATAGAAAGCAGCGGTGCGAAGGCATGGTATTCAAACTATGGTGATTTCATCGACATCGCCGCTCCAGGGTCTTCGGTCTACAGCACATTTCCGGGCGGTAAGTACGGCAGTCTTAACGGAACATCTATGGCGTGTCCTCACGTCTCTGGCGTGGCGGCCCTGCTGGTCTCCTGTCTGGGTGGTCCGGATTTCACCTGTGACGAACTGAAGGAGAGACTTTTGTCCACAAAGAGAAAGGAACTGGTCCCTTCTAGCATCGGCGGTCTCGTCGATGCCATGGGCGCCTTGGCCTATGGTGGTGATTTCGTGCCGGAGATGGTTAAGGATCTGAAAGCCTCTGCCTTGTCAAACGAAGTGAGTTTGACTTGGTCGGTAACCGGCGATGCTGACGGACATCCGGCCTTCGGCTACTCCGTGTTGACAGGCAAGGACAAGGCCTTGGTGGAATCCGCCGATCCTGCGAACGGTAAGCTTACCGGAGTCTTACAGACTGTTGTCACCATCGACGGCACAGTTGGAGAGGCCGTCTCGGTGGACATCTCCGATCTGGATTTCAGCACCACCTATTATGTGAAGGTTGTGGGGTACTCCTACGCCAGGTCTTACGGAGAGGCCAGCGATGTGCTCTCTTTCGTCACCGGCAGGAACAATCCTCCGGTCATCGAACTTGGCAGCGGGAGCGTGATGACTCTCAAGGCACATGAGACAGCGAAGATAGATGTGTCCATCCACGATCCGGACGGCCACGATTTTACTGTTGCCTACAAGCCAGGCTCCGCCGCCGACTCGTTCGCGCGGACTCTGGATGGAAAGATGACCGTCACGATCAAGGCGCCGGAGGCGGAGCCGGGAGAGTATTCCGGAGAGATAAGCGCTACTGACAAGTACGGAGCCGTCGCGTCGAAGTCAATCAGCTACATAATCCTTGAGAACACCCCGCCTCGGAGAATCAAGGACTTGGAGGATGTGTTCGCCTCCGCGGTCGGAACAGAGTTCTCGTTGAACGCTTCGGACTACTTCACTGACCCTGACGGCGAGGATCTGACCTACAGTTTCACGGTCAGCAATCCATCGGTTGTCCACATGAACCGTAACGGGAACAGAATTATCGGAACCGTGCTTAAATACGGAGCGGCGACCGTCACGGTCACGGCGGCGGACGCAAGGAAGGCGACTGCCACGGCAGAGTTCAGGATCCTCGCCAGAGAGGCTTCTATCGAATATGTCGCCTATCCTAATCCCGTTACCGATGTCCTGAATCTTGCCACCGGCAAGGATGTCGAGGATGTCCACATCAAGATCACCTCCATTACCGGAAAAACGGTGTTCGAAGGGGATCTCAAGGCCAGCGCGTTCAGCCCTGCCAATGTCGACATGTCGGCCTGCGCCCCGGGGAGGTACACGGCGGTCTTCAAGGTCGGAACGAAAGAGCATAGATGTACCATTGTCAAGAAGTAGAGTTTTATAATCAGTGTATTAATATGAGAAAAGTTGCAACGGGCCTCAGGAACATATTCATTGCCTCCCTGACTTTTGTGATGGTGTGTGGTACCGCTTCCGCAGGTGACTACGCTCTTCCTTTCGTGAGGATCGTACGTGATCCGGTGTCGGCCTCCATGGGCTTCGCGGGGGTGGCCTCAGGGTCTGAGACGGCATATTCCTCATTCCGGAACTCTTCTGTCATTCCGCTTTCGGGAGACAGGTTCTCGACAGGGTTCTCCTATCAGAACTGGGCACCGGACGGGGTGAAGACCTCCAACATGAATTTCGGAGCCGCCTTCAAGGCGGGACGTTTCGGATTCGCGGTCGGAGGAGCCTACCAGATGGGGGAGGAGTACATGACGACTGACGCATCAGGCAATCCGAAAGGGACATTCTCGCCGAACGACATGATCGTGAACGGGGGAGTCGGGCTACGGATCTTGGACAATCTGTCAGCCGGTGCGAACGTGCGTTACGCCTCACAGAAGCTTTCCGACGACAATTCCTACTCGGCCATCGCCGCGGATTTCTTTCTTACCTACAGGCTCTCGGATCTGAACATCACCGCCGGAGTGTCTTCCATCGGTTCTTCCGTGAAGTCGGATTCGGGGGATTCATTCAGTTTGCCGGCATCGGCCACGATCGGCGCGGACTGGGCCAGGCAATTCTCTGATTCTCACGGACTCAGGCTCGCAGTTGACGTGGACTGCCTCTTCAGCGGGAACAGGCGAAGTCAAGGCTCACGCCGAAGAATCAAGAATATGCTGTTTGCCCGGGCGGGCTACCACTTCGGCACCAAGGAGGCGGTGCTTCCGTCCTTCGCCACTGTCGGACTCGGGGTAAGATTCTTCGGCGTGAGCCTTGACTTCGCCTACCTTACGGGCAACGACGTGCTCGGCAACTCGATGACATTCGGACTCGGCTATCGTTTCTAAAGTATTATTGATGAAATCCAAAACAAAATTACTTGCGGCCACGGGAGGGATCCTGTGCCTGCTTTCATCCTGTGACAACAACATGAATCCATTGCTTACAGACTCCACGCTGCCGTACGGCGCGCCCCGGTTCGACAAGATCCGCACGGAGCATTATCTGCCCGCCTTCGAGCAGGCCATCGCCGAGGCGAAGGCTGAGATCGACGCCATCGTGAACAATCCGGACGCTCCGACGTTCGAGAACACGGTCGTCGCGCTTGACGAGGCCGGGAGCCGCCTTGATGATGTGGCCGGCATATTCTACAACCTCCTGGAGGCTGACACCAACGAGCGGATGCAGGACATCGCGGAGAAGGTCTCTCCGATGATGACGGAATATTCAATGTACGTCTCGCTGAACGAGCCGCTTTTCGCCCGCGTCAAGGCGGTGCATGAGAGCGGTGTGGCGCTTGAGCAGGATCAGGCCACGCTCTTGGACAAGACCTGGAAGTCCTTTGTCCGTGGCGGAGCCAACCTCGGAGCGGAGGACAAGGCCACCTACAGCAAGCTGAGCGAGGAACTTTCGCTGCTGACGCTCCAGTACGGCAAGAATGTGCTTGCCGCGACCAACGCGTTCACGCTGAATCTTACCGAGGAGGCTGATCTTGAGGGTCTTCCGGAGTTCGTGCGGGAGGCCGCCGTCGAGACTGCGAAGTCGAAGAACATGGATGGATGGG
>OCLB01000316.1_pt1 | contig 11035 bp, 12 predicted proteins | sample 1495901 | NCBI WGS metagenome assembly OCLB01 (sample SAMN03418273, study PRJEB22391) | human gut metagenome | biome: human-gut; feature: organic feature; material: feces | host: Homo sapiens | place: Tanzania | collected 2013-01
CCACGATGGCTCCAAGCCAGTAAGGCATCGCCTTTTTTGTGAAGGCTGATCTCCAACCTTTCTTTTTCTCGATTATCTTGTCCATAATGTTTGTTATTATTCGTTGATTATTTCTGAGGTGGTCGCTTCGACAGGCTCAGCGACCGGCACGGTCATATTCATTGATTGATGTAATCCACTCCGTTATAGTAGTTGACCACGCTGCGCTTGATGAAGTAGGTCAGCAGCGAGTTGAGCCGCTGGGCGTTCGCCTCAAGGTAGTTGTTCGATGCGGTCTGGAACTCGATCGGAGAGATTAACCCCTGCTCCAACTTTTTCATATTCAATGAATATGCTTCCTCCTGCACATCGGATTTTCTCTGCGCCTGAATATAGGCGGCCGACGCTCCGTCGCGATCCTGGACAGCCCTGCGCACCTCGGCGGAGATGTCCCTCATCTTCTGGTCGTACTCGGCTGAAGCCTTGGCGACCGCGTTCTTCTTTCTTGCGATGTTGCTGTGTCGCTGAAGTCCTGAGAAGATTGGAATATTCAGGGACAGCTGGACATATTCACCACCATTGTTCTTGAACTGCGTGCGGAAAGGGTCGGATGCCGAGCCGCTGCCAGGGTAGGTGAAGTAAGTCGTGGACCATCCTGCGTAGGCGTTCAGCGAAGGGAGAAGCTGCCATCTGGCTGTGCTGAGCTCACGCTTGGCGTTCAAGAGGTTATAGCGTGCCACACGTGCGGCCGGGTTGTTCGCCTGCGCGAAATCAACCATATCCTCCAGAGCCAGGGAATCGGTCAGCATCCTTTCGCTGTCAAGGGCCACCGGAAGCTCAGTGTCGATGACAAGCTCGTGATCCTCAGACCAGAACATCACGTCCTCAAGTGTGATCTTAGCGTCGTTGAGCTTGTTGTTGGCCTCAACGAGTTGGTACTGTTTGTCGGCGAGGTTGGAATCCATCTCCACAACATCCGCGTGACCCTTCTGTCCAAGTTCCTCCTGACGGCGGGCTTTTGTGAGAGATTCCTCGGCGACCTCGACCTGAGCCTTGTAGATGTCGGCCAGCTGGCTGTAATAGAGCACGTTGCAGTAGGCTTCCATCGTGGCGAGGCAGATGTCGGCCTCAATCTGGTCTTCCTGCGAGTTGCCAAGAGCGATGGAAGTCTTGGAGATCTTCATATTGTTCACGGCCTTGAATCCGTTGAAGAGAGCGATGCCCGCTCCGACTCCGTAACTGTTGTGGAAGGATGTCGTGGTGACGTAAGTGTTGGTCTTAGGGTCAACCGCACGTCCGAAGTTATAGTAAGCCGAGCTGCTTCCGCTTATCTCAGGGGTGAACGCATCGAAGATCGCATCCCTTCTCGCAAGCCGTGCGTCACCATTGGACGCCTGCTGGATCCTCACCTTGGTGCTGTTGCTGATCGCATATTCCATGCACTCCTTCAGCGTCATCGGAGTCGGAAGCGCCTCCTGCGCGAAAACCGGAGCGGCGACCATCATCGCGAATGTTATGAATATTGTCTTTTTCATATTTCTTTTTCCTTTTCGGTAAAAGACATAAGCATTAGGCGTGCCAAAATATTCAATTAATTAGTTATGAATATTTTAGCGATTCTAGCGCTTTGGAAAAGTGTAAAGAAATTTAACACTGGGTGTAAAGAAACTTTACACTTTCACCAATCACTTCGACAAACTCAGCAACCTGATCTCCCCTGCATTGACGTCAGATCGTGCACCAGAATGTGACGATGAACGGGATGGAGAATTCGAGGACGAAGCCATGGAAGAGGGAGATCACTGAATATTCCTTGCCGGAGGATGCCATGATGATCGGAAGTGTGGTGTCCATCGATGTGACGCCACCGGCGGCTATCGGAGCGAGCGGACCACCTATTCTGACAAGAAGCGGAGCCAGCAGAAGCGTGGCCATCTCCCTTATGATGTTGGACAACAATGCAACGGTACCGAGTTCGGCGCCACGGTAACCGGTTATGAATATGCTGGAGAGGGAATAGTAGCCGAATCCGGAGCCAACGGCCAGACAGTCTGTGGCCGACCTTCCGGGCAGAATCAGTGCGGCCGCAAGCGCCCCGGCGAATGTGCCGAGCATAGTTCCGGATGGAAGCAAAGCCATTCGCACATCAAGGGACTTGAATCTGGAGACAATATTCCTGTCACTTCCTACACCTATGCCCACGAAGAAAAGCAGGGCACACAAGGCGTAGAATGTCAGGTTCCCTTCCACAATTTTCTCCGGCACAATTCCGGACAGGCCGGCTAGGATGCCGAGGACGAAGAAGCCTACTATCACAAGACTGCCTTTCATGACCCTTTCTTTTCGGATTTAAGGTGACGCCACAAAAGCCAGGCGAATAAACAGCTCCCGGCCAGAGACAACACTGCAATGAGCAAAGCGTCCAGACCAAGCGACGGAAGTGATGAGATTATCGTCCCGTTTCCTCCGACCTCAACGCCCAGAAGAAACAACAGAGACCAGATCAGAATGGTCGTCAGCTTTGAGACCCACCCGCAGTCTCTGTTCCTCAAAAGCCTTCCGGCCGCGATTCCCGCAAACAAGAATAATATAACGGTAAACATTCTATTTGAGCCTTGTACAATTTTCTATTTTCTATGCCAATTTCCAAATCGACATCACACCACATTTCATTTGAACATTTCTATCACACAAAACTAACAACTATTCTCCAAACATTCGGAATCAGAGAATAATATTTGATTCTTGATGGTCACTGGAACGGCATTCTCCCTTACAAACCACGTCATATTACAATTTTGTCCACGCAAACTGCCATCCGCCGGATAAACGCGTTGATTTGCACAGTTTGTCCGGCTGAAAGGCTTATCGCCGGACAAAACTTCAAGGTAAGATATGAATTAAGGGACAGTTTTACAGCTGGTTTCCCAAGGAGAGATAGTCCTTGAGCGAATCGACATATTCATTGAACGCCTCGCGGCCAGCGTCGGTCGCGCGGCAGGTGGTGCAAGGTTTCTTGCCTTTGAAGCCCTTCTCTACCGTGATGTAGCCGGCCTCGCTGAGTTTGTCTATCTGCACGCTGAGGTTGCCGGCCGTGGCGCCCGTCTGTTTTCTGATATAGACGAAGTCCGCCTCCTCGACCCCGATGAGGATCGACATCACGGCGAGCCTGAGCTCCGAATGCAGCAGAGGATTCAGTTTTCTGAACATATCCTACCTCTTTATGATTCTGGCGATGATGCCGCCGGCGGTCATAATGATGCCGCTGAAAAGCCATATCAGGCAGATCTGCGCGCCGGCATAGTCAGTGTAAAGTGCACCGAGCAGAACCACAAGCGCTCCCGAAGCGATGATCGGCCAACTCTTGATGACTATGCCCGTGGACAGGATGGTGAAACCGAACAAAGACGTGATGAGGTAGGTGTCAAGCACGAACGGGTTGACCGTGCAAGAGAGGATTGTCAGGCAAACGGCCGTGATTCCGAAAGCGCACCAAATCCAGCCTACAGTCTTGTGGAGATAGGTTTTCGGAGCGTCACTCCCCTTCTTTGAAATGAATATGGCCGCCGGAACTCCGATCACCGGAATGAGAAACCAGAGGTAATTCCAGACCGGATTCCCCGTGCCGTTCCATAAAAGATAGATGAGGGCGGAGACCACCGCCAGTATCACACCCCAAAGGATGTAGTAAGTTCCTTGATTCTTCTCGATCGCACGGCAATTCCTTGCCATCGTCTCGCTGATGATTTTCAGACTTTGCTCAGCCGAAAGATTGTTGTTTGTTTCCATAACATTTTGATTTACATCGTTTCCGTCATTAGCGGTTATGCACATTAGCCCTAACGGCGTCACAAATATAAATAAGTTTACAATATAAACCAAATAAAATCGTCAAGCTATCACGAAAATCATATCATCAGCATTATCCGCCCCTCCGTAATAGTCATAGACATCTTGATAGTCAAGGTCAAGCTGCTCCAGAATCTCTTCCGAGGAAAGGCCGGTGACGATCTTCTTCCCGCCAGAGTTCAGCACCACACCGTTCCCTCGCCCGTCATCCTGCATCAACAGCCTTCCCCTCAGCCCGACCGAGCCACTTCTCACCTTATCTAAGATAGCAAGAGAAGGTGATTGCTTCCATCTGAGAGATTTATATCCCTTTAATTTCACCGTAGTATCAGCTCCGTCCTTATATGCGTCATAAAGATCATCAACAGATATTTCAAATGGTAGTCTGGGGTTATTATCGAGACCTTCACCCTCAATATAATCACCATTCAATTTCAGTTTATACCTACGTTTTTGTTGTCTGGTCTTAACATAGGTAATTCCTTCCAAGCATTTAACAAACTCATTTTTGGTCAGTATAATATACTTACTAACAATTACTTATTCCGCCCCAGAGCCGCCGTCCAGATGTCGTTCATCCGGTCTTTGAGGGACTGGGGAGCGAGGATCTCGACGGAGGAGCTTCAGGAGAGGAGGGCCATCACAAAATCGTTGGTGATTTTCAGACGGAGGGTCACTTCTACATATTCTTTTATGCCGCTGAGCTTGTTCACTATCGCACTTAATCGCCTGATCTGATTCAACATATTCGGAAGCGTTTCCTGCAAATACAGCGAACCAAGGCGACAAAATCTGTCGTTCCTAAAAGAAATGTAAGGATATTACAAAGCCTCCATCCATTCCTCCGCCTCTATGGTCTGGAGGCAAAGGAGAGAACCATCTCGTAAAGCGCTGATTATAAAGCGGTGCAGCACCACCTTCTTATTCTCAATCAATTGTAAAACGCTGGCCTCTTATTTTGACTACCAGCATTTTACAACACACACTAAATAAGGTAATTATGTGTCAGCCAAACATTTACTCACCTTCAGGCTCCATTGTGAATATAGCCCTGATTCTGGCCATATCGAACTTCTCGGAGCGATCGTAGCAATAGACACCGTTCTGCTCCTGCTCGACATCGGTCAGCTGGGTATAGCAGAAACCGCAGATGCTCTTGGACATGGAGACGACAGCCTTGACCTGAGCCTCCAGCCTCTTGTAGAAGTCCTCCATCGAGACAACGCTCTTGCCGTAGCCCCAAGACTGGGTCGTTGAGTTGACGGTCGTGGCATCCTGACCCTTGACCCATTTGATGCCGCCGAACTCATCAAGGATGTACGGAATCGAGCCGTCATATTCATAGAAAGTGTAAGGCTCGCCACCGTAGCGGGCAGGGTCGTTGAAACCGATGTTGTTGATCCGGCCCTTGTAGGTCTGAACAGGTCTGGTGAACAGTTTGCCGTCATTCCAGATTATCTCTTTCAGCTTCTCAGGATCCTGCTCATAGTGATGCTCAGTCCAGATGTCTGTCTTGACCTGGATGCCACCGCTGCAGATGTTGATCGGACGGGTAGGATCCAACTGCTTTGTCAAGGCATAGATGTCCTCGCTGAAACGCGGGTACTGGACATTGTCTGGCCAGAACTCCTCATTCATCGGAGTCCAGGTGATTATGGAAGGATAGTTTCTGTCACGCACGACACATTCGGCCCACTCACTCAAGAAGTTACGGGCGGGCTCAACGCCATTGAGCTCGATTCCCCAGCTCGGGAACTCCGCCCATGTCAGGTAGCCAAGCTTGTCGGCCCAATAGTGGAAACGCTCCTCGAACACCTTCTGGTGCAGTCTCGCACCGTTGAATCCGGCGCTCCTGGAAAGTTCGATGTCGTGCTTCAAAGCCTCGTCTGACGGAGCTGTCCACTGGCTCTGAGGATAATAGCCCTGATCAAGCACAAGTCTCTGATAGTAAGGAACATTATTCAGGAATATCTTGTTGCCCTCAATGTGAACCTTCCTCATCCCGACATAGGACTTCACCTCATCAATGACCTTCCCATTCTTATCAAGCACCTGATAGTCAACATCATAAAGGAACGGATTCTCAGGACTCCAGGTTTTGAGTGTCTTGAACGGAATCACGGCCACACTGCTGTTGGTGGCGGAAACCTCCTTCTGAGCCACCGGTTTCTTTGGCGAATCCGGATCAGTTACCGTGATCTTCAGGCTCGCCGCACCTTCTTTGTAGAACGCCGGACGAACAACGAGCTGCTTCTGGTCGATGTCAGTGTTGACCTGCACGTTCTTCAGACCGTTCTCCGCGATGGATTCCATCCACACGGTCTGCCAGATTCCGGTTGTACGGATATATTCACAATCGTGGGAGCCCAACATCAGGGATTGTTTTCCGGCAGGCTGGTTCATGCTCCTAAGGTCGCTCTGGGCGTACACTACAAGGTCATGCGAAGTGCCAGGGGCAGCGAAATCAGTGATGTCAAACGAGAATGATGACGAGCCTCCGAAATGGCGGCCGACAAATTTACCGTCAATGAAAACCTCTGACTGATAATAGACCGCGCCGAAGTTCAGAAGGACTCTTTTCCCTTCCCATGAAGCCGGAACGTCTATCGTCCTGTGGTACCAGATGCCGGTCACGAAATCAGTGTGGCCTACTCCGGACAATTCACTTTCCGGAGAAAACGGCACCAGAATGGTCCCCTGGAAGCCTTTGCTCTCCGCATACCCTTTCTCAAGACCAACATGGTTCAAATCAAGCTCAAACGACCATTTGCCGTTCAGATTGACCCAATCGGTCCTCTCAAACTGCGGCCTTGGATATTCCGGTCTCGGAATATTCTCTCCCGCCGCAACGCTCATGGTCGCTCCCAAAACCAGAAGAGCGGCCGCGATGAATTGTTTTACCATCTTTTTCATTTTGAATATAATCTATTATCTTACATTAATTTCCAATGAATATCCCCGAGTGTTTCTCCTGTGCCGGGTAATCAATGACGTTCGGAGAACTCACATCCGCAGAAGGTCTGGTTATACATGTCCCATTCCTTTATCAGAGCGTTTCGGAGTTCCTGAAGACCGCCACGACGCCAGTTCTGATTCCACCACAAGACTTTATTACGTCCGGACAAAAGGGACTCCGGACCTACCTCAGAATCCAAATCGGTAACGGATTCATTATCACAAGCACCGTTGACAACATCGCAGGCCCAACGGCCGGCCGTATCGACCTGCTCCAGGTCCTTCCAACGGGAAGAGGCCAGGGTTGTGGTCAAGAGGGTGTAGCCGTTCACTGCGGCATAGCGTGCCGCTCTCAGAAGGCGGAACTTGAAGCACTCAAGGCAGCGGGGACCTCGTTCGGGCATGTCGGCGATGCGGATGACCGGTCCCTGAACCTGCCGATGAGACGCTGCGCCACCGGAATTGGTCGCTTCGACAGACTCAGCGACCGCCGGAATTGGTCGCTTCGACAGACTCAGCGACCGGGATTGTCTCCAGCTGACGGACAAAGGCCAGCCATGCGGCGTGATCATATTCATCATCAATCGTTTCGAGGCCGTGCGCGGCGGCATATCGGATAAGCTCGTCACGGCGGATGGAATATTCCCGGAAAGGGACGATGTTGGAGTTGCTGAAGAATATTCCGGGACGCAAGCCGGCGCCGACCATCCATTCGATGATGGCGGTCGAGCAGGGAGCGCAGCAGCAATGCAGCAGGATGCGTTCTTTCGAGAGGTCACAACCTTCCGGCGGCTCTGGTGAGAATCCTTTTTTATGAATATTCTTGTTCGGCATTTCTGTAACAAACATAACGATTTTTCTTGAGAGACAGAAGTTTCAGACACTGTACCTAAAAGATTGTTAATCAAATACTTGACCCAAGCATCCTCTACAGAGAACAAAGGGAGAACATCACATTAAGCAATTAATAATCAACTTATTACCCACCACGAAATTCAAATTCGCGATCCAAATCCGATTTTGTCGTAAGAACTTTTAATGCTAACTTTAACGGAAAGATAGACTGACCGGTTATCGGCCGGCCTCCAGACGGAGCCGGACTTTACTTACCGGATTGCCACCGACAATCAGAAAGTTGATAGAAAAACCATTGACAAAACAGAAAGACTAAAAGGAGCTATGATCGAAAAGGACGAGAGATTCACTTTGGCGGAGAGATATGTGGAAGAGACGGGGGTCTCCGTGTTCCTGACCGGCAAGGCCGGCACGGGAAAGACAACGTTCCTTAAGGAAATCGTGCGGAAGACATCCAAGCGGTTCGCGGTCGTGGCCCCTACCGGAGTGGCGGCCATCAATGCCGGCGGAGTGACCATACATTCGTTCTTCCAGCTGCCGCTTTGTCCGTATCTACCTGACGTAAAAGAGCTTGTTACCGAATATCAGATGCCGGAGCGGATGCGTTCCCTGCGGAAGGAAAGGGTGAAGATCCTGCGGACTCTTGACCTTCTTATCATCGATGAGATCTCGATGGTGAGGGCCGACATTCTGGACGCGATCGATGACATCTTGAAGCGCTATCGGCGCAACGACCGGCCGTTCGGAGGGGTGCAACTGTTGATGATCGGGGATATTCAGCAGCTTCCGCCGGTCGTACGGGAGTCGGAGAGGCCGTTTATGGAGCAGGTATATTCATCGCCTTTCTTCTTCAATTCCAAGGTGTTGCAGCGGCTGCCGTACGTGACGATCCAGCTGGAGAAGGTCCACAGGCAGAGCGACAGAATATTCCTTGACATTTTGAATGAGGTGAGGTCGGGAAGGCCGAGTGAATGGGCTCTGAGCGAGCTGAACAAGAGGTTGGACCCTGGTTTCGTTCCGCCTGAGAATGAGCGATGGATCCGTCTCACGACCCATAACGCGCAGGCGGATTCGGTCAACGAGGCGAAAATGAACGCCTTGAAGACCGACGAGGCGACTTTCGAGGCACAAGTCGAAGGAATATTTCCGGAAAACGCCTATCCCGCTGAGACTCAGCTTCGTCTGAGGGTCGGGGCGCAGGTGATGTTCGTGCGCAACGACACTTCCGGCGAGGCGCGCTACTACAACGGAAAGATCGCGACTGTCGAGAAGGTCAAGCCGCAACTGATCGTAAAGGACGAAAGCGGTGACAGAATCGAAGTCACGACCGAGAAATGGGAGAACATCCGCTATGGACTGAATGAGGAAACCGGTGAGATTGAGGGGATTGTGGACGGAACGTTCGAGCAGGTCCCTCTGCGGCCGGCGTGGGCGGTGACGATCCATAAGAGCCAGGGACTGACGTTCGACCATGTCATCATCGACGCTGGAGCGGCGTTCTCGTTCGGCCAGGTCTATGTGGCCCTTTCCCGCTGTCGCACCCTCGAAGGTATCGTCCTGACCACCCCGATCACCCGGCGCTGCACGTTCACCAGCGAGGAGGTCACGGCGTTCGAAAGCAGCCGCGAGCCTGCGGAGGAAGCGCAGCTCAAACTGCCCGCTATGGCCAATGAATATTTCACCTCGACCCTCTGCGATGCCTTTGACCTTCAGCGGCTTCGCTACCTCTACAACAGGGTTAACCGAATATATCAGGTCAACCTGTCGAATCTCTATCCGGATCAGGCCGGCAGGTTCAACACGGTCGGTGCTGGAATATCGGAACCGGTTGGTGAGACAGCACCTCAACAGGACTCCGGCAAAGATAACCAAAAGACTTTCGCCGGAATCCGTTCGCTCTGCGACACGGCCCAGAAGTTCCAGAAACAGATCCGCTACATCGCCGCGTCCATCCACAGCGGCGCGCCGGACGACTTCCCTCTCCTGCGGGAGCGCGTCACCAAGGCTTGTGAATATTTCCGGAAAGAGTTGAAGCCGTTGGCTTTGTTCGCCTCTCCGCTGACGCTCGTCGAAATAGATGACAAGGAGGTCAAGAAGGCTTTCAAGGCGGCGGCCGAGGAGTTTCTTGGTGAATTGAGATTCCGTCTGACGCTTTTTGAGACTGTCTTGTCGGAAGGATTCAGCACGAAATCGTATCACAAATTAAAGACGGACAACGAGTTGTCGGACGAAAGGTCGTTGAAGGCGTTGGTCAGGTCACTTATTTCTCCGCAAGTGAAGTCTTCTGCATCTGAGACATCGCCTCGGCAGGTTCAGCGACCGGAAGGAACAGCTCGGCAGGGTCAGCGACCGAGAAGAGTTTTCTGGTGGAGGATGATGTAGGCGGGGCGAACCGTCCATCGCAAAACAGACCCAAAAACCAGCCGACGGACAGTCGCAGGAATCAGACACCTACACCGGCAGCCTCCATCCGGAACTGGTACAGGCACTGATCGACTGGAGGCGTGAGAAGTACCAGAAGGACAACGTCCCCGCCTACATCATCCTCCACCAGAAAACTCTTCTGGCCATAGCCGACCTCGCCCCTGCCACACGTGAGGAACTCCTCACCGTCAAAGGCTTCGGCAAGTCCAAGTGCGACAAGTACGGCGACGAGATTCTGGATGTCATCCGGCAAAGCCTCAAGAACAAATGACATCAATTTTCTTATTGAAACCGTCTGTCAATCTTATAGCAATAGCCCATCAACCGATGATCGATGACGCCGGCCATCGCTAAAACAGCGTATCCCCAGAAAGGGCATAGGATTGTTTTTCAGCCTTTAACGCTTCAGAAATGTGACAAACCAAGCGTTGCTTTATCAAGACCTCAAGCTTGTAGAATTTTTCTATAGGTATCGCAAGCAACGTTTTATCACCATTATTAATTCCAATCCTGAAGCTAACCTCAAGTACTTTTCCACTATCCGGATCAACCACATAAGTCAAGAAAACACTTCCTTGACTTTTTGCATAAGTGTTAATTTCATCATCGCTAAAAACGTCCCTTACTATCTTCTTAAATTGGACCGCATCTGATGTCGCCATATGCCCCATTCCAGAAGCATAGGTATAATATACGGTTGGATCTGAGCCAACCTTATGGCGAGGGACCTCCCTCATATGGTTGGCGGTATTCCCAACATACACACTCCCTGGGTAATGTGTTACGCGATACCTTACATTATTATATTCAACATATTCTTTGCTTGAATAATAATCTTGTGCTTCCGTGTTTAACGAGAATACCGAAATAAGTACAAGTATACTTATTATATTAACTATCCGACTTTCTTTCATTACTTACTACTTTTTGGGAATACTTTATAATAGTTTTTTAATATTTCATCAAGATTTAT
>OCLB01000327.1_pt1 | contig 10935 bp, 9 predicted proteins | sample 1495901 | NCBI WGS metagenome assembly OCLB01 (sample SAMN03418273, study PRJEB22391) | human gut metagenome | biome: human-gut; feature: organic feature; material: feces | host: Homo sapiens | place: Tanzania | collected 2013-01
GACATCCTTGATGCAATAGCCGTTCGGCGGCAGGGCAGAGTTCGGAGCGATCGCTTTTTTTTCACTTGGGCGCATGTCACGCCTCTTTTGCCCCGATTTCCCCGGTTCTGTGCCGCCCGCCCTTCCGCTAACGGCGGCGGAAAGGTGTTTGCTGTTTTCGGCTGAATGTCCCGAAATTTGCAAATCGGCTGTGCATTGAGTGCTGTCGTGCCGGTTCCTTTGCATTGCATTTCGCTCTTTCGAGAAGGCTGCTGCCCGAATCCGTGCCTTAACGGCCTGCAAATCATGCCGCACTGCACCGATGCTGCCTTCCGCGATAAAATCTCCGAAGGGGTTTGCAATTACGGCGGCACGAACGCATGAAAACAAGGCTGTACCGCTGAACTCATCGGAGTCATCGGAAAACCGAAATGATGCAAAATCTTCTCCGTCAATAAGATAAACGGTAAATCCGCCGTGCGGCGGTTTTTCACGAAGTTTCAGTACAAAGCGGGTGCTTTTGCCAACTGTTGTCAGTCGAATCGATCCGCTTAAACTTCCGCGTAATGTGATGAATCCTACCATATCGCCGCCCTCCCTTCTGCAAGAATATGCTGTGGGCACGCAAAAGTTGCAAAAATGCGAAAAAATTTTAACAGACATACCCGGGAGCATGTAAAAACTTATATATGAAACAAGGTGCTCACAGGGGACGTTTGCCCTTGTTCATTTCGGTATAGGTATGCTATAATACCATTGGAGGAGTTTGGCTTTGTTATATGAGCTTATAAAACCTTATAGTTCCGTTTCGCTCATCGGCATGTGCAAAAATGCGGGAAAAACAACGGTGCTTAATCGATTGATAAAGGACTGCCGCAGGATGGACGAGAGCATTGCGCTGACATCCATCGGAAGGGACGGGGAGCGAAGCGACCTTGTGACGAACACGAAAAAGCCCGAAATTTTCGTTTACGACGGCACGATTATTGCAACAGCCGAAAAGCTGCTTTTTGCGGGCGGAAATTTGTCCGATTCCGGAAATGATGCGCAAAAGAACGGCATGAACAGCGGTATTTCCCGGGAAATACTGGACACAACAGGAATGCCGACGCCTATGGGAGAGGTCATTATCCTTCGTGCATGCAGTGACGGCTTTATTCAGCTTGCGGGTCCGTCCATGACGGCGCAGCTTGCGCGGCTTAAAAAACGCATGTTTGAGCTCGGCGCGGCAAAAGTCATTATCGACGGTGCGCTGAGCCGAAAATCGCTTGCAATGCCGGCTGTCAGCGATGCGGCAATACTGTGCTCGGGTGCAAGCTATTCCCCGGATATTCGAAAAACTGTTGAAGATACATGCTTTTCGGCGGAGCTTATGATGCTGCCGCAAACGGAGCGGACGGAATATGTGCATCAATGCAAACAAAAATACGGCGTGTTTTTCGGCAGCGGAACCCATGGCGGTGAGCAAACGGAGTTTTCGGAGCTTTCCCGCGCGGCGGAACTTGTTCGAAAAGGCGGCGCAGAGGCTGTTTTGATGCGCGGCGGGGTGCCGGATTCGGCGGCAAATGCGCTTATTGCGGCGGGACGTGCGCTGAACGGACTTGAGATTATTTGCGAGGATGGCAGCAGGCTGCTGCTTTCGCATAAAAACTATGAAAAACTTGTTCGTGCAGGTGCAAGATTTACCGTTCTGAACAAAACGCGGCTGCTTGCGGTGACGGTCAACCCGTTTTCCGCAAAAGGCAGTCATTACAACAAAACGGAGTTTTACGATGCCATGTGCAGCGGTCTCGGCGGACGCGTGCCGGTGCTTGATGTTGTGAGCGAATTCGGCTGCGAGGCAGCGGAGTAAACGCGCGTGCGTAAAATCGATACTCCTGCGCTTTCGCGAATAAATGATAAAAAACAAATTGACATTATAAGACTATGCTTGACAAACAACAGCGGGCAGCGATAGGATTTGCCTACATAATTGAAAATTTGCAGACTTGTTCCCCCTTCGGAGAGGAGCTTGCGCGGCATACCCATGCGTATCCGTGTGAAGAGAATGCGCGGCTTTGCCGCGAACTGGAAAACGTTCGCCTGCTTGCGGAAACGATCCGCAGCGATGCCGCAAGGGAGGCACTGTCCGCCGCCGAGCGTGCGCTCATGCAGCTTAAAGATGTTCGCCGTTCGGTCGCGCGAAGCCGCGAAATGACGCTTACAGACGTTGAATTCTTCGAAATTAAACGTTTTTTGATAAGGCTTGATGCGCTTGCGGAGGCATTTTCAAAGATTCCCTGCGGCGAAAGGCTGAATGAAATCGATATTCACCCTCTGCCGCGCGCGCTTTCAATAGTTGACCCGGACGGAATGCGTGCAATGACTTTTCGCGTGAGCGACAGCGCATCCGCGGAGCTTGCGAAAATTCGGCGCGAGCGCAAACGGGTTGACGCCGAACTGCGCCGAGATCCTGTCGAGGGGCGGGATGCGCTTGAAGCGGAGCGAACTCTGCTTGCCGCAAGGGAGGAGAGCGAAGAACTGCGCATCCGCACGGAGATGACAATAGCTTTTGCTGCATATTCCAACGAGGCGGAGCAGGTGATTAAAAGCATTGCAAGGTTCGATTTTGCGCTTGCAAAAGCAAGACTTATGTGCAGCAGGGGCGGCAGCATTCCGAAAGTTTATGCAAACGGGCAGCGGGTTCTTCTTAACGAAATGATTAACCCGCAGACAGCCGATGCACTGCATTCGTCGGGGCGAAAGTTTACCCCGGTCAGCATTGAGCTTTTATCCGGTTCAACCGTTATCACGGGCGCAAACATGGGCGGAAAATCCGTTGCGGTCAAAACGCTTGCGCTGAACGTGCTGCTTGCGCTGTGCGGCTTCCCTGTTTTTTGCAGGGAAGCAGAATTGCCGCATTTTGCCGGCATACACTTGCTCTGTGAGGATATGGAGGACAGCTTGGGCGGACTTTCGAGTTTCGGCGGGGAGATGATTCATTTTGACGGCATTCTTTCCGAAATAAAAACCGAAAGCACCGCACTCGTTCTGCTTGATGAATTTGCGCGCGGAACGAACCCGCACGAAGGTGCGGCGCTTGTGCGGGCGGCAGTGAAGTATTTCAACAATCGACGCGGCTGTTTTGCGCTGATAACAACGCATTTCGATGATGTTGCGTGCTGTGCGCCCATGCATTATCAGGTCATCGGGCTCAAAAACGTTGAACCTGCCGTGCTTGATGCAGCATTGGCGGGAAACGATGCTTCGAGGGCTTCCGTGCTGCCGAAGCTCATGGACTACGGCTTGTATCGCGTTGCAAGCGATGTGAATCCGCCGCGTGATGCGCTGGCGATTTGCAGAGCAATGCGTGTTTCCGATGAGTTCATGCGCTGTGTAAATGCGGAGGAAACAAAACAGTGAACCCCGTGCCGCGAAGAGACGGAACGAATGCGGCATTAAACATAAAAATTAAAATGTCTGAAAGGCAGAATACAGGAGGATTTACAATATGAAATCAGGAAACAAAAAACACAATGTGCGCATTGCGGCTCTTATCGCGGCAGTGCTTGCGCTCTGTCTTGCGCTGACAGGCTGCATGATGGGCAGCGGCAAACAGCCGAGCATCAATGCAGAGGACGATTCAACCGTTGCATATGCCGACAGGCAGCTTACCTTTGCGCAAAATGTGCAGTCGATTCAGGTGAACGTCAACACAGCGGTCGGATTCTTCTGCTATGAAGACAATATGTATAAAATCTTGACCGATAAGACCGACAGCGGTTCCGATGCTTTGGATACAGACGCATCGTATGCGACAGACGCACCGGATGTGACAGCCGCACCGGATTTGACAGCCGCACCGGACGCGACAACTGCTCCGGACGCACCGAAAGCTGGCACGGCCGAAGACAACACGGTTAAATATACCGTTGAGCTTTTTGAAAAGGATAAGGACGGAAACCTTTCGGAAACGCCGGCATCTTCAGATAAATTCACTTATGAGATCAACGAAAAAAACGGCTATCTGTTTGTGAAATCCTCCGTTCTCGGCGAGATTCGCATTAATGCATCCTGCGCCAACGGCAGCGAATTGAAAGAGACTGTAAAGCTCAATGTCAACCGTCAATCGGTGAGCCTTTTCGACATTGTGATGTTCGTTATCGGTCTGTATCTGCTCTATTCCGCAATTTCCGGCCGCGGCAGAATCTTTGATGCCGAGTTTGTCAAAGAGGGCATGGAAGCAAAACACAAAAAGGCAATGCGCATAAGCTGCCTTGCAGCGGCTGTCATCATGATTGCGGCGGGCGTTGTTTCCGCTCTAGACGGTTTCGGCAAGCTGCAAACGGTCAGCATGATTCTGTTCGGTCTGCTCTGCGCCGTGTTTGTTGCGGCGATCATTTGGACGGGCAAATACGTTGACAAGAACGCAAAGCGCGAAGCTCAGCAGCAGCCGGGAGGCGGCACGCTCCGCGCACCCAAAGCGGCGTTCGAGTTTGACGATGATGAACCCACAATAGACGACGTTAAGAAATAATCAGCGGAACAGCTCCGCAATCGATTGAACTTTGACTGAAGGCTGAATCCGGCGGAGCTTTTTGCGGAAGTCCTGCGGATATAAACACAAAAAATAACTTGAATTAAGTGAGGCAAGCAATGGAAAACAACGAGAACATCGCTCTTTCGGAAGAAACGGCAGCTCCCTGCGGTGCAGACACGAAGCGCAGCGCCGGGGACATCGTGAAGCATTATGCGGACAGGTACTTTATTAAGGCTCTCGGAGCAATGGCAAAGGGTCTTTTCGCCTCTCTGCTCATCGGCACGATAATTGCGCAGTTTGCGCGTATTCCCGCACTTTCGGGCATTCTTGACCCGATTGTGAAGGTTGCACAGAACGGCTTTGTTGTCGGCGGTGCGATCGGCGCGGCGATTGCTGTCGGGCTTGGTGCGAAAGCTCTGACACTCTGCGCTGCGGTCGTTGCCGGAGCGATAGGCTATACAAGCGGCGCAGGCGGCGCGGGTCCTATCGGGGCTTATATTGCTGCCGTTATCGGAATCGAAATCGGAAGGCTTGTTGAAGGCAAAACAAAGGTTGATATTCTTCTTGTTCCCATTGCGGTGCTGCTGACGGGCGGCGTTGTGGGCGTGCTTCTCGGGGCACCGCTCGGTGCATTTATGAAGTGGCTCGGTTACATAATCGGCAAGGCAACCTATCTGAACCCGATTCCGATGGGCATCATAGTTTCCGTTGTTATGGGCATCATTCTGACGGCTCCGATTTCAAGTGCCGCAATTGCCTCCATGATATTTGTAACGGCAAATGCCGCACCGGATGTTAAAACCGGGCTTATGCTTGCAGCGGGTGCCGCAACGATCGGCTGCTCATGCCAGATGGTCGGTTTTGCTGTTTCAAGCTTCCGCGAAAACCGCTGGGGCGGCATTGTTTCTCAGGGACTCGGCACATCAATGCTTCAGGTGCCGAATATATTGCGTCATCCTGCAATCCTTGTTCCGCCGACGCTTGCAAGCGCGATACTCGGACCGTTCGGAACAACGGTGTTCCAAATGCTGAACGAGGGCATTTCGGGCGGCATGGGTACCTGCGGATTTGTGGGTCAGATAGGAACGTTTACGACAATGCTTCAAAACGGCAGCGAGTGGTGGTCGATACTGCTTCGCGTGCTGCTGCTGCATATTGCTGCTCCCGCTGCGCTTTCTCTGCTTTTCAGCGAAATAATGCGCAGGCTCGGGTGGATAAAACAGAACGATATGTTGCTTGACTGAGCTGTGCGGCAGCGAAACGTTTTTAAGTTTTTCTTGAAAGGAAATGAAGAACATGGAAAAATTCTATTTATATAACACTCTCACAAAGCGCGTGGACGAGTTTGTGCCGCGCGAGACGGGCAAGGTCAGCATGTATACCTGCGGCCCGACCGTTTATCATTTTGCGCATATCGGCAACCTCCGCTCCTATATCATGGAGGATGTGCTCGAAAAATTCCTGCGCTATATCGGCTATGATGTGAAGCGTGTGATGAACATAACGGACGTTGGGCATCTGTCAAGCGACGGTGACACCGGCGAAGACAAGATGGTCTCCGGTGCGAAGCGCGAGGGCAAAACCGTTATGGAGCTTGCAAAATTCTATGAGAATGCGTTCTTTGACGATTGCCGCAAACTGAACATCAAAACTCCCGATGTTGTTGAACCTGCGACGAACTGCATTGCCGAGTACATAAAACTTATCGAAAAGCTGTTTGAGAACGGCTATGCATACGAAGCGGGCGGAAATATCTATTTTGACACCTCCAAACTCAAGGATTATTATCAGCTCACGGGGCATTCGTCGGATGACTTGCTTGTGGGTGTGCGCAGCGATGTTGAAGAGGACGGAAACAAGCGCAACAAGTCAGACTTTGTGCTTTGGTTCACAAAATCCAAATTCGATTCTCAGGAATTGAAATGGGACAGCCCGTGGGGCGTCGGCTATCCCGGCTGGCATATCGAGTGCTCTGCAATCAGCATGAAGCATCTCGGCGAGTATCTCGACCTGCATTGCGGCGGTGTGGACAATATTTTCCCGCATCACACAAACGAAATTGCGCAGAGTGAAGCGGCCGTCGGGCATCCGTGGTGCAGCCACTGGTTCCATGTTCAGCACCTGAATGACCGTGAGGGCAAAATGAGCAAGTCGAAGGGCAATATCCTGACGGTTTCCGTTTTGCAGGAAAAGGGTTACGACCCTCTTGTATACAGAATGTTCTGCCTGCAAAGCCACTACAGAAAGCCGCTTGAATTCAGCTACGATACGCTGGATAATTCAAAAGCTGCTTACGAAAGGCTGCTCAACCGCATTGCGGGCATACCTCAAGAGGGCGAAACGAATGCGGCACAGTTTGAAGATTACCGCCGCCGCTTTATCGAAAAAGTGGGCAACGATTTGAACACTTCACTCGGTCTGACGGTGCTTTACGATCTTCTGAAGGATTCGGATGTGAACGGCGCGACAAAACGCGCAATTATTGCGGATTTTGACAGGGTGCTTTCACTTAATCTGCTTTCGGGCGGCACGAACACTGCGGAAGAGCATTCGGATGAGTTTGTTCGGTATGTTGAAGGACTCATTCGCGAACGCGCAGAGGCAAAAAAGAACAAAAACTATGCCCGTGCGGACGAAATTCGTGCGGAGCTTGCAGAAAAAGGCGTTACGCTTAAGGATTCGAAGGAAGGCACAAGCTGGACAAAGGCATAAATCCGGGAAGAACCGCAAAGCGGAGGGGCAATAATCTTTGCTCCCCCGCCGAAATTTATTCGGAGTGTTTGTTCCTAAATATTGAAATTAACAAAAAACTAACGAAACATAACGAAATATAACGAAGAAAGGTGTGATATTATGAGAAAATGCGCTGTCGGCGGTCAGGCCGTTATGGAAGGCGTTATGATGAAATCCGACAAGGGTATTGCAATGGCAGTGCGCCGCGCGGACGGAAAAATTGTTGCAAGTTACAAAAATCAGGTTTCAAAAGCGCAGAAGGGCACTTTTTGGGGCCTGCCTGTAATTCGCGGAGTTGTTGCGCTTGTTGAATCGCTCACAACCGGCATGTCCACAACGATGGATTCCGCAAAAATGTACGGCGAAGATGCGTTTGCGGATGAGGAACCGACAAAATTCGAAAAATGGCTTGCAAAAACTTTCGGAAAATCCGTTGAAAAAATCGCAATAACAGTTGCGCTTGTGCTTGGCGTTGCGCTTGCTGTCGGGCTTTTTGTGCTTCTTCCGCAGCTGATTTCGTCGATGATTTTCGGGCAGACAAAGAGCCTTTGGCGTTCGCTCGTCGAGGGTGTTTTGCGCGTGGGAATTTATATCGGTTATCTTTTCGGCTGTTCCTGCATAAAAGACATGAAGCGGCTTTTTATGTATCACGGTGCGGAGCATAAAACAATTGCCTGCTATGAAGCAGAGGATGAACTTGTTCCCGCCCGCGCAAAAAAATACAGCCGGCTGCATCCGCGCTGCGGAACGAATTATCTTTTCCTTGTGATGGCGATATCGATTCTGTTTCTTACCGTTATCGATGCCGTGTTCATCTACGGATTCAAATTTGAAATTCAGAACAGCATTCTTGAATTCCTTTTCCGCTTCGGCGTCCGCATAATCTGCATTCCGCTCATTGCGGGCATAAGCTACGAGGTGCTGCGTGCAGCGGCAAAGAGTGACGGTTGGTTTGCAAAAGTTGTTCGCGCTCCCGGCATGGGCTTGCAGCTTATCACAACGAAAGAACCCACCGAGGATATGCTTGAGGTTGCAATTGCGGCATTTTATATTGCAATGGGTGAAAGAAGCTGCGATTACTATAATAAACTTGCGGATGAACCCGAAAACCCGCAACCCGCCGATGCAGCGGAGCCGCACGAAAACGCAGAGGCGGCAGAAGCCGAAAACACGGAATGCACCGGAAATGCAGAACCTGAAGCAAAAGCGGAAACGGCGGCCGAGGCGCAATGACAATTCGCGATGCCGTTGCACTTGCCCGAAAGGAGCTCGTTGAAACGAGCCTTGAAGATGCGGAGTTTGAAGCGCGCCAGCTTGCGGCATTTTGTCTCGGAAAACGCAGATTGTACACGTTTGAGTTTGCGGATGAAATGCCGGGCGATGCGCTGAAAAAGCTTCAAAGCTGCATAATGCGCAGAAAAAATCATGAGCCGCTGCAATACATAATCGGCGAGTGGGAGTTCATGGGACTGCCGTTCACGGTGAACGAAAACGTGCTGATTCCGCGTGCGGACACGGAAACGCTTGCCGAAGCAGCGGAAAAAATCATTGCGGAACGAAAGAACACAACTGCACCCGTAAAATTTCTTTTGGATGTCTGCACGGGCAGCGGCTGCATAGGAATTTCAATTGCCAAGCGGACGGGCGTTCCCGCGCTGCTTTGCGACATAAGCCCCGAGGCTGTTTCCGTTGCGAAAAAAAACATTCAATTAAACGGCGTCGGGGAGCTTTGCATGTGCAGACAGGGCGACCTTTTCGAGGCCGCGCTGCCCTTTGCAAAAGAGCGGGCAAGCGGGTTCGACATTATAACAATTAATCCGCCTTATATATGCACCGATGTTATACACTCACTTCAGCCGGAGGTTTTGCGCGAACCGATGATTGCACTTGACGGCGGCGCGGACGGATTGGAGTTTTACAGGCGCATTCGGAAGGGTTATTCATGTCTTTTGAACCCCGGCGGCGTGCTGCTGCTTGAAACAGGCTTCGATCAGGGCGCGGCGGTTTCAGAGCTTTTTGCGAATGACGGAGCTGTTTCCGTGCTTTCGGACATTTGCGGAAACGATCGCGTGGTGGTTGTTGAAAAAAGATTGAATCGGGGTTGAACAATTGCCCAAACATATGAAAGATAACAGGATATGCTGAACAGACTTAAACAGATGAAGCTGCATTATGAGCAGCTTGCGGAAAAAATCGCCTCCCCGGAGGTCATGGCGGATATGAACGCATGGCGTGAGCTGGTCAAAGAGCATTCAACGCTTGAACCGATAATTACCGCTTACGATGAATACCTTGAAACGGAACGCGGCATTGCGGATTGCAGGGCGATGCTCGATTCGGAAGAAACCGAGCAGGAGATGCGAACCCTTGCGGAAGAGGAGCTTGCGGAGCTTTCCCATAAAGCGGCGCAGCAGCAGGAGAATCTTAAAATTCTTTTGCTTCCGAAGGATAAAAACGATGAACGAAACGTTATTATGGAAATACGCGCGGGCACGGGCGGGGATGAGGCGGCACTGTTCGGCGCCGTGCTGATGCGGATGTATCAACGCTATGCCGAGCGGCATAATTTCAAATACGAGCTCATCGACATTGCCGAAACGGAAATGGGCGGGATTAAGGAAGCCACGTTCAGCCTCAACGGCCGCGGTGCATATTCCCGAATGAAATACGAGAGCGGAGTGCACAGGGTTCAGCGAGTGCCCGAAACGGAGACTCAGGGGCGGATCCACACAAGCGCGGCAACGGTTGCGGTGCTTCCCGAGGCGGAGGATATTGACGTTGAAATCAATCCCGGAGATTTGCGCATAGACACATACCGTTCAAGCGGCGCGGGAGGGCAGCACGTCAACAAAACGGAGAGTGCGATAAGAATAACGCACCTTCCGACGGGGCTTGTTGTTCAAAGCCAGGATGAGCGCAGCCAGGGCCGCAATAAAGAACAGGCAATGAAGGTGCTTAAAAGCCGCCTTTATGAAATGTATCGCGCGGAAGCTGCGGCAAAAGAAGCATCGGCGCGCAAAAGTCAAGTCGGTTCCGGCGACAGAAGCGAAAGAATCCGAACCTATAACTTCCCGCAGGGACGCGTTACGGACCACAGAATCGGCATGACAATTTATAAACTGCCGCAGTTTATCGACGGTGATATGGATGAAATTATCGAAGGACTGATTCTTGCCGAACGCACAAAGCAGCTTGCGGGCGAGGATGCGGAGTGAGTCGGGTCGGAAAGACAATAAACCGTTGAAAACTGATACGGATATAATTTAAACATCGACCGTTCCGATTTTGGGAACGGTCGATGTTCTTGTTTAACACAATTTGAACACAATAACGAATGCATTCCGAAACACGGGGTGCATTCGGCACCGACTTATGCCATGGGCTTCAGTTCGGGGGAAATGATAAGGGTTGCTTCGGTTGCTTCCTGAATCTGCTCAACGGTGAATTCGGGGTTGTATTCGGTAAGCAGCAAACCTTCGGGAGTTACGAGCATAACGCCCATCTCGGTGATGATCTTTGTGATGCACTTAACTGCGGTGTAGGGCAGTTTGCATTTTTTAAGGATTTTGGGCTTGCCCTTTGCGGTGTGTTCCATTGCAACGATAACGTTCTTTGCGCCGACGAGCAAATCCATTGCGCCGCCCATGCCGGGCATTTTTTTGCCGGGGATGATCCAGTTTGCAAGGGAACCCTATTCGTCAACT
>OCLB01000329.1_pt1 | contig 10891 bp, 8 predicted proteins | sample 1495901 | NCBI WGS metagenome assembly OCLB01 (sample SAMN03418273, study PRJEB22391) | human gut metagenome | biome: human-gut; feature: organic feature; material: feces | host: Homo sapiens | place: Tanzania | collected 2013-01
GCTGTCCTTGGAGGCGATAGGGTTGTCCTTGATCTTCGCTCTCGCCGATGCCGGAGTCAAGGCCGTGAAGGTCGGAATCGGCCCGGGCTCGATCTGCACCACGAGAATCATCGCCGGAATCGGCGTGCCGCAGCTGACGGCCGTAATGGAGGCCGCATATGCCCTCAAGGGAACGGGCGTGCCTGTGATCGCTGACGGCGGTATAAGATATTCAGGAGACATCGTCAAGGCGCTTGCCGCCGGTGCCAGCACCATCATGGCAGGCTCCCTGCTCGCCGGAACGGAGGAATCCCCAGGCGAGACAATCATCATGAACGGCCGCCGCTTCAAGTCCTACCGCGGAATGGGATCCCTCGAAGCGATGGAGCAAGGCTCGAAGGACAGGTATTTCCAGGACATGGAGTCCGACATCAAGAAGCTCGTACCAGAAGGAATCGTGGCCCAGGTGCCTTACAAGGGGACCGTCTCAGAGGTTGTCTATCAGCTTGTCGGCGGACTCAGGGCCGGAATGGGCTACTGCGGAGCGCATACTGTCGAGGAACTCAGGAACGCCCAGTTCGTGCGCATCACCAACGCCGGCTTCCTTGAGAGCCACCCACACGATGTGACCATCACCAAGGAAGCCCCTAACTATTCCCGCTAATCAATGATGCTCAGGAGGTTCCGCATATTCATGATGGCCGTCGCCGTTGCCGCCCTTCCGTCCTGCAAGGCAATATCCTCGCTGATTCACGACGGGGAGGTTGTCGCCAGGCTGGGAGACCATAAACTCTATCGCTCGGAACTGGACGATGTGATCCCCAAGGGCACGTCTCCGGAGGACAGCGTGAACCTTGCGAACCTCTACATCAACTCGTGGGTGAAGGACAAGGCTTTCCTCGACATAGCCCAGCAGCGTCTCTCCAAGGAGGAAAAGGATGTCTCGAAGGAGCTTGAGGCCTACCGCCAGTCGCTTCTGCGGTACCGCTACGAGCAGCGCTACATCAACGAGCGCCTCGACACCACCGTCTCAAAAAAGCAGATTGATGAATATTATGGCTCCCACAAAGAGTCCTTCAAGCTGGAGCGGCCGATCCTCAAAGCCCGTTTTATGAATATTCCGAAAGATTCTCCGAATCTTCAGAAGATCAAGAAGCTGATGTCTTCGGACAATGTTGAGGACGTGGTGGCCGCTGACAGCATCGCCTTCAATTCGACCCGGCGTTACCATGACTATTCCAATGGCTGGATAGACGCGGTGAAACTGGCCGCCGAGTTCGGTGTGGACTATGTTCAGATGCTCTCACAGCGTAGCGGCAACTTCATAGAGATGCCGGACGGGGATGCCAACATCTCTGTCGCGTTCATAGTGGATTACCGGAGGGCCGGGGAGATTGCTCCGGTGGAATACTGTGAGGACAGGATAAAGGACATCATCATCAGCGGAAGAAAGCACGAGCTCCTGGCCGGTTTGGAACGGGACTTGATAGAAGACGCCAAGGTTAAGGAGAATTTTGAAATATATTCGAAATGATAAAGAAAACAGCAATCACCATCTTCGCCCTCGCAGCGACCTGCGCGATGGCTTCTGCCCAGAAATACAAGTACGTTGACAAGACCGTCGCCGTTGTCGGCAACGAGGCGATCATGATCTCCGACATCGAAGGGGCGGTCAAGGACCGCAGCGCCCAGGGCTTTTCATCAGACAGGAATGTCCGCTGCGAGGTGCTGGAATCGATTCTCGAATCGAAGATATTCCTGATGCAGGCCAGGATCGACTCTCTCACGGTCAATCAGGACATGGTTGAGGGAAGCCTTTCCCAGCAGGCGGACAGGATGCTGACCTACCTCGGCGGCGAGGACAAGGTTGAGGAATATTTCGGCAAGCCTCTCTACCGCCTCCGTCAGGAATGGCGCAAGCAGTACGAGGACATGAGCCTCACGCAGCAGGCCCAGCAGGAGATCATGAAGAAGATCCCGGAGATGACACCTTATGATGTAAAGGAATATCTTGACACGGTTGACACCAAGAACCTTCCGATAGTTCCTATCAAGTACCAGCTCAGTCAGATCTGCCGTTATCCGGACCGCGAGGCCGCGAACATGGCCGTGCGCGAGAAGTTGCTGGACCTCCGCGAGAGGATCATCAACGGAGAGAAGTTCTCCACTCTTGCTCGAATATATTCGGAGGATCCGGGTAGCGCCCGTAAGGGTGGCGAGCTTGGAATGGCCTCGAAGTCAATCTTCTGGCCTGTGTTTTCAGACGCCGCTATGGCTTTGAAGCCGGGTGTTATCTCGCAGATTGTCGAGACTCCTGACGGATTCCACATCATCGAGGTCATCGAGAAGAAAGGCGACATGTTCAACGCCCGCCACATTCTGATGAAGCCTAAATACACTGATGATGACAGGGATAAGGCGTTCAAGACTCTGGACAGCCTCCGTACCGAGATCAACAATAACGCCGTGACGTTCCAGATGGCGGCGAACTTCTACTCACAGGATCCGGCCACCAGGACCAACGGCGGTCAGATGTCCGATCCGAACACCGGCTCGGCATATTTCGAGATTGACCAGCTCAAGCCGGAGGACTATCTGGCCATCAAGGACTTGAAGGAGGGCGAGATCTCCGAGCCTGTGGAGTCCACTGACAATGATGGCCGTCAGGATCAGGTCAAAGACTATGTCGTTGGAAAGACTATCTACAAGATCATCCGTGTTGACAAGATCATTCCGGCCCACACTGCGTCGTTTGAGGAGGATTTCAGCCAGCTTCAGGAGCAAGTCCGTCAAGACAAGCAGATGAAGGCCATCGATGACTTCCTCGCCGGCAAGATCAAGGAGACCCACATTGTCATCGACCCGATGTTCAAGGACTGCGAGTTCCGTCGTCCGGGTTGGGCTTCAAAGTTCTCTGAAGACTGATGCTTGCGAGACGTCTGGCATATTCATTGATCCTTCTGCTGGTTTCGTTCGGCCTTTTCGCCCAGAACACCGAGCAGAAGGACAGTCTTGTGCGCCTGCTGGGATGTGATGAGCTTCAGCAGGTCGAGGAATATGGCCAGAGCTACAGGAAGGCTTTGGGACATGCCAGATTCGAGCACAATTCAACTCTTCTGATCTGCGACACCGCCTTGTGGAATGTCAACCAGAATGTTATAAACGCTTTCGGCAACGTCCAGATCATTCAGAACAACACAGTGCTCAGCAGCGAGAGCCTCGACTATCTCATCGACCAGAACCTCGCTCAGTTCAGAGGCGCGCTGGTCCAGCTTAGGGACAAGGACGGGAACACCCTGCGTACCACTGACCTGGACTATAACACCAAGGACAGTGTGGCCGTGTTCAGGAACGGCGGTGCCTTGCGCGACAAGGACGGCCAGATCATCGAGAGCGATGACGGCCATTACTATTCCAAGCTCAAGACGTTCAGTTTCACGAACAACGTCAACATGTACACTGACTCGATATTCGTGAAGACTGATGATCTGGACTACAACACAGGCACGAACGTAGCCACTTTCGGAACCGGCACCAACGCATGGAGGGACAACAACATGCTTTCTTCTCAGGCCGGTTTTTACGAGCGGACTTTGGAAAAGTTCACGTTCTTCAGGAACGTGCATATTCTTACCGAGAACCAGGAGGCATGGGCTGACACCTTGGTATATTACCGGGTTCCGAACAATGTGGAGATGTTTGGCCATGTGGAACTGCTTGACACGACTCGCAATGTGGCCGCGGTGGCCGGTTATGTGCAGTATATAGATTCCTTGTCATTCATAAAGTTGACCCGTGAGCCGGCTGTGATAGCGATCAGCGAGCAAGGGGAAAAGAGAGATACAGCTTACATCGGTGCGGACACATTGATTCTGCGCTCCATACCGAAATGTGATGTGGATTCATCGGAGATTTCCAATTCGGCAAGCCGTCTTAAAGAGATAAACGTGGATCCTGTCACGGAGTACCGTCGCAAGGCCTACGAGGCAGCCAAGGCCGCGGCCGAAGAGGCCCGCAAGAAGCGGGAAGAGGAAGACCCTAACGCCGCCGGAGCCTCCGACAGAGGCGCCTCCGCTGTCAAGCCAGGTGGAAAACCGACCGGGAAACCGGCTGGCAAGGCAACTGGAACGGCTATAGGAAAGACGGCGGGAACAACGGCTGTCAAGGCAACAGGAACGGCTATAGGAAAGACGGCGGGAACAACGGCTGGAAAGACAGGTGATAATTCAGGAGGAAAGGCAATCTCGAAATCCGGAAAACTGTCAGGTGACGCGATGATCGGCGATCCTGTGACGAAAGGCCGTCAAGGCCTTCCCGCTCCATGGGATGATGTCATTGAATATGCTCCTCCACGGTTCCAATTGCCGGACACCCTGAAAACGTCGCCCGACACCCTGAAAACGTCGCCCGACACTGTACGTGTTCCAAGCGACAGTCTGGCGGCGAAGACCCTTTCCGCGGTCACTGAACCTGTTTCGGTCACTGAGCCTGCCGAAGTGACCAATCCGCAATCACCGGATTCCCTTACCGTTCCTACGGATTCCCTTACCATTCCTACGGATTCCCTGCATGTCCCCACTGACTCTTTGTCTTTGGCCCCCAAGGATTCCACGAAGATCAGTTTCATCTATGGCATACGTAACGTCAAGGTGTTCCGCAACGACATGCAGGTCGCATGCGACTCTCTTGCCTACACGGATCTGGACTCTTTGATAAGGTTGTATGAAAACCCGATTGTCTGGAATGAGATCAAGCGGCAGTACAGTGCCGACAGTATAACCGTCATTGTCAAGAACCGGTCCATTGACCGCGCCAGCTTGATGTCCAATGCCTTTATAATAGTGCAGGAGGACACCTTGTCCTATGACCAGATCCGTGGAACAGAGATGATGGCATACTTTGACAGTACCGGTGCGTTGAGGCGGTTCGACTCGATGGGTGGCGCGTCCGGAGTCTTCTACATCGAGGAGAACGGAAGTCTGGCCACCGTCAACAAGTTCGAGTCAAAGATGTTGACCGCGACATTGAAGGACGGTAATATTCAGGACTTGAACTACTTCGATGCCGTGAAGACAGATGCCTACCCGGTCGTCCAGATGAAAAAGGACGAGAAGATTCTGAAGGGATTCGACTGGCAGCCGGACAAACGTCCCAAGGGACCGGAGGACATCACGCCATATAAGCCGCGAGAGTCCCAGAGGAAAGTCTATGAGAATGTGCCGAGAGCCGAATTCGCGCAGACGGACATCTACTTCCCGGGCCACATGAACAGCGTCTATAAGATGCTGGCCAGACAGGATTCCTTGAAACGGGTCCGTAACGCTGAGCGCAGAAGGCTTGAGGCCGAGCGCAAGGCTGAGGCTGCCAGGATTGCCGACAGCCTTAGGATCGTTGCCGCCGCCGACAGCCTTGCTTTGGCGGACAGCCTTGCCCGTGCCGACAGCCTGGCTCTGAGAGACAGCCTTGCCAGCCGTGATTCTTTGGCGCGACAGGACAGCCTTGTGGTTTCAGATTCGTTGTCGGTCAGCAAGGCCGATTCATTGGCCAATGATCCTTCGGCCATAAAGAAGGCTGAGCAAGAACGCAAAAGGGCTGAGAGAGAGAAGGCGCGAAAAGATCGTCAGGCGGCCAAGGAGGCCAGATGGGCTGAACTTGACGCCCGTGATGCCGCCAAGGCTAAGGCCAAGGAGGAGAAAGCGTTGAAGAAGAAGCGTCAGAGGACCCTCAAGACATTGAAGGCGATGGAGAAACGTCGTGCTAAGGAAGAGAGGATGCTTGAACGCTACAAGGCTCGTTACGAAAAACAGAAAGCCAGAAAAGCCGCACGGAAAGCCGGTAAAAAATAAGGACTGACCTGAAGGCCAGTCCTTGATCCTTTATAATAGAATCCTTTTTTAGAGAAGTTTCTTCTTGAGGGCGTCGATCATGTCCACGGTCATGGTCTCCAGATCATAGGACGGTGTCCATCCCCACTCCTCGCGGGCGCAGGAATCATCCATCTTGTCCGGCCAAGAGTCAGCGATCGCCTGACGTACCGGATCCACCTCATAGCGCATCTTGAATCCAGGAATATGTTCCTGAATCTTGTGGTAGATAATCTCCGGATCAAAGCTCATGGAGGCGATGTTGAACGAGTTGCGGTGTTTCAGCTTGGAAGGATCCGCGTTCATGATGTCCACGGCGGCCTTCAGCGCGTCAGGCATGTACATCATGTCCATGAATGTCCCGGCCGCGATAGGGCAGACAAACTCTTCGCCTTTTACTGCCGCATAGTAGATCTCAACGGCATAGTCTGTCGTGCCGCCTCCAGGAAGTGTCACATTGGAGATAAGTCCAGGGAACCTTACCGAACGGGTGTCCACACCGTATTTGGTGTGATAATAGTCACTCAGCAACTCGGTGGCCACCTTGGTCACGCCGTACATCGAACGAGGCCTCTGGAGCGTGTCCTGAGGAGTGTTCTGATGCGGAGTCTCAGGGCCGAACGAACCGATCGAGGATGGTGTGAACACAGCGACATTGTTCTCCCTCGCGATCTCAAGAATATTCATGAGTCCGTCTATCTGGATGTGCCATGCCAGCTGCGGCTTCCTTTCCGCGACAGCCGAGAGCAGGGCGGCGAGATTGTAGATTGTGTCGATGTTGTACTTCTTCACGATGCCCAGAAGTTGCTCACCGTTGCAGACATCAGCCTCCTCGGCGGGACCGCTCTCAAGCAGAACACCCTTTGGCTCAGCGCCTTTGATGTAGCCGGCGACAACGTTGCCATCCGGGTACATATTCCTGATTTTCATTGTCAGCTCCGAACCGATCTGTCCGGTCGAACCTATCACTAGTACATTTTTCATTGCGGATCGCTTGTTTATTGCTAAATTAGCAAGTGCAAATTTACATTATTTTCTGACAAGAGCCCTTATTTATAATAAAATATTATCGATTTTGTCAAAAATTAATATATTTGTCAGTGCGAAATCGAAACGTTTTAAAATTTTATCAATATGTACGGAAAATTCCAGGAACATCTACAGGCAGAGCTTGCCTCCATCAAGGAAGCCGGACTCTACAAGAACGAGAGAAACATCGCCTCCGCCCAATCCGCCGAGATCACTCTCCAGGATGGCAGCAAGGCTCTTAACTTCTGCGCCAACAATTATTTAGGTTTGGCTGATTCCCCGAGGCTCATCGAGGCAGCCAAGAAGGCTATGGACGAGAGGGGATTCGGAATGTCCTCTGTCCGTTTCATCTGCGGAACCCAGGATCTTCACAAGGAGCTTGAGGCTGCCATCTCCGACTTCTTCCACACAGAGGACACCATCCTCTACGCATCATGCTTCGATGCCAACGGTGGGGTGTTCGAGCCTCTGCTCACGGCTGACGACGCCATCATCTCAGATTCCCTGAACCACGCCTCCATCATCGACGGAGTGCGTCTTTGCAAGGCTGTCCGTTACCGTTACGCCAACGCTGATATGGCCGACCTTGAGCGTTGTCTCCAGGAGGCTCAGGCCCAGAGGTTCCGCATCATCTGCACCGATGGAGTCTTCTCAATGGATGGCAACGTCGCTCCGATGGACAAGATTTGCGAGCTGGCCGAGAAGTATGACGCCCTCGTGATGGTTGATGAGAGCCATTCCGCCGGCGTTGTCGGCAAGACCGGCCACGGAGTCGCGGAGCAATATGACTGCTATGGCCGCATTGACATATTCACAGGCACCCTCGGCAAGGCGTTCGGTGGCACCGTCGGCGGATTCACCACAGGCCGCAAGGAGATCATCGATATGCTCCGCCAGCGCTCCCGTCCGTATCTCTTCTCCAACTCTCTGCCGCCTATGATCGTGGCCGCCGGCATCGAGATGTTCAAGATGCTCAAGGAAAGCAACGAGCTTCACGACCGCCAGCAGGAGAACGTGGCTTACTTCCGTGACAAGATGCTTGCCGCCGGCTTCGACATCAAGCCGACCCAGAGCGCCATCTGCGCCGTGATGCTCTATGACGCACCTCTGTCCCAGAAGTTCGCCGCCAAGATGGCCGAGGAAGGAATATTCGTGACCGGCTTCTACTATCCGGTTGTCCCTAAGGGCCAGGCCCGCATCCGCGTCCAGCTCTCCGCCGCCCACAAGCGCGAGCACCTCGACAAAGCCATCGCCGCCTTCATCAAAGTCGGCAAGGAACTCGGAGTCATCAAATAACCTTTCTTTGAATATCCCGACGGTCTCCCTGAGCCTCCCTCGTCGCTTCGATAGGCTCAGCGACCAAAATCAAGGCGGTCCCTGAGCTTGTCGAAGGTCCGCCTTGTTTTGTGAAATATATTTGTAGGTTATAAAATTATTACCTATATTTGTCGGTGAGAAAACGATTAGAGGATGCCGACAATATTCTACTTCTTTGGCTTCAGATTTATGTTCTATGCCAATGATCACTGGCCTATTCACGTACACGTTGTGAAAGGTAACATCAGTGCCAAGTTTACTATATTCCCTGTTAGTCTGATAGAAAACAATGGCCTGAAGCCAACGGAGCTGAAAATGGTCGAAGCCGTGATAGAGGAGAATGTGGAAGTGATCGCGGAACATTGGAACCGCTTCTTCAATAAATTGAGTGATAAATGATTAATGTGACAGAAATATGGTTGACTGATTCCGCTGTGTGGATTCGTACAGAGGATGGAAGGGAGGCGAAAGAGCGTTTCTCTGACTATCCGAGGTTGAAATATGCCACAGAGGAACAGCGGTGTAATTTCGTGTCTGACGCGGACGGGATCCATTGGCCGGAATTGGACGAGGATCTTTGCTTTGAAAGTTTTTTCGACAAGAAAGACCAGACAATCCTTTATAGGATATTTATTGAACACCCCGAGCTTAACGCTTCTGCCATAGCCCGCCGTCTGGGAATATCCCAAAGCCTCTTTGCCCAGTATATCAGTGGCGCCAAGAAGCCTTCAGAAGCCCGCTTAAACCAAATTCTGGAACAAATCCGTGCCATTGGCCGTGATTTGTCCCAGATTTCAGCGTAAGATTCAAAGATTACTCCGCGTAAAGCGAGATTAAGGATGACCTCTGAGGCTTTCTCGAAGTCTTATTGTGCTTTCTTATGAGAAGCAACTTTTCTGAATAGAAAGATGATTCCGAAGATGATTCCGAGTGTGCCCGCTATAATCACCGCTGAAATCAAAAACCTTTCTAAAGTCAGTAGATGTCCGTAAGCCATTGTTATTGTATTTGCTACAAGTGCCACCACAAATGTGCTCAAGTATTTCATTTTCATTCTTTTGAATATTTTAATCACAGTTGGTGTCCATTGCGTCTTCAAGGCTCATACAATCACCGTAATTCATGTTCAGTGAGAATACCGCCGATATAGCGATTCCGAAAAATCCTGCTCCTAAGAAAGAACCTGCTATATCTGCAAACGTCGAAAGCCAACCGCGTCCGTCTATACGCCCTCTCGTTGCTAAGCTTTCCCATAATTCGAAAGACGCATTGCCAATATAGCAGAATTGGGCAAGATCAGAATCGGATGAGTATTGATTCTCTAATAGTAAGTTATTCATATAATCTAAAGTAGAGTGAGCCCCATTCCTTATGTCTTCAATGCTTAGATCGTAAATGGTATCTTTGATTGAAGACTCAAAAGGCATCAATGAAATGTAATACAGAATTGTTCCGCGGAGAGAGTTTGAGATCCTTAAGTTGAAGTCATCTACGTAATCATGGATGTTTTCGACATCTTCGTCTGTCAGACTTACTTCAAAGCCTAATTCACTTGCTTGAGCTTCAAGTACTTTGCAAGTTAGAGCGATGTAGTCCTCAGGTAGATCAGTGTATTCATCGTTGTCCGCTCTAGTCTGAATGGAGAGAATAGACTTGATCGTTGCATTATGCAAGTATGCCTTAGCCTCTGGAGAGTTGATGGACTCAAATTGAGGACGATCTGTAGAGGAACTTTGTTCCCTCTCGCAACTGCTGATAATCATCACTGAAATGATCATCAGACCAATTAGTAAAATGTAAAATGTTTGTGTGCTTCATTATTTGAATAATTAGATTGTGAATGATTGCAATATAAAACGTTTTTCTTAAATATGCAAATATTATCAAAATCTTTTTAATCAGATTATTACATGATCGGTTATAACTCGTAACACAATATATTAAAAGAAGAATTGGCTCTGTAATATTATTATTTGAGTGAGTGCCGTGGCATTTAATAGCTTAGCAACCAATAAAATAAACATTCTCGTGGTTCGGTTTTGTCCACCACGAGAATGCTTATATTGTTGATAACCAGTTGGTTATCTGCCACGGGGCCTTTTACTCCGCGTAGAGCGAGATGATGTTTAGGATGACCTGAGAGGCCTTCTCGATGCTCTGGAGAGGAACGAACTCCATCTTGCCGTGGAAGTTCAGGCCACCGGCGAAGATGTTCGGGCAAGGCAGCCCCTTGAAACTCAGGTTAGCACCGTCGGTGCCGCCACGGATAGGCTGGATCTTCGGCTTGATGCCGGCCATCTCCATCGCCTTCACGGCCTTCTCCACGACGTGATAGTGCGGCTCCACCTGCTCGCGCATATTGTAGTACTGATCCTTGATCACAGTCGTCGCCGTGCCCTCGCCGTACTTGACATTGATGAAGTCCACGCATTTCTGCATAATCGCCTTCTTGCTCTCGAACTCCTTGCGGTCGTGGTCACGGATGATGTAGGTGATGTCAGCCTCCTCGACCGTTCCGTTGAACCCGACGATATGGAAAAACCCTTCGTACCCTTCGGTATATTCAGGTCTCTGCTGGACCGGCAGCAGTCCGTTCAGTTCCGTCGCTATCAGAATGGCGTTCTTCATCTTGCCCTTGGCGTAGCCAGGATGCACATTCCTTCCTTGAATATGTATCTTCGCCGAAGCCGCGTTGAAATTCT
>OCLB01000339.1_pt1 | contig 10786 bp, 7 predicted proteins | sample 1495901 | NCBI WGS metagenome assembly OCLB01 (sample SAMN03418273, study PRJEB22391) | human gut metagenome | biome: human-gut; feature: organic feature; material: feces | host: Homo sapiens | place: Tanzania | collected 2013-01
GCTTGCCTTTGCTCCCTTTCCATACAGACATATATTGATTGGTTAAGTCTGCTTGTCCCTTTCCAGGTCTTAAAAGATTCTCTATTCCAGTAATCTGTTCGCTGTCTTGTTGCCACATTATCCGTACCGGGGTAATGTATTCACGTGTTCGGACATCTTTTTGCTGGGCTGACAAGGAGGTGATTCCCAAGAAAGTCAGTGTTACAAGCCAAAAGTTTTTCATTCTATATTTGTTTAGCATGAGATCTTTTGCAATCAACCTCGTTTGCTGGTTATTTCAGCTTCATATTTCTCGATGTCTTTTATATAATCTTCTCCTGCCGGTACATTGTTTTTGAGGCAGAACATATCCCAAACTGCATTCCAAGGCAAACTTTTTGCCTCTTCTTGCAAAGCAAGGCGTTGGAACAATTGCTCGGTCGCTTCATAGTTTGCCAATTGCGTGTGAGGCTCTAACAAAGCTTGCAATAATGCTTTTTGGGTGGCTCGGATGCCGATGACATAAGCTCCTATTCGGTTGATAGTTGCATCAAAATAATCCAAACCGATGTGCACACGGTTCAAAGCATCGCAGCGCACCAATTCACGGGATAAATCCATCAATTCATCATTCAATATAACTACATGGTCGCTGTCCCAACGGATTGGACGGCTGACATGCAACATGATTTCCGGAGTGAATAGCAACAAACAGGAAATCTTGTCGGCAATGCTCTCCGTCAGGTGGAAATGCCCGGTGTCCAATGTCACCATCTTTTGGTTCTTCACGCCATAACCCAAATAGAAATCGTATGAACCAACCGTGTAACTTTCCAATCCGATGCCGAATAGTTTCGCTTCGATGCAATCCTTCATGTTTTGGTATTTCGTGGCAAATATTTCATCCAACGACTTCTCCAAAATCTGGCGGTACTTCAGGCGGTTAGCTGGGATTTCTTTGCTTCCATCGTGAATCCACAAGTTCATGATGCAGGGGGCGTTTTGGAATTTTCCCATCTCCTCACTGATCCAACGGCAGCGTTCGGTGTGTTCTATCCAGAAACGGCGGATAGATTCATCCGGATTCGCCAATGTCAAGTTCCCGCTCTTCGGGTGGGAGAAAGAGGTGCTGTTAAAATCCAACTTCAGTCCGTTTTCTTTCGCCCATTGCATCCAACTGGTGAAATGCTCAGGCTCAATTTCGTTGCGGTCCACCACTTTGCCTTGGAAGTCCCCATAAATGGCATGAAGATTGAAACGATGCTTGCCTGGAATGAGGCTTGTGACTTTGACTGCGTCGGCTCGCACTTCATCAATCGTGCGGGCACGTCCGGGATAATTGCCAGTCACTTGGATGCCTCCGGTTAATGAACCGCCCAAATTCTCGAATCCGGTTACATCGTCTGTTTGCCAGCAATGCAAGGACAATGCGATGTGTTGCAGTTGTTCCATTGCTTTTTCCGTGTCAACGCCTAATGAGCCATAACGCTCTTGGGCTATTTTATAAGCTGTTAAAATGTTCTTTTCGTTTGTCATGATAATGATTTATATATTGTTCTGCTTTATCTATTGTTTATAATGTAGTCGTTCGTAAGAATTTATCGTAAGCCAGGTCATACTCTTTGGCATCGCCTTGAGGCACGAAAATCTTAGGAGAGAAGCTGGATAAAATCATCTTGCGCATTTCCCAGCGGTTGCTGACCAATCCTGCGCTTCTTGCCTGCATCAATCCGTTTCCGATGGCAGTAGCTTCCGATGGCCCGGCAACAACATCTAATTGGATGACATTCGCAATCAACTGGTTAAGGAAGTCATTCTTAGCTCCTCCGCCGATGATGTGCAAGCGCTTGATTGGGAATTTTGCCATCTCTTTCAATGTGTATAAAACAGTGCGGTAGCTGAATGCCAAGCTCTCGAAAATACAGCGGACAAATTGCCCAACGGTTTCCGGAACTGGTTGTTCGGTTTTTCTGCAATAATCCGCAATGGCTTTCTGCATATTGGCGGGATTGGTGAAGCAGTTGGCATTGGGATTGACGAAGCTTCGGAAAGCTTTCTCTTTGTGCATCAATTCAATCAGTTCCCCGTATGAATAATCATTCCCTTCCTGCTTCCACTCATCTTTGCACCGCTCCAAGAGCCACATGCCTGTGATATTCTTCAAGAAGCGGATGGTTCCGTCGATTCCACCTTCATTCGTGAAGTTAAGTTGATAGGATTTCTCATTGATGATAGGCTCTTCTGATTCGATGCCCATTAGACTCCATGTGCCACTACTCAAGTAAGCAAACTCTCTGTTGGTCGTGGGGACGGCTGCGACGGCAGATGCTGTGTCATGTCCGGCAACGGCAATCACAGGGATTTCTCCGACTCCGGTTTCTTCAGCTAAGGCCGCTGTCAAAGTGCCCACTTTTGTTCCCGGCATGACGATAGGAGGGAAAAGGTCCTCTTTTGCGCCAGTTGCGTTCAATAACTCTTTGTCCATCTGCTTGGTAACAGGATTGACTATTTGCGAAGTGGACGCTTCCGTGTATTCACAGACCATTTTGCCTGTCAGCATATAAGAGAGCAAATCGGGGATGAACAAAGCTTTATCTGCCTTTTGGAATGGAGTATAATTCTGTTCGTTTGCCCGATATAACTGGAACAAGCTGTTGATATCCATAATTTGAATACCTGTCCGTTTATATACCTCTTCCTTTTCCATCTTGTTTTTAAAGAAGGACTCCGTTGCTCCATTGGTATAAGGGTCGCGGTAAGCACGGGGCAATCCTAACAAGACACCATCTTTTCCGATATAACCGAAATCCACACCCCACGTGTCAATTCCGATTGAAGAGATGGAAAGTTGCTCTTTCCCGCATATTTTCAATGCTTCTTTTAATTCGGAGTAAATATGAAAGATGTCCCAATAAAATCTTCCATGCATCTCTAAAATACGGTTAGTGAAACGGTGGATCTCTCTCATTTCAAACTGTTTCCCTTTGAATGAAATCAAGACAGCCCGACCACTTGAGGCTCCGATGTCAAAAGATAAAAATGTATTCATGTTCATATAAATGGTGTTGTAAATGAAGATATTTCTTGTTTATAATTCCGATTGATAAAGATATCGCTTGATGCTGCGTTTAGGAGTTTTTTCAAAGTCATTCTCCCGCAATTTAAATGAAGAAATCTTGCAATAGCGAGGAATGCTATTGTTTACTTGGGAAATATATTGCTTCATTACATGGTTCAATTGCTCGTCAGTCATCTCTTCCTCTTTTATCTTTGCCCAATCCGGATAAATGAGAGCCGTCAGCTTTCTGCCATCAGAAACGACTAATGATTCAGCGACCAAAGGAAGGCTGTTCAGCTTGTTCTCAATCTCTTCCGGATAAATATTTTGTCCGTTCGCACTTAAAATCATCGTCTTGCTTCTTCCACGGAGAAATAAGAATCCATCTTCGTCAATGATTCCCAAATCTCCTGTGTTCATCCAACCATCTGCTCCCATGACTGCATTGGTGGCTTCTTGGTTCTTGTAATATCCTAACATATTATTAGTTCCCCGCACCCAGACTTCTCCGACTTTCTTCTGGGGATTGTCGGAATCTATGCGCACTTCCATGCGGTCAACCACACATCCTACCGAACCGGGTTTGAATTTGTCCCACTGTGCATAGGAAATTAGCGGTCCGCATTCAGTCATTCCGTAACCGACCGTGTAGCGGAAATGGATGGAGTGGAGGAATTGCTCGACCTCTTTGTTCAATGCCGCACCGCCCAATACGATTTCTTCAAATTGGCCGCCAAAAGCCGCTTCCATCTCTTTTTTGATTCGTTTGCAGATAAGATTTCCAACGACAGGGAAATGCAACAAGAGTTGGATGACAGGCTTGTTTATCTTCGGGAATATTCTGTCCCTTACGATTTTCTCGATAATCAAAGGAACAGACAAGATGAGTGTCGGGCGATACTCTTTAAACGCATTCATCACCGTTATCGGAGTCGGTTTCCCTTTGATGAAATGGATATGGCAACCTTTATTGACCGAGTTCAAAACTTCAAAAGCCAATCCATACATGTGCGCCATAGGAAGCAGGCACACGATGTTGTCTCCTTTATGGATGAAATGAAGATTGTCTGCCGCAAAGAGAGTATTGCTCCAAATGCTGCGGAAAGGAATCATGACCCCTTTTGATGAACTGGTCGTCCCGGAAGTATAACTTAATAGAGCCAAATCATCCGGTTGCTCGATATAATAATGGATAGAATCCGGTGTGAACACAGGATATTTCTGTGCAAACAGCTGAGGCAATTTGCCCATGGCTTCCTCCACTTCCGGTGAAGCCGTGTAGACCAAGGATAAATCGTCAATAAAGATGATTAACCGGACATTGGGAATGGCTGATATTTGCAACTGTTTCCAGGAAGAAGAAGATACAAATAGTACCTTGGCTTCGGCATGGTTGATGATGTGATGGATATTATCCGTGTTGAATTCATGGAGAATGGGCACTGCCGCCGCTCCGTATGTCAGAATGCTGAAAAAGCAGATAGCCCAATTGGCGGAGTTGGCTCCGACAACAGCTAATTTGTCCTCAGGTTTTATCCCCGCTTTTTCCATGATTATGTGCAGCTTCTCCATTTCCGCTGCAAAATCTTTGTATAGATAGCTTTTTCCACCGATGTCGGAAAAAACGGGCAAATTCCAGTAGGCTTTAACGCTTGTCTCTATTAATCCTAAAAATCGGTTGTTCATAAGGAATAGTGTTTATATGGCGGCGGATTTGTCTAAATGGCAAATCCGTACCATTTGTTATTTGAATAATTACCTATGATAGCTTTTGGGCTTTCTTCCACGTTTCTTGTGCGACACATCCGGAGTATATTCAGGAACAGCACCAAATTTGGAATCAACAGGGATCTTATAGACCTCTTTCCCTAAGAAATCCTCAATCTTCTTAAATGCTGTCTGCTCTTCGGGTGCGACAAAAGTGATAGCCAATCCTTCGCCATCTGTGCCACGTGCAGTCCTGCCGATGCGGTGGACATAGTCTTCCGGATCATGCGGAATGTCAAAATTGATGACCAGCCGGATGTCTGTGATGTCAATGCCTCGTGCGACCACGTCAGTTGCGACCAAAATATCAATCTTTCCGTTCTTGAAATCCCTCATGACCTCTTCACGCTTTGATTGTTCCAAGTCGGAGTGCATCTCTTCGACATTGAACTTTTGCCGTTTCAAAGTCTTAGCCAAATCCTTCACGTTCATCTTGGAGGAAGAGAAGATAATCACCCTCTTCGGACGGGAAGTGCTGAAAAGATCCTCGATAATCTTGACCTTTTGCATATTGTAGCAGATGTATGCTGTCTGCATGATGGATTCCCTCGGACGTGAAATAGCTATTTCCACCTCTTCTGGATTCTTCAGGATGTGGTTGGCCAACGTCCTTATTTTCGGTGGCATCGTTGCAGAAAACATAACCGTTTGGCAAGTGTGTGGCAACTGGTTATAGACTTGCATGATGTCATCATAGAATCCCATGTCAAGCATACGGTCCGCTTCATCCAGTACAAAAAACGATACGGAAGAGAGGTCTACTACTCCCAATTTTATATAAGAGAGCAATCTGCCCGGAGTCGCAATCACAATGTCCGCGCCCATTTCCAAGCCCCTTCGTTGTTGTTCCCATGCGATTCCGTCAGTGCCTCCATAAATGGCGACGGCTGAAATGGGGACATAATATGTAAACCCTTCTATCTGTTGGTCGATCTGTAATGCCAATTCCCGTGTTGGAGCCATGATGACTGCATTAACAGAATTTTCCGGATGATTGCCTTTGCTAAGTTCGTTTATGATAGGCAAGACGTATGCCGCAGTTTTCCCTGTTCCCGTTTGGGCACAGGCGATTAAGTCTTTCCCTTCCAAGATGACCGGAATGGTTTGTTCTTGGATGGGTGTTGCTTCTTGGAAGTTCATAGCATCTAAACCATCCAAGATTGCATCTTCTAAATATAGTTCGTCAAATCTCATGATCTATTTGGTAATAGTGCTATAAAGATACGATATTTATTTCTTTTTATAATAATGTTGGAATATTTTCTTGAAATTATCGCTCTCTTTTGCTTTTCTCAGCCATAAATTCAAGCTATCTAACAAAATCGGACTCTCTTTTCGGATTGCCCAAGATTGCAATTGGGTAAAGCTGATGTCTGTGGATATGTCTATTTGCGGGAAGCGTTCCTTCATTTTTTTTGCGCTTTGCTGGTCGCATACGGCAAAGTCGATATCTCCTTTTGCCACCATGATGATGAGCTGCTCGTCTGAGTAGAGCTCGTCTTCATGCGTATAAATAGTGTCGCCAATCTCTTCTTCCAAGTTATGGATGCGCAGCAGGGCAGGAGAACCTTTGGGCAAATAGAGCGTCTTTTGCCCGAGCATCAGTTGGTTGTGGATGGGTTTTATCCCACCGTTTGCCTTTTCAGTCCGTTGCACCAATACTTGCTTGTTCAGCCAAATCGGGTCAGTGAAGAGATAAAGCTCTTTGTTCTCCGTTGTAATCGGGATATTCCGGGCGATGACATCAATTTCCCCCGATTCTAAATCCTGAAAACTCTTCGTCAAGCTCATCTCCAAATTCAGTTGGACTTCCAATCCGGACACTTTGGCAATGGCTTGGCACAATTCATATTGCAGACCCAATATGGAATCTCCGTCGATATAATAGCTGGTCGGGCTGTATTCCGTCGTCACTCGCAGAACGCCCTCTTTTTCTATCTCGGGATAATCACGGACAATCGGCTGATGTGACGATTTCCAGAGAGAGAACATCGTGACAACAACCATCGCAAGCAGGATAAGATAGATCCAGAGTAGCTTTTTCCACTTTTTCATACGAAACGGATTAATTGTTGAAATGGACAGCAACGCCCATTTTCAGCATCATCGGATTCAATGGATAATGTGCCAATGAGAAATAGTTGGGTTTGACGAACTTGCTGCCTAAATTATACGCCATGATAAAGAAGCGCGCTTGTTTCAGATGAAAATTCGCATACCCGTTAATCAGTGGGTAATTGCCGATTTTCACGTCATCTTGTATCTGGAATTGCTGTGTAGCTGGTTGATAATAGGGCGCATAATAGGAAGTGTGGTAATGCACATCAGCTCCTAATTGCACACTCAATACTTTTGCCAACTTGAACTTCAAATAGAGGTTGGAACATAAGCTTAAATCGGGCAAAGGCAAGACGTGTTGTTGGCTGCTGACTTGGTAAGCCAATTCGTTTTCCCAGCCCAACGCACGATAAGAAAAATTCTGCTTGAGCCTTGCCGTCACAACTTGTATGTTGCTGTCGAATTGTTCCACTTCCCCGCTTTTCCCGTAATAGACATAATTCTGTATGCTTTCGACATCGGCAGACAGTGTTGTTCCTGTCGATTGGATATTCACTTCCCCGCCGACACGGAATTGCTGGATATTGCTCAGCCCTTTGTCCCACCAATAATACCTCGAATGGAAATGCCTTTGGAAGAAGGCGGGAGTGATATTCTTTAAACTTCCGTAAGCCCGCACATACGCCTCCTTTTTGAATAAATTGAAGGTGGTGCGCAACTCTCCGTTTGCCCGGAATTCGCCCACGTCATCACCGACGATACATAGTTCTCCCATTGCGTTATAGGTGATTAATTTGCCCATGCGCTTGGAAAGCTCGGCACCGAGATAGGTCGAGAATTCGTCGTATGTGGCGATTGCAGCTCCGCGAATAGACGGTTGCGAAATGGAATGATCGGGATCCAATATCAATTCATCAGGGTTCTCCCGTTTTTCCGCCTGCATCCGGAAACGCCTCTTCTCCAAATTGACGAATGCCGTCAATCCGAACTTTGCCCAGTTTTGGAAACCTTCGCGCAAGGAGAGGGCGATTGTGTTCTTCAAGCTCCAATAATTATATACATCGTTCAGCTTCTCGTCATAGTTCAATGGATATCCTTGGTTGAACAGGGTGTCAATGGCCGTGCTTGTCCCTTCGGACGTGGTGAAACGGCGTTGGTTGTCTTCGTATAAAACCGTGTGGATAATGCTTGAGACGGGAACAAACACATCTTGCTCATTATCTTCTCCGGCAAACAGGGTTTTGGTAAAACCCAAATTGTAGCGGTGTGTCAAGAAATATTGCTTTCCTTTGACGCGGTTAAATACGTCGTTATAGAGAACCGGATAATCTTTCGGCACCATCTCTTTTTTCCCTTCCGCATAATCTTCCGGGTGCGTCAAGACAGCATCATTCCTCAATCCTCCATTCTCGTGGTTGATGAAGTTATAATTGCTCGCATACGCATTCATCTCATAATGGTCGGAACGGTAACTTCCGTAGAGGCGGTAGCTGATCAGCTTGTTTCCGTTTGAAGTATAGAATCCTCTGCCATAAATATAGTCAAAGTCGCCTCCCACATTGATTTTCTTCCCGAAATTGATAGATAATAATGCTTTCAACTCCTCCTCTTTGTTGGTACTTCCTCCAGCGGTTGTGTAGAGCACATCCGTGAATGGCAACTTGGTGTCATAGAATTTGGCATTGAGCGGAGTGGTGATAAAATAGTCATAAGCGTCGGCAAAGACGAAATCCCTCGCCTCTTTCCGTTCGGAGAAGATGCGGGTTTGCGCCGGAGACCCTAAGTTCCCCACATAGCCGAGAGCGAGTCCCCTGCCTTCCATCAGCGAACGGTTTACCGTGTTCAACTTGCTCGTGTCAAGTTCGGCAGGCTGGGTGTTGCCCAAATAAGAATTTAGCTGATAAGCCATGATTTGCCTGCTTTTCCATTCCGTGCTATCAACGACCAAGAGGCTGTCGGCAACTTTGTTGGTGCCTGATGATAGGTTGGAAAGGGAAAATCCACCGCTCTTATTGCCCCTTCTGCCCGTTTGTGCAGAAAGGCAGATGGGAAAAAGTATTATAATCAGAAAAAATAATTTACGTTTCATCGGCTGCAAACTTACACAAAAATCTCGATTTATACGTCGTTTTGCCTAAATTTCCTCTTTCGCCTTATTCCATCCTATACAGTTTCATTTTATTGTAGAGCGTCTTACGGTCGATTCCCAACAGCTGGGCTGTTTTGGTTTTGTTGTTGTTGCACTCTTCCAAAGCCTTCCTTATCATGGCTATTTCATGCGATTCGTCCTTTAGCGGAGTGGCTCCTTGGTTGCTCTTTTGCGAAGCGACTTCCGCCAAGATTTCCTCCGGCAGTTCGGCACGTGTGATATAGCGGCCTTTGGCAAGGAGCGTGGCATATCGGATGACATTTTTCATTTGCCGGAGATTGCCCGGCCATGAGTAGGATTGGAAGAGCCGGATGGTTTCCGCATCGAAACCGATGATTTCTTTCTTCAGCTCGTTGTTCGCCATGTCCAAGAAATGGTTGGCGAATATGGGCAGGTCTTCATGCCGTTCCCGAATGTCCGGGATATGAATGGTGAACTCGTTGATGCGATGATACAAGTCTTCCCTGAATTCTCCTTTTTCGATAGATTGGCGCAGATTCTCATTGGTTGCCGAGACCAGGCGGACATTGATGGCGATTTCTTGATTGCTCCCGACCGGGCGGACTTTGCGCTCTTGAAGGGCACGCAGCAACTGGACTTGCACTTCGTAGGTGAGGTTGCCTATTTCGTCCAAGAAGATGGTTCCACCTTGTGCCATCACGAATGCTCCTGTCTTGTTCTCAATGGCTCCGGTAAACGAACCTTTGATGTGGCCGAAAAACTCCGAGGCGGCAAGCTCTTTGGGAATCGCTCCGCAGTCGATTGCGATGAACGGGGCGTTGACCCGGTTGCTTTGTTCATGTATGCGTCTGGCTACATACTCTTTCCCTGTTCCACTCGAACCGGTAATCAGTACTGCCATTTCGGTCGGGGCGACTAATTTGACGTGCTCATACATCGAGGTGGCAGCTTGGCTGGAGCCTTCGATGTAAAGCGAATCTTTGTCTGGCGCATTTTCTATTGGGAGGGTGTCGGCTGGTTCGGTGGATTCGCTGACCAGCTCCTTGATTTTTTTCAGTAATTCATCCGGATTGATTGGTTTGGAAACATAGTCGGCAGCTCCTAATTTGATAGCTTGCACGGCAGTATGAATATCCGCATAACTGGTCATCATGATGACTACAACCTGTTTCCGCTCGTCTTTCAACCAACGCAACAAATCGATGCCATCTTGATCCGGAAGCCGCAAGTCGGAAAGAATAACCTGGAAGGGGAAATCCCCGTCCAACTTCTTCTTCGCATCAGCGACAGAGGCAGCTGTCTCCACTTGAAATCCTTTTTTCCCTAACCAGGTTTTTAGCATAAGGGAAAAAGTTATATCATCTTCTACAATTAAAATCGAAATCTGCATACATAATCAAAAGTTGTTCTATCATGCAAAGATAACCTTTTTCGGCATAGTTGGCGAGTTATGGAGACAAATTCTGCCTTTGTCCGTTGTTTTTCGGCAAAAAACGTTTTATTCTTTCCCGACAGGATTGTTCATCAGTAGCAATTGGGTGCTTTTCAGCTTCAGCTTTTGCGCCAAAGCCTCTTTGTCCATGGAGGCGCGAGGAACGGTAATCAACCCTAAACCGGAGCAAGCTATGGAGATGTTCTGGGAAACGATGCCGGCATCAATCGCAGCCATCAGTTTGGTTTGTTCCGAGTTGCCGCCCGGCAATTTGGAGAGGTCGCTTACCATTAATAATATGACTGGCGCATTTTTGACAAATGCCTGCTTGCCGCCCACCAATCCTCTTAAATCCTCTTGGATGACCGGCTGGAGCAGCTTG
>OCLB01000342.1_pt1 | contig 10730 bp, 10 predicted proteins | sample 1495901 | NCBI WGS metagenome assembly OCLB01 (sample SAMN03418273, study PRJEB22391) | human gut metagenome | biome: human-gut; feature: organic feature; material: feces | host: Homo sapiens | place: Tanzania | collected 2013-01
TATTAGATAGTCGAATTATCGATAGTATACCGCACCTGATGGCAAAAAAGTCAATAAAACTCTTTACTATCTGACAGATGAAGGCTATCTCCTTCCGGTTGTTGCATCCGTGCCGCAGCAAGCGGGCATTGCAAAAGCCTGCCTTGCAAAAATGACTGCTTCGGATGAAAACCGCGCCGCACTTTCCAAAAACGGTCTTAAAGCCGTGATACCGCAAGGGACGGAGATTCAGATAAGCATTCAGAACGGCGAAGCGCGCGTGAACCTTGTGAATCTGCCCGTCATGCCCGATTACGACAGTGAGCAGCAGCTTTTTGCTGCCATTGTAAACACGCTCACTGAGTTCGATTCGATTGAAACCGTTTCAATCTTTCTGAACGGCTGCAATGACATCACCGCAAACGGCAGTCTTCCGCCGCAAAAGCACGGCAAATATGCCCTAAACGTTGAAAACGCCGAAATTGCGACCTCCGGTTCGGCTAAACCGCTGACACTGTATTTCCCGAATGAATCCGGAAGCCTGATGATTCCCATAACACGTTACGCGGAGGGCAGCACGGATTTATACTCCTGTATACAGCAGCTTGCAGCGGGAACGGAGCTGCGCGGGCTTCGCAGCTGTTTTCCGGAGAACACGCTTGTTCTCGGAGCTGTTATCGAAAACGGCATTTTGACCGTGAATCTTTCATCCGATTTTGAAACAGTTGCAAATGATGCAGGGCTGCTCAATCTTGCGACCCAGTCCGTGTTGTTGACTGCTCTGCCCTACGGCAGCATCAACGAAGTGCATTTTGCCGTGAACGGAATTCCGCTCAAAATCGATTAACGCGGTCCGCAGAATCAAACCGATTTCATAAAAAACAAAAAGCACTGACTTATCACCCTTGTTTTAATAACTGCCGCAGCGAGCACCTGCTTTTGCGGCAGTTTTTTTGCTGCGCAATACCGACCTTTCGGGCAAATGCATTGCGCGGCCGAAATCGGCGCACGTTTTTTTCCGCAGTGAATTCAACTTTTCAGCAATTCTGCATGTGCACTAATCCGTACTGTTCAAATTCGGTGAAATTTGTCACAAAATGTTAACAAATAGATATTGAATCCGTCTTAGAAGCATGATATTATGCCGATAACGGAAATCGTGCAGCATTTTGTCCGGCCTTTTATTGCCTGAATCATGCCGCCCGTTCTCTGCTAATAATGATAAAGGAATTTTTGCTTCGGCATTTATGATTATGAAATATTTAAAGAAAATTATCGGCACTCTGCTGTTTGCAGCAACAGTTTTCCTCACTGCGTGCGGCCCGTCCGGAAGCGGCAGCGGGAGCATCGTTGACATCGGCGGCTCTTCCGCTCCAAGGCCGAATGTTTCAGGCACACCCGATTCGGCGGAGACGCCCGCTCCGAGTATGCCCGCAACAGACGTTCCTGCAACGGATGCAGCCTCGCAGGCTCCGACCGCAACCCCGGTCTTAACTTCGGAACCGAGTTCAACGGCAGCACCTTCTCCCACAGATGCTGTAACGCCGCAGCCTTCTTCGCAGCCCAACACCGGCGGCGCGAAATATATTTATTTGACCTTCGACGACGGTCCATGCGAGAACACCTACCGTGTTCTGGATATTTTGGACAGATACAACGTCAAGGCAACATTCTTCACCGTCGGATATTTTGTTGACCGTCGCCCCGAAATCGTGCGCGAAACCGTCAGCCGCGGGCATTTTGTTGCATGCCATTCCTATACGCATGATTTTCCGACCTGTTACGCCTCTGCCGATGCGTTCATGAAGGAAATCGACAAATGGGCAGCAGCATATGAAAAAGCAGTCGGTTCACCGCAAACGAACATCCGCGTTCGCTTCCCGGGCGGAAGCACAACGGGGCTCTGTCCCAAGGACGTTAAGGCGGAAATCAAAGCCCGTCTTGCAGAAAAAGGTTACGCATGGTTCGATTGGAATGCCGGCAACAACGACCGTTGGCCGCAGGGCAATGTCAATCACCTGCCCACAAAGCAGTACCTTCTTGAATCCTACCGCAAGAGCATGGATTGGCACGAAAAGGAAAACAGTCCGCATGTTGTGTTCCTTTGCCACGACACGTGCAGCGACACCGTGGATGTTCTTCCGGAAATGATCGAGGATCTCATCGCCCGCGGATACACCTTCCGCACGATCGATATGCATCCCGAACAATAAAAATTTGAGAAATGCTTTCAATCAAAAACCGCTCATTGCGAGCGGTTTTTTCAGTTTAAGCTTTCAATGGGGACGCCGGAACGGATTCCGCCGCGATATTTACCTTGAGCCTTTGTCGTACGGAATGCCTTCCGCTTTCGGTGCAAGCGACTTTTTAGAAGTGAACGCAAGCACGATGAGGGAAATTATGTACGGAAGCATGTTGTAAACGGGCTTCGGAATATTGAGCGCAGTCAGGAAGTCGAACCCGCTGTATACGTTTGCAAGTGCGCGGAAGAATCCGAACAGCAGTGCCGCAATTGCAATGCGCAAAGGTTTCCACTGACCGAAAATCATTACTGCAAGCGCGAGGAAGCCGAAACCTGCAACGCCGACTTCAAAATTGCACATGCTGAAAAAACGCCCGCCGTAACATAGGCAATGCCGCCCAATCCTCCCACAGCTCCGGAAATCAGAACGCCGCTGTAACGCATTTTTTTAACGTTTATGCCGACGGAATCTGCTGCCTGCGGATGTTCGCCGCATGCCATCAATCTGAGTCCGAAACGTGTTTTGTAAAGCACGACCCAGCCGACGGCAAGCGCAGCAAATGCAAGCACCATAAACCAGTTGAATTCCGTTCCCTCAACAAGTGCAAGAGCTTTTTTGTTTTCAACAAAAGCGATTCGCGCCGAGTTGTCCGCACCGGACGTTGTCGCAATGTTGTATGCCTTTGCAATAACGGTTGCAAGCGCAAGACCGAGCATGTTCATTGCCGTGCCGACAAGCGTCTGATCCGCCTTGAAATTGATGCTTGCCACGGCAAGAAGCAGCGAGTATATCATGCCTGCCGCAATTGAAGCCGCAACCGTCAGCAGCAGTATCACAATCCCGGGCAATTGCGGTGAAAGGTTGTGAAGCACCATCACGCCGCCCAATGCGCCGATCACCATTATGCCCTCAAGCCCGATGTTGATAATGCCCGAGCGTTCCGAAAAGCAGCCGCCGAGTGCGACAAGCAGCAAAACGGACGAAAAAACAAGTGTGTATTGAATCAAAAGCATCATCAGTTTTGTTCCTCCTTTGTTTCTGTTCCCAACGCTGCCGGTTCGGCCTTTGCTGTTTGTTTTTTGTTTTTTCCGTCAATGCGCGCATTCATGCGAAGCTTAAAGAACAGCACAAAGCCGCAGAGATAGATTATCAGCGATGAAATCAGGTCGGAAATCTGTGTCGGATAGAGACGCGTATCGAGAGAACTGCCTCCGTCCGTGATATGCTGAATAAAATAGGAAGAAAAAATCGCACCTATCGGATTCAGTCCGCCGAGGAACGCTGCCGCAATGCCGTTGAAGCCCATTGCGGGAACGGAGCTTTGGTTGATGTCCCACTCCATAAAACCCGAAAGAAACATCATTGCCGCCGCAATGCCCGCAAGCGCACCCGCAATGAACATCGTCAGGATGATATTGCGTTTTTCACGCATTCCGCAGTACTTTGCCGCATTGCGGTTCAGTCCCGTTGCCTTTATCTCATAACCGAATTTTGTTTTTTCAAGAACGACCCAAATGATGATTGCAATTATTACCGCCATCGGTATTGCGATCGTCGCACTTTCGCTGCCGAAGACCTTATTCAGTCCGAGACTCGGAAGCAGAGCGGAACTGTTGCGGCTCACAAGCGTGAAGGTGTCCTTGTATCCGACAGGGCAAAAATCCTTAAGCACCGAATTCACCGCATAAAGGCTTATCCAATTCAGCATTATGCAGGAAATGACCTCGTTAACGTTGCAATATGCCTTAAGCGCACCCGAAATGCAGCCGAGCAGCGCACCTGCGGCAGCCGCCGCAAGCAGACATACATACCACGGCAATTCAAGCCCGAGCGCGCAATACAGTGCGGCACCCGCGCCAAGAACATACTGTCCCGCCGCGCCGATGTTGAAAAGCCCCGTTTTGTATGCAAAAAGAATGGAGAGGCTGCACATAATCAGCGGTGCCGTTTTAACGAGCGTGTTTGCAAACTGCTTCATCCGCAATGCACTGCTTCGCCTTGCAAGGAAGTTTTTCAACACCGCGCCGATCGCCTTCGACGCACCTGAAGGCTCAATTGCAAGCAGAACGATATAGCCCACAACAAGACCGATAACGATGCACAGCAATGCGGCAAGGAAGGATTGAACCCCCGGCTTTTTAAGCAGCCGGCGGAAAAAGCTTTCGCCCTGCACCTGCTGCGGTGCGGAATGCTTTCCGATTTTATTCGTGTTTTGTTCCATACTCTGCCCCCCTCTTTGCGCCTGCCATATAAAGTCCGAGTTCTTCCACGGTGGTTTTCTTCGGATCGAGTTCACCGACAATTTCGCCCTCGTACATCACAAGTATCCTGTCGGAAAGGTTCATAACCTCGTCAAGTTCAAGCGAAATCAGCAGCACCGCCGCGCCGTTGTCCCGCTGTTCAACAAGGCGTTTGTGAATGAATTCAATTGCGCCGACGTCAAGCCCGCGCGTCGGCTGAACCGCAACAAGCAGCTTGGGCTTTTTGTCAAGCTCACGGGCAACGATAGCCTTCTGCTGGTTGCCGCCGGACATGCTGCGCACAACAGTCACCGACCCCTGACCCGAGCGGACGTCATATTGCCGAATCAGCTCATCGGAGTATTCGCGAATCGCGCCGCGCTTTAAAAAACCTGCGGGTGAAACAAACTGCGGCTCAAAATACCTCTGCAAAATCATGTTGTATTCAAGCGAATAATCCAACACAAGCCCGTGTTTATGCCGATCCTCCGGAATGTGGCTCATGCCCAATCGGGAACGCTTGCGGATCGGTGCGGCGGTTATATCTTTTCCGCACATCTGCACCTTGCCTGCGCTCAGCGGTTCAAGACCCGTAATCCCGTAAACAAGCTCCGTCTGACCGTTGCCGTCTATGCCCGCAATGCAGACGATCTCGCCGGCACGAACATTGAAGCTGACGTTTTTGACCGCAAGATGTTTATGCAGCTTGGATTCAACGCAGACGCCTTCGGCGGAAAGGACAATTTCTTTCGGTTTTGCCTCATCTTTGTGAACCACAAAGTCCACATCGCGCCCGACCATCATGCGGGAGAGTTCCTCTTTTGTTGTATTCTTAACATCAACGGTGCCGATGCATCTGCCCTTTCGCAGCACTGTACACCTGTCCGCAACCGCCATGATTTCGTTCAGCTTGTGTGAAATGAACAGAATGCTCTTGCCTTCCGCCGCAAGGCTTCGCATGATTTCCATCAGCTCATCGATCTCCTGCGGAGTCAAAACCGCTGTCGGTTCATCAAAAATAAGTATTTCGTTGTTCCGATACAGCATCTTGAGTATTTCCGTGCGCTGCTGCATTCCGACAGTGATATCCGAAATGATTGCATCCGGTTCGATTCGCAGCCCGTATTTTTCGCTCAGCTCAACAACGCGCCTGCGCGCCTCCGTTTTTTTAAGGAAACCGGCAGAGTTCGTGGGCTCAACGCCGAGGATGATGTTATCCAGCACGCTGAAAATTTCAACAAGCTTGAAATGCTGGTGCACCATGCCGATTCCGAGTGCGTTTGCATCATTCGGATCGTTAATTTCAACAGTTTTTCCGTTCTTGCGAATTTCGCCCTCTTCCGGATGATACAGTCCGAAAAGCACACTCATAAGAGTGCTTTTGCCCGCACCGTTTTCACCCAAAAGAGCATGAATCTCGCCCTTTTTGAGCTGCAATGTGATATTGTCGTTTGCAACGATTCCAGGAAACCGCTTTGTGATGCCGATCATTTCAACGGCATATTCGCAAGCATTTGTTCCTTCAGCGTGCATTTTTTTCTCCGCAGGCAGTCCCGCGCCGCTTTGTTCTGTCAATCCGCTGTACCCCCTTCGACTTTTTGAACCGAGTGTTCTCAAAGTCTTATAAATATTATCTATTTTATCACAATTTCGCCCATTTTTCAACACATTGCGGCTTATTGTTTTTAATATTTCACTGATTAATTTTATTGCATTCTTTCTTCCGTGCCTCAAAAAAAGCAAAAGCCGCCGCGGAACATCATGCATCCCGCAGCAGCCTTATTGAACTTTCAGTCCATCATTTAATCAGACGGTTTTCGGGTACCGCCCGCATTACGAAATCATTGATTAAAAAGGGCAATGCGCATTATCTGCAATGCGTCCGCAACGGTAATATTGCCGTCCGCATCAACATCCGCAGCGGGCAGCGCAGCTTCGGGCAGCATATAAACATTCAGCGCATGGCGCATGACCGTCAATGCATCGCCGACAGTAACCCTTCCGTCAAAATCAACATCGCCGGGCGTGCAGGGCAGTTCACCGCCCACGGTTGCCGTGATGGCAATATCGTCAAGAATAACACCGCTCTGATCGGTGCAATTGCAATGCATGAACGCAATGCTCAGTTCCTCTTCACCGGCGTAGTCGCTCAGGTCGCAGGTGTATTTGCGCCAATTACAGCTGTCGAGAGTGATTGAATCGAGCGTGCCGAGAATTTCATAATCGTAGTACCCGTAATAGTTTTCGTAAATCGAAATCACGCAGACGTCGATATGTTCCGCATAAAAATCCTCGTCGAATGCGCTGAGCCAGAAGCTGAGCTGAACGTTTTCCGCATCGGCGGGAATATCGAAATACGGTATGCAGACCCAGTTATCGGGCGTGAGCGGACCGGAAGAGCTGTATGAAAGCGAATAAAGTGCGCCGGGCGCATTGTGACCGCAGGACGTGTCCCAATGCCAATAGTTGCCGTCACCGTCCATGTCGTCGTTCCACCATTCTTCACTCGGAAGCTGTGAAAAATTCTCTTCAAAAATCGTGAATTCCTCTCCCGGCTGCGGTTCGGCCGTCGGTGCCGCCGTCTGCACGGGTTCGCCGATTACAGCAACGTTGTCAAGATAACCGCAGTCCGCACCGGAATTGTTCGATGCATCCTTGTTATATGCCCACTCCACGGTATAAGTTCCCGCCTCATCAGGGGTCCATGTGAAGGTTTGCCAGCCGAGCGGAGTGTTTTCCTCAACGCTGTGAATATAATCGATATATTCGCCGTCAACGATGAATACAAGATAATCCCACATTGCAAGCGCACCGGTCGTAGGTTCACCGTCAACGTTCCAATCAAAGGAAAGGCTCTGCCCTTCCGCAATCGTGACCTGTGCCGAAACCGCGCTGCTTGAATTGGCTGCGCCCGCGTTGCCGCTCTTTGCCGCCGTCCGCCCGTCAATTTCAACAACCTGCCACGGATGCGCCGAGCCGTTTGCAAACGCAATGCCGCTGCCCGGTGCATTCAGCGCAGCATCAAGCGCGCTGTCAAGCGGAACATTCCTGTTCGCACCCTCCGCAAGCACGGCAGTGCAGAATAAAAGCAATGCCGCAATGCCAATTGTGAGCCATGTCTTTCTTTTCATCATGTGTATCCTTCCGTATAGGTTATTTCCGATATTTGCTTTTTCGATATATCGGTTGGTTCATTATACCATTAATAAGCACACTTTGCAATGCAGATTGAATTGAAATGCAAAATCAATGTGAAAAATGAAAAACGCAAACCGAATCTGCCGATGCTTCCGCGGTTTGCGCCGGTTGCATATTCAAATTTGTTTTCTGCGGCCTCCGTCCGTCGGCAGTGCCGCCGTTTCGTTTGCCGTCGGTTCAAAAGCCCATTGCCGTTCGCATTGCAAGCAATGAATCCGCCGCAGTAAGCGAGCCAAATGGACATAATTAAAAAGAGCCGCAGTGCTATGACTTTCAGCTCTTTTACTCACAGGAACCTCACGTTGCACGCAAATTATTGACCGGCTCTTCTGTCCGCAAATTTATATACAACTTTTTGAGTCTAAATTCGATTGCAGCATAATAAAAGCAAACCGATCCTCACCATATGCCGGATCTTACGGTTTCAATGGCAAGCAGCTTCCACCCACCTTTTTCCTTGGCAACAGCCATAGTTACTTCTTGGTCCTCGCTTCGCCTTCCGTTTTTCGCTGTTAGTATGACGGATACAATCTTGATCTCCTTTACTGCTTTTATTGCTTTCTCGTCATAACCTTCGTAGGAAAGACCTTCAAGCATAGCATCCTTCTCTTTCTTCGTGGCTGACCGAACGCTGTCAATCTCGTATTTAAGAGTATACCTGCGTCCCACCTCTTCTTCGAAATGCTCGGTCAGATTCTCCACCTCTCGGTTATAGAAGTACTCGCATTCCTCATAATCATCCTTACGGCCATAATACAGGTCGCTTGACAAATCCATCAAAGCGTTCACATCCTGCTCTTCAATTGCGGCAACCACTTTCTTCACCATGCCTTTATAGCCTCCGCCGCCGAGTAAGACAATGCAAAGAACTATCGAAAGTATAATCGCTGCCGCTGCAACCGGTACGATCCATTTCAACCTTACGTCGCTGCGTATCTTTCCCAGGATTGCAGCCGCCTGCTGACACACGCCGTGAGCCCGTCCCGGATGGTTTTCCTAGCTTACTTCATCTGCTGCCATACCGCATGCTGCACAAAACTTTGCGTCTTCTTCCAACTGCGCACCGCAGTGAGTACAATAATTTGACATTTGTTTTCCTCAGCAGAACAATAGCAGCTTCATAATCTTCTCCAGCAAACATGGCTGAAGCTTACAACGCATGACTTTTAAGATAATAAACCAAACCGGCGGCGCTCGCAATAATCAAAATTAAAACCACAATTATAAAAACAATCAAGGATTTGCTTCTATTTTTGTCCGAACCGTATTCCTTTGAATTTGAATAATCATTGCTGTTTTTGTCTATATCAGCCATTGCTCCGGACTCCTCTTCTCTGTTAATTATTTTCGCGCCACAATTATCGCAAAATTTCGAATCACAATCTTTAATCTGTGCACCACATGCAACACACTTCATTAGATTGTTCCTTTCAAGATTTAAAGATTTGAACCAAATACAGGTGTATAATTACGAGTTAGTCGATCTATCTTTCGCTATCTTTCGACGGACGGTTTCGTCCGCCGAAAGATAAGTGTTTTATCTTTTACAGTTTAGAGTATACTAGCTGTTCAGCACATACTCAGGGTGAATATACCACTTACAGCACATACTCAGGGTGAATATACCACTTATTGCCGACTTTGATTACACAAATCGAGCTAGCGGCAATGGAAAAATCACCGTCGTCATCTTCTGCTAAAACGTAGTAATATACTTCCATAGCAGCTTTCACCTTCTTGTCATCAATATCATAGTATGAATCCAACTCCTCTGCCAAATCTTCGAGTTCATCCTTGTCGTACTTATCGGTTTTTACAATCTTAAAATCAGCTTTTTCTATGTGGGAAGGGAGCTCGAATTTTTCTTCCATGTGCTCTTCAAAGTCGCTCTTACTGTAGTCTCTCTCCTTTCTCCACGCACTAACGGCGTCCTCAGGAGTCAATTTTATTATAGTTTTGTAATTCCCTTTTTCGCATGCGTTGAAGTACTTGTTTGCAGTCGATCGCCAGCCCCCTCCTGCAAACAGACTAATGATAAGAATGACAACGACAGCGGCAACCGCACCGGCAATAATCATACCTATGCGCTTGTTTTTGTCAGTTGTTGACTTTTCCGCTGATTTTTCGGTTTGGTTGGAATCAACCGGTGTTCCGCAGGAATTGCAGAACAGCTCGCCGTCTTTCACGTTTTCACCACATTTTTTACAGAACATTGTTATATTCTCCTCTTTATTATGTATTGTATGTAAACTTAGTTACAACCTGCTTAAAGTGTTGATATTAACACGTCAAAATGGGATGCTCCTGACACTGAAGGTGTCGCCACCATTGAAACATTTATCAACGAAATAAAACGATTAACCACATTAAAGCCTGTTAAGAGAGACAAACTTATAGATCCGCTTGAAGAACCCATAAAGTAGCACAGTCAACCATCTGCTTCGGCTATATTATAATCCATGGCGTGTTTGCTGTCAATGCCTCGCCATAATATATTAATTTTAGGATCGAACAACGAATACTTATTGACGATTGAATCAACCTGCCCATATGGGAATGAGCAATTAGCAATGAGTAATTAAAGTTATGCCCGGGGTGCGGTCAGCACATCGGTAAGTGGATAGTGTCAGCAGATAGGTAAGCCGCTGGTAAGTACACACCTGTCTCGTCAAGGTGGAGATCAACGCAATTTCGGCAGGAACACAGGGAGGAAATTGTGTTGATACGACCTTGACGACGGGACAAAAGATATAATGGGAAAGAGGCGTGTAAGCAAGATAGGGCTTACCGCCCTTAATCGCCAATCAAATTTATTTTAATTCCTTAAGAGGATAAAAACAATAGGAATCGAGGTCAAGCGTACCGAGCAGAAAATCTGCTATGAAGACAAGAAAAGAATGTCCGTCATCCAATGGTTTCAGCCCTACATGCCAGCCTCGAAGAGCATAACCTATCGTTATGCGAACACCATTCAGAATAAGCTCTCCGCCGCCGGTTACCTTTCGGACAAGAAAACCGATCGGATATTCGAGTTCGTCATAATCGCCGGTGTATTTCCGTTCTGATTTTG
>OCLB01000344.1_pt1 | contig 10696 bp, 6 predicted proteins | sample 1495901 | NCBI WGS metagenome assembly OCLB01 (sample SAMN03418273, study PRJEB22391) | human gut metagenome | biome: human-gut; feature: organic feature; material: feces | host: Homo sapiens | place: Tanzania | collected 2013-01
GGAGGCGCGGACGGTTCCGGCACCTTTTCGAACGGGATACGGTTCAGCTGGGGTGTCGGTCTTGCCGGCTATGCGGCGGCAAGGGGGAGCGCCCAAGTTCACAACAGCGACGGGAAAAGCGTCAGAGGCATGGTGCAGAACCTTTACTTCGGTGCGGGCTGGAAGAAACTTGCCCTGGAAGTCGGGATCAAGGAGAGAGAGCAGGATTTCCAAGGCCTCTCCGTCACGGGAGGCAACATGACGCTCACAGGCAATTCGATGAGTTTTCCCGGCTACCGCCTCCACTCGGACTGGATCGAGGCTCCCTTCGCCCGTGACATCCTGTCTTTCAGATTCGGTTTCGGAGACTACGGGCTTTGGGACAACAGGTACGTCAAACACACCCTGCTCCACAACCAGGCTCTGTACTTCAAAGTGAACATCACCCGGGGGCTGGTCTTCACCGGCGGACTGGAACTCTGGTCACAGTGGGGAGGAACTTCCCCGGTCTACGGCAGGCAGCCACAGAGTTTTGTGGACTACCTAAGGGTCATGGTCGCCGGCAGCGGAGGTGAAGGAGCCACCAAAAGCGATCAGATCAACGCCCTCGGGAACCATCTCGGAAGGGAACTGCTGAGAATGGACTGGGAGCAGGACAGATGGAGGCTTACATTCCAGCACGACATACCGTTCGAGGACGGATCCGGCGTGGGCTTCCAGAATTTTCCCGACGGGGTCAACACCCTGCATTTCTCATTCAAGGACAAAGACCGATGGGTCAGCGACTTGCTCCTGGAATTCATCTACACGAAATGGCAGTCAGGAACACGACACGACAGACCCGCGACGGCGGAGGAACTCAAAAAGAATCCTGACAAGGAGATCTACATCGTCGGCGGATGCGACAACTATTTCAACAATGGTGAATATAAATCCGGCTGGACCTACAATGGCCGCACGATAGGTCTGCCGTTGTTCGTTCCGGCGGCGAAGGACACCGACGGCATCACCCGTGGAGTCGTCAACAACAGGATCGTCGCATGGAACGCCGGCGTGGCCGGAAAGATGTTCAGAAAAATCCCGTACACTGTCAAGGTCACGTACAGCAAGAATTTCGGCAAGTACCGTCAGACGGACAGTTTCTACGATTCCGTCCCGATGCAAGTCTCGGGAGCATTCGAATTGACTCTTCCTAAACGCATCGCCGGCAACACCACACTCGTCAGCCTTGGCCTGTACGCCGACAAAGGGTCAATCTACCCCGACACCGCGGGGATCACCATCAGACTTGGCTGGGGCGACTGTTTCCGGAATTGATCAGAGAAGCATCATCACCTGGCCGGAGATCACCCGGAGGAACATCTCCATAGGATAGACAGTGGCGTAGGCGACGGATGGCTCATCGTCGTCTACGGTGGTCAGCGCATAGTTCAAGGCGATGGGATTGGCCATTGAGGCGCAGAGCATCCCGACATTCTCCGAATAGCTCGTCTTGCAGAATTTCGAGGCGACCACGCCGACCAGAAGCACCGGCACGACCGCCAGCAGGACGCTGACACCGATCCACATCAAGCCTTCCGGCCTGAAGACCGTTGCGAAAAAGTCAGGACCCGCGCCGAGTCCAAGGCCGGCCAGGTAGATCGTCAGACCGAACTGCCTGAGCATCAGATTAGCGCTGTGTGTCGTGTAGGTGGTCAGATGGACCCTCGGCCCGAAGGCTCCCATAAGGATGCCAATGAGTATCGGGCCGCCAGCGATCCCAAGCCTGACCGGAACGCTCATCCCTGGGATGGCGATAGGAAGGCTTCCAAGGATCAAGCCGAGCATCAAGCCGATGAATATGAAGAGAAGATTCGGGTTACGAAGCTCTTTCTCCTGATTGCCAAGAACTTCCGCCACCCTGTCAATTGCCTTCTGCTCCCCCACTATCGTCAGTTTGTCACCGATCTGAAGCCTGAGGTCGCGCGACGGAAGCAGGTCGATACCAGCCCTGTTCACCCTCGTGATGTTGATCCGGAAGGCGTTGCGAAGATGCAGGTCGCCGAGTTTGGCGCCATTGAGACTTGATTTGGTTACGAATATGTGGCGTGACACAAGCGAGCCGTCCAGATGGTTCCAGTCAATGTCCTTCTTGTTCCAGTCCTTCACGACCTTCTCGCCGAACAACTGTTCCGCCGCTCCGGCATCCATCTCACGGGTCAGCACAAGCACATGCTCGCCCTCCTCCAGAACAGTGTCGCCGTCAGGGATCAAGACCTGCCCTTGACCGTTGTCGCCGGCATATTTCCAAACCCTTGAGACAACAAGCTTTATGTGTGCGTCCCTCATGATGTCACGGATGTTCTTCCCGAACACGGCAGGATTGCTCACACGGAACTCGGTGATGAAAGTCTGGTTGTCATGCGGAGCCTTGCGGGTTCTGCTCTTACGGAATAGGAGGGAAAGGATGACGATGCTGAGTATCACGCCGATGACGCCAAAAGGATAGCCCACGGCGCAGGCGGTGGCCATCTGATTGGACACGTCGGTAGCCGAAGGATCCATCTGGAGCAAGGTCTGCTGGGCGGCTCCAAGCATCGGCGTGTTGGTCGCGGCCCCTGTCAGAAGTCCGGTGGCCACAGGAAGGGAGATACCTGCCAACTTACTGATGACCAACGCCATCAGGGTGCCTGCCATCAGCACGGCGAAGGCAAGGATGTTCAGTTTGATACCACCTTTCTTCAACGAAGGAAAGAAGCTCGGGCCCACCTGAAGGCCAAGGGTGAAGACAAACAGGACGAGGCCGAAATTCTGCGCCAGCGCGAGCATCCTCGGATCAACGCTCAGTCCTAAATGCCCGGCGACGATCCCCGCGAAAAAGACAAACGTCACCCCGAGACTGACCCCCTTGAATTTTATCTTGTTGCACAGAAGTCCTGCCACACAAATCAACGACAGCACCAGAATTGCCTGAATATAAGTCTGTTCAGTGAATATATCGATGAACCAGTTCATATCTTTCCAATATCAAACTGCAAAGATAGTGAGAAATAATCATTAATTTTGCGTAGCGGTGGCTGTCACCGTGATTCTAATGCCCATGAATATGCCCCAGGCGAAGAGAGGCCACAACATAAACGGACAATCCGGAAAAGCCCAAGGCGGAAGCCGGCCTCGGAAGAGTGCCGCCGGCAAGACAGGGAAAAGCGCCGTGAGACGTACCGTAAGGAAGAAAAGGAAACCCCGCAAGGTGACTCTCGGGGTCTGGACCGCCGTCGGGATCTCCCTTGCGTTAGTCCTGGCGCTCACGTTCATATTCATAAAAAACAACAGCGCCGCGAACTACGAGACCGGGACAAAGGTTCCTCCTGGAGACTGGCGCTTCGGAATCGACATCTCCCATCACAACGGCGGAGAGATCGTCTGGGACTCGCTGTTCGTGATGACTGACCGGCGCGGGAGAACGATCCGGGACCATCATCTTGCCAAGGACATCCGGCCTGTCAGCTTCGTGTTCGTCAAGGCTACGGAAGGAGCCTCGATGGTGGACAGGGACTTCAGGAAGAATTGGAGGAACGCAGGAAAGTCCGGACTCAGGCGCGGAGCCTATCATTTTTTCCGGAGCTCAAAGGACGGGAAGATCCAGGCCGAACTGTTCATCAAGACTGTCGGCGACCTGAGGTTCAAGGATCTGCCTCCTGTTCTGGACATCGAGACCATCCACCGGGGAGGGTCGATGAAGAAACTGAACGAAGAGGCCCTCAAATGGCTGGAAACCATTGAGGGTCACTACGGTAAAAAGCCTATTGTCTACACGGGGTCTTCCTTTGCCCGTGACTGGCTCAGCAAGAGGATCACGGACAACTATCCTGTTTGGATAGCCCACTACGAGAAGGACAGGCCGGACTTCGACGGCTGGACCTTCTGGCAGTTCACCGACAAGGCCGTCGTGAAAGGCGTTCCGGGACCTGTGGATCTAAGCGTCATGAAACGCTGATCCCCGTCACTCCGACAGGCCTTGTCGCCGACGGCTCCGAGGTTGACCGCAGTGGCGGCATCATCCTCTTTGCTCAGAATCTGCTTGCCGTCTGTGGAATTGTACTTGGTGTAGTTCCCATCCTTGTTCCATTTGTAGTTGTCCAGGGAATACGTGGCCTTCGGTGTCGTCTCACCCCAGGCGAAAAGCGTCCCGACTTTCTCAGGCTTGTCCGCGCCCACGTTACAGGTGGCCCATTTCAGGCCGTCGCCCATCTCGACATACACATGACCGTTGATCATGTCCGGCTCCAAAGCGCCATCCACGATTTTAAGAGGAATGATGTCGAAGTTGTTTATTCATCAAAGTCTTGCTCTCAACCGCTCATTCAGCCATCCTCAAAGGAATATATTCAGACGACAGATTCCAGCCCATCGTCACGTTCTCGATGTGGACTCTGGCGAAGGCTGCCATCTCGCCACGCACAAACGAATCAGAGATGTAGGTGGCGTTCACCTTGATGACAATATAACCGCCATACACCTTAAAGTCATTGTCATTATTTATGTAAAGATCCTTCTGTTCATTATTCGGATAATGCGCCGTTATCTTAATGTTATCCTTTTTCAGATAGTACAGCGCGGAGGAAGGCCGTACCTCGAATTCCAACGTCACGAATTTCACAATGGAACCCGAGCCATATCTTGTCACTACAGCTACTCCATCCTCGGTATAAGGGACATAAACCAAAGACTGTATTCTGTACAGCACCTTGTTGACAGCATTCTGAGCCTGTGTTATCTTATTCTCCATCTTCCGGATTTCCGAACTCATTCGATCAATCTCGCCCTGAACCTTACTGTCCGCATCATTGATCGCGGCCGTGATGTCCGCAGACAACTCATTTCGCAGGGAGGCTATCGCATCTCTGATGGCTCTCTCATACGCCTCTTTGACCTCTGCCTTGACCTCATCCAAATCCGACTTCAAGCCTTCGACCTCCTTCGCGTTGTCCTCAATCGCCTTATTGGTCACGGCCAAGGCCGCCTTCAGATCCTCGATGTCTTTCGAATTTGCCTTGATCATTTCCTCCAAAGCGGTTTTCTGCACAAGCAATTGACCTTCAAGAGCCTTTTTCTGAGTCTCAAGGGCCGCCTTCGTTTCCTCAATCGTCCAGTAAGCCTTAATTTTATCATTCACCCAAGACTCAAGGGATGACTTCAAATCATTCACCGAATCCTTAAGGTTCTTTTCCCAGGCTGCCTCAGTCTCGTTCCGGGCTTTTAAGAGGGCTTCGGTGAAAGCGTTTGTCAGATCAGCAACCTCTTTTGAGATTCTGTCATTCAACCCGGCGACCTCGTCAGCGACAGCTGATTCCAGATCGCTGACAGTCTTGTTCAACGACTCTGTGAAGTTCTTTGTCAGACGCACCTCAAGATCAGTCATTGAGGTCTTCAATCCGGCGATTTCGATATCAATGCCAGCGATTTGCTCCACGATGTCATTGTACTGTTCCAAAGTCGCGAAAGTGGCCTTGACCCAATCTTCAGTGCCTTTCAATTCTTTTCCGGCATACGATTTCAAATCCGAGATCTTGCCTTCCAAATCCGCATCTTTCTTTTTCAGGTCGGAGATCGCGCCGCCTATGTCTGACAATTTCACGTTCATCTCAGACTTCATTGTCTCAAGAGTCACAAGAACCTCTTTTTCGGCTTGTTCTATTGCCCTGATAAGTTCTTCCTTGTTGGCATTGTCGCTTTTCCTCAATTCTTCCACCGCTTTCTCAAGGTCGGACCTCACTGCTGAAATCCGTTTCCCATTCTCCGTGATAGCTTTCCTGAGATCGCCGGCGGTCTCCTCCAGGGAACCAATCATGTCCTTCATGTCCTTGTCGGTCTGCTCCAACTTCGGAATGGAAGCGTTGATCTTCTCAATCTGCTGGTTTATGGATGTGACCCACGCATCCTTTCCGTTCAGATCCTCATGAATCTCATCAAGGTCCGGAGCATAGTTCGCGCAGCCGAAAGCTACGGCAAGACCCACACACATCAAGACCAGTCTTATTTTTCCAATATATTCTTTCATTTTTCTCTAATGTTAACAGTCAAACAAGTCTTTTTCTTAAGGGTTTGTCACCACAACAGGGACAATAGGAATAAAACCGGAAATCATATCCCAACCTTTGGAAGCATCCTTTATTGACACCAGAACGTTGAACTTTCTAGAACCATTTGTAAAGACGAGAGGAAGGTCGGAAGCATCTATGTCCATCAGAACGATGCCGTTCCCGGTGCTTGTGATTCCGTTCAACTTAAGAGGAATAACATCTTTTGGCTCCACGCTTTGAGTGAGGATCGACACATTGCCTACATTCAGAGCCTCGGCGGCTGAGAACGGACGGACCTCGAATTTCAATGTCAGAGACTTCTTGACACCTTCACAGAAGACCTCAACCGATCCATCTGAATATGTCGGGAAATATACAAACGATGATATCACGTTTCTTATCTTAGTCCGCGCGTCCTCAACATCCTTTATTATCGAAGCCAAGTCATCCTTGCATTTCTCAATCCTTGACTCCAATGCCTCGACTCTCTCGTCAATGCTGTTGTTGAGGCTTTCTATCTTGTCATCAAGCTCATCGTCAAGAATGCCCTCCAACGATGTGATGGCATCCTTTATCACGGCCTCATAAGCAGCCTTGATGTCCTTTTTTGCCTGCTCAAGCTCCGCGAACAAGTCATCCAGGCTCTTGGCGTTGTCCGCAAGAGTGTTCTCGGTCTCTGTCAGAGCCTCTTTCAGGTCCTTGATCTCTCCCGCATTAGCGTCAATCAATTCTTTCAGATAGGCTTCCTGAGCCTTCAACTGGTTTTCAAGATCCTTTTTCTGAGCCTCAAGAGCCGCTTTTGTCTCCTCAATCGTCCAATAGGCCGTAAGTTTCTCGTTCACCCAGAGTTTAAGGGACTTTTCCAATTCCTCAAGAGAGGTCTTAACCTTTTCCGTCCATGCGCTTTCAATCTCTGCGCGAGTCTTGGCTATAGCCGATGTGTAAGCCTGTGTAAGATTTGATACCTCTTTGTCTATCCTGTCATTAAGACCGGAGACTTCCTCTCCGATTTTTGACTCAAGGTCACTGACCGCCTTTTTCAAATCCTCGTCGAACTTGTTTGTCAGGCGGGTCTCAAGGTCAGACAAAGACTTCTTCAGTTCAGACATCTCCGTGTTGATCCCTCCAATCCGTTCCACAATACCATTATACTGCTCCAACGTCGCGAATGTGGCTGTGGCCCAGTCCCTGACGCCTTTCAATTCATCATCAACATAGGTCTTGAGAACAGAAATCTGTTTCTCCAATTCTTGATCCTTATCTTTCAGATCAGAGATCATCTCATCTATGTCGGACAGTTTGCCCTGCATTTCCGTCCTCATCGCCTCAAGGTTGGCCAAGACGGTAGCCTTGGATTCATTGATGGCAGTGATCAGTTCCTCCTTGTTGGTCTTGTCACTGTCCTGGAGTTCCTTCACAGCCTTTTCGAGTTCAGAGCGAACTTCGGATACGCGGTTCTCGTTCTCACCGATGTCTTTGCGAAGATCATCGGCGGTCTTGTCCAAGGACTCGATCATCTTCTTGATTTCCAAATCTGTCCGCTCCAACTCCGGAAGTGAAGCGTTTATCTTTTCGAGCTGCTTCTCGATGGACGGGATGCGGTTGTTCTCGATTTCATCGATGCGGTCATCCACACGCTTGAACTCAGCATCGTAGTCAGCGCATCCGGAGGACACCAGCAGGATCACGCTCAAAAGAGCCGGTAATATTCTCTTGATATTCATTGATTCTTCCTTTTTAGGGTTATTTTGTCACAATTGTAGGATTTATGCCGGCCACCTTAAGATCACGCTTGACCAGATCCATAGTGGCTTTGCTGCAGCCTACCATTCTTATGGTCTTCAATTTCTTACAACCATAGAACATACACCTCTCTGTCTTTCCATAATTATCACTGACATCGTGAAAATATGCTTTTTCCAAATTCCAACCTGACAAATCCAACGTCTCAAGAGATGAACATCCATTGAACATTCCAGGCACGCTAATCACCTTATCCATTTTCCATTTGGACAAATCCAAGGAAGTCAACCCTGAGCATCCATAGAATGTATAGTTGGTAAATTCAAGGTTCTGAGGCTTCCAGGATGAGATCTTCAACGATTTTGTAGTCAGCTTACTACAATTATAAAAGGAATGTTGAAAATTAGTGACCGCCGACACGTCCAATAACTCAAGATCCGCCTCTTCAAGAAGATTACAGCCTCTAAAATATATATAGTAATCAGGCTTTACTTTCTTGAGGAGCTTGATTGTCTTCAAGTCAGCAGATTCCTTATCACTATAACTCCAATAAAGGTTCACTTTGTCAACCTCTCCGTGAAAGCCGATTTCTCCATACTTGGTGTGCACTATGCCCAACTTATTTTTATTCGCGTCAAAGGCTGATAAATATGAAGAAATCTCAACCATTCTTCCGGACACTGTGGTATATTGGATCAAAGGCGGTCTTATTTTCGCGACTTTCAAAGGAGTGAACCGTGTGGAAACGTCACGGACAACGACCCTGAAACCGGCGGAGACTCGTCCTGCAATAAAGTCATCCAACAGTACCCCGGGCTCAATCCTGACATTCAGGACTCCGTTCTTTGCCTTGGTGACTCTCTGAACCTTCAGAGCGACCTCATCCCCGACCGAAGCCCTTGTCTTTGTGAGCAACGCATACGCCGACACATCAGCGGCTCCTATTGAGGACAGCAGCCGCTCAGGGCGGATCTCCAGAGAGACATCGATGGTCTTTTCCAAAGACTCGACGTTGTAGGAGAGAATCACACTCCCGTCATCGCTCGTCGGGACAAACGCCAGAGACTGCATCACGGAGTCAAAGGAGGAAATAAGGTCAGCGAAATCAAGGGAAGCGAGATCGCTATTGATAGACGCCATCACCCTCCTCATTTCAGCCTCTTTTGTCGAAAATGCTCTCGTGAAACTGTCATACGCGGCATCAACACGAGCTTTGATCGTTGCCTCAAAAACACCCTTGAAATCAGTGATGGCATCCTCGATTGCTTTCTTGTAGGCAGTGGTAAGATTCTCCTTCGCCTTGTTCAAGTCGGACGTGAAGACCGGGAAACGATCCGCCAACGCCTTAAGGTCATCATTGACTTTCTTCAACCTGTCCTCAAGAGCAGTAATATCCCCCGCGTTTTCACTGATCAAATCATTCAACAGTTTTTTCTGCGCCTCAAGCTGATTCTCAATGTCATCATTAAGCGCCTTGAGGGAATCCTTGGTCCGGGCGATCGTCCAGTAGCCGTCCAAAGTGCTGTTCACCCACGATTTCATAGAGGCCTCGCTGTCATCGATGGCTTTCTTCAGGCTTTCGTTCCACCATTTTTCCATTTCCTCACGGAAAGTGGCGATGGCGTCGGTGTAGGCCTTGGTGATGTCAGAGACCACCTTGTCGATCCTGTCATTCAGACCATCGACCTCCTCGCCAAGCCTTGACTTCACTTCATCCGACGCTGTCTTCAGATCCTTTGAATATTTCTCCGTCAGACGGGTCTCAAGGTTAGTCATAGAGGTTTTGAGGCCAGCTATCTCGCCTTCGATCCCGCCGAGCTGGTCCACAATGGCGTTGTACTGGTCCAAAGTCATAAATGTCGCATTAGCCCAGTCCTTGGTCTCCTTCAGTTCCTTGTCGATGTAGATTCTCAAATCCGTAATTTTCTTCTCAAGTTCGGCATCCTTTTTCTGAAGATACGAGATGGTGTTGTTGATTGAAGTCAGTTTGCCATTCATCTCGGTCTTCTCGGACTCCAGCAACGCAAGCAGCATGGCCTTGGCCTTGCCGAGGGAGTCAAGGACATATTCCTTGTCCGCCCTGCCGCTGTTTTTAAGATCCTCGACCGCTTTCTCAAGGCCGGTCTTCAATGCGGAGATGCTTTCCCCGTTCTCCGAGATTGCTTTCTCAAACTCCCCAGCTGCCTTCTGAAGGTTCGCGATCATTTCCTTCAGATCCGCATCGGCCTTCTCAAAATTGGAAATCGAGGAGTTGACCGAGACGACCTGACTCTCGATGGTGGCGATTTGGTTGTCCTCCATGGCGTCAAGCCTCTTGTGGATGTTGTCGATGTCCGGGGAGTAGTCCGCACATCCGAAGGACATCAACAGACACAGGGGCAGAACAATCCCGACGCCGACCCTTTCTAAAAAACTTGTCATAAGGTGTTGTGTTAAAATTCAATCGTAAATTTAGACAACACCTTCCAAAGGACAATAAAAGCAGGGTAGTAGATTTCGTCAGACACACGAAATTTACTACCCTGCGATGAAATTTACCAACAAATTTACCGGATCAGCACTTAGATGTTTTGTGGCTTAGGCAGCACTACAATCTCTCAAACGGGTTGTCCGGATCACCGGTCCAGCGGTAAAGTCGGGTCCTGGAGTACTGGTTGCCGGTGACGGAACTCTTTCCCGGTTCCGCGAAATAGTACAGCCCGCCGCCCACTGGACAAATACCGGTGGAACCGTACTTGAAGTAAAAGCCGGAAACAGGATTCTCCCGCGAACCGATCACCTTATGCTTCGTCCTGTCGTAGAGGACACCGGCCAACGACTTCTTGACAGGCTTTTCAGCCACGTCAAACACGAACAAGTCATAATTCTTGAATATGCTCTTGCGCCCCTTGTACACAGCCATGAACATCTTC
>OCLB01000345.1_pt1 | contig 10670 bp, 7 predicted proteins | sample 1495901 | NCBI WGS metagenome assembly OCLB01 (sample SAMN03418273, study PRJEB22391) | human gut metagenome | biome: human-gut; feature: organic feature; material: feces | host: Homo sapiens | place: Tanzania | collected 2013-01
TGGTCAAGACACTCTTTCAGGTCTTCTTCCTTTATCGTCGCCGGTGAACAGGAAGGTGTTCGGCTACACTCCGGCGATGTTCCTGGCTCCGAACGTGAAGAGGCTGGAGGCCTCGGTGTGGATCGGCGGCGTGCCTTTCGTGACCGGCACGTTGGTGTACGACGGCATCGAGGACGGATGTCTGATGTACACGTTCACGGAGAAAGTGGTGGAACTGGAGGGGAAGATCTGGGATCAGGAACTACTGCGGTTCAGCATTACTTCCCTTCCTAAAAAAGATGACCTGTTCACCACTCCTCTGCTGATCAACAGACAACACGTCGCAGACCACCCTTTTGCCGAAAAAGATGTCAAGGAGGCGTGCAGGCTAAAATACTACAACTACAAGGATAACGACACGCCGTTGACCTACGAATCGTTCATCCCCGCCGTCTATGTCTCGGCCATCCTGAGCAAACTACCTATCGACTTTATCCCTGACATATTAGGCAAACCTTTGGCACTCGGCGGAAACCCTGAGAATTATCCTCTTGCCATCCTCGCACCATACCATAGCATCCTTTTCAACGACCTCCATAAGAACGGAGATCCCCGGGAGGGTCCCAGACGCGGATCTCCTGCCAGAGTGGACTCCTACACAGACATCGCCAACTTTCTTCCGGACATCACCTTCGCAGATCTGCTGAAGAACCTTGGCTCCATCTTCTGCTCCGCTTTCTTTCAGGAAGACGGAAGACTCCGGATGATGTCAGCAAACTCAATCCTCACATCTGGGGACGCGATGGATCTGGACGGAAAAATCTCTGATGACTTCTCCTCGGAGACCGCCTTCGCCCAGAAATACAGCTTCGGCTACCAGGAAGGCGAAGCCGGGGAATATGACATCGACAGACTTGAAAGGGATATCGCGAATGGCAAAGTCGCGACTTTGGGACAATTTGAGATCGAGGACCTCTTCGCACAATTCAAAGATGACCACACTGTCGTTTTCTGCGATTCAACGAAGGATGTCTATTCCGGCAGGCACTACCGTGTCAAGACCGGCACGCGCACCGAAACTTATTATGAGGATGTACAGCAGGGAGAGACATGGGTGACCGTAGAGAAGACCAGAGAGGTGGACGTGTTCGCCGATTACTATGAATCCGATGTAATCTATCAAGGGAGCAAGACCGAGGAAACAACGGTGGAGGACAAGGACGCAGAGGGATTCAGCAACATCTCCGATTTTCTGGCAGTCAGATGCGTTCCCGAGAAGACGAACGCTAGCAAGGCTATGGCTCCTATCATTAATCCGGAGGCTGTTTCCGGGGACAGGAGCAAAAAAGCTTATATCGGAATAATCCACCTGTACAACTGTCTCGTCAGTAACGGCTATTCCGCGACCTACTCCAAGATGGACGCAATGTTCCAAGGCCGGGGGGCAATCACTCCCGACGCTCTTTGGGACAAGTACCACAAGGCATTCGCCCAGTGGCTGGGAAAGACGAGGCAGAGGGTGGCCGTGGATGTGAACCTCACGCCTGTCGAGCTGCACAACTTCAGGCTGTACAGACCGGTGTACTTCAGGGGGAGGAAATGGATCGTGGCGAAGCTCTCGGTAACGGTGGCGGCGGGTTCGGACAGGGTCACCACCAGAGGCGAGTTCATCGAAATCTGATGTCCTTTCCCAAGGATGTTACATGTGGTAATTTTGCCATAGACAAGGGGATCTACGCCCCGGATAACGGAAGTAATGGAATTTACAGGTAACATACAGTTCGCGGACGAAAGTTCCTGGCTGACGCTGACAACGGAATCGGATGACACGGTGACGATCTCCGTCAGGCTCAACACCTTTGTCCCCAATCAGGAGGTCATGAGTTTTGAGGTGACTCCAAACTCTGGCATAGTACGGTTGCCGGCGGGGGAAATACTCAGGGTTCTGAAAGGCAACGGCGTCGGGATGATTACAGGAGTATTCTCAGCCACGCAAGGCACGTCGTATTGCTCGTACAGTTTCAGTGTGCTGCCTTGCCGGAAGTTCGCCTACAAGTCGCTTACCGCGACCATATTCACGACAAGGCCGGAAAAATCTCCTGTCTATGTCGGAGCCGAAGACAGACTCTGGTTCTACAGGATGGCGGGTGATGTCTCCACCTATGTCAGATTTAACTATCTTGCCGGAGGCTCATCCGGCAACTACGAGCTCAGTCCCACGTATAGCATTAATCTGAAATATTATGACCTTGACATTTCCGCTGACACGATGCTGGCGACCGCTTCCGCAAAGGGGCTGGACGTGTCAAACATAGTGTCCTATGATGTTTGGATAGAGTGTTCCGGAAGCAAGTCAACGGTATATTCTTTCGACATCAAGAGGATGCGGTTGCCGCTGAAGACGTACAGGTTCCTTGGCCGCCGCGGAACGTATGAATATATTCATGCGACAGGTAATTTCAGCCGCTCGATAGAGGCGGAGACTCGGGTGTTCGTGACTTCAGGGATAGAGCAGGAGCTGGAGAATGACTATTCGAAGACCTTCGAGCAGAACTCAGGGCTCATCGAGAGTGTCGGGATGAACGGGTACTGGCTTGATTTCCTCGCCGCAAAGAAGAGGTACATCATCGAGAAGAACGGATTTGAACGTGAGATCATCGTGGACGAGTTCAAGACTTCGCTGACGGATCGATCCGTCGGAAGCATGACGTTCAAATGGCATTATGCAAACCCTAACAACACTGTCATTGACAAAGTGGACATCGACATCACAGGACTTGGCATCCTCGGGCCGTCCACCGTGAACGACGTAAGCAACACGGCGCAGTTCCAGGTGACATATTCACCGTCGAACACGACACAGCGGAGCATAACCTGGAGTGTGGTGAGCGGTTCGGACTATGCGTCCATCGATGGCAACGGAAAGCTTACGGTAAAGAGTAACGCAAAGGGGAACGAGGTCAAGGTCAGGGCGACAAGCACAGACAAACCAAACATCTACGCCGAGAAGTCAGTGAACGTCACCTATTTTTCGGCTGAAGTCAGCATCAGCTTCCAGAAAGACAGCATAGAGGTCGAGGCAAAGGCCGGCACCGTGACAAACACGTTCACCACGACAGGACTCACCAACCTTCGAGTGTCCGCCTCCGGAGGGATGACCATAACCACGGGGCCGTCGATCACCGGTTACCTCATCGGGTTCGCCTATGCGGAGAACACGGGCAATTCGGCGAAAATGGCCACGGTCACCCTGACAGGAGACAGAACGGACGGCAAGGGAACCTTCTCGAAGTCGTATACGGTGACGCAGAAAGCAGCGACGGCATCAGTCGAAGACCCATCGTGGGATCTTCCTTCTTCATTCTACCAAGAATATCTAACCTTGAATCCTGCCGGCGGCACCTTTGACATAAACATAAGCGATCCTGCGAGAGCAGGCTGGAGAGTAGTGTTCGATAGTCCTCTGACGTTAGAGTCAGGCTCTGCGACCGGAATAGGCCAAGGGAAACTGTCGGTCAGATACCCAGCCAACGACACCGGTTCTTCGCGCGATTTCGAACTCTCGCTCAAGAGCGGCGGGAGTTATTTAACAAGATGTGTCGCCAAACAAGCAGCCAAGGCTGAGACTCCGAAAGTCGACCCGTCCTGGAATTTGCCTTCAACCTGGATCATCAATGCCGACGGAAGCAATGCTCCATCTATCCAGGTCACCGACAACGACAATGTTGGCTGGAAAGTGGAGTACCCTGACTGGATGGGAGCCGAAGGCGGAATCGATTCTGGAACAGGCAGCGGAGAGGTCTCGTTCCAAGTCGATGCCAACACCGGCGCGGAACGCGAGGGAAACATAACGCTGAAGAGCGCTGACGGCAACACAACCTTCGCCGTAAGCAGCGTGGAACAGAAAGCGGCGGCATCGCAGGAACCGTCAATCACATTCTCCATGAACAGTGCCACGGTTAAGGCCACGCTCACTGTATTGACGAATCCGATGTCCTACCAAAACCTTACAGGTTTGAACGCGACAGTGTCCGGGGAGCTTTCGGAGGCTGCGGCCACCATCGAATCCGCCGCGGTTAAGGTTACTTTCGCACAGAACACCACTTCCTCCAAGCGCGTCGGGACGATCACGGTAACAGGAACCAGAACGGACGGCAAGGGAACATATTCGAAGTCGTTCACGATTGAACAGTCGGCGGCAAAGGCCGCCGCCACCTGGGACCTCCCGGCGACGCTGGCATTTGAGGGAGGAGGTGAAGACGCAGTGGCTTTCAATATCACGGATTCAAACAACGTTGGCTGGAGACTGACTCTTCCGGACTGGTGCTTTGTCAGCGACGGGATCACCGAGGGATCCGGAGACCGCGAAACCGACCTGGTGGCAAGGGCAAATGACACAGGATCTGCAAGAATCGGCACTGTACAATTGGTAAGCACAGATGGGAATACTGTCTTTGCAATTTGTCAAGTGACCCAGGAGGGGGATACGACTATAGGACAAGGATAAGACATTAATGAATATGAACAATCATTGCGCATACAACGAAGGAAACGACATTTTCCATGTCGTCAGGGGGAATGATTTCCCTATCAGGATCTACCTTTGGTCGAAAGGACTGACGTTCGGCCAAGATAGAGCCTACGAATTGGAGGGCTGCTCCGAAATAATGGCGAAGGTAGTAGGTCCCGACAGGAAAATCGCCGTCAAAGCATGGTTTGTCACGACCAACGAGATCAGAGGACTCGTTGAAACCGGCTCTCTCCCGATAGGCGACTATGGGGTGGAAGTCGTTTTCGTCAATGGCTCCGGTATCAAAAAGAGGATACTTCAGCACGGAGTCATAAGGGTCGCCCCATGCAACGATGCTTCCGGAGTTCAGGAAGACAGTTGTATTGTCAATCTCTATGTGGATAAAGAGACATCGGGCAGTGGAGATGTCCCTGGTCCCTCACCAGGAGAATCCTGCAAGCCTGACTCCGAACTTTCTGAGACCAGTGAGAATTGCGTGCAGAACAGAGTCGTGACAGGAGCCATAAGGGAGCTGCAAGACTACTGCTTCCCGACTTCACTTGAGGCCTCCATCTCGCCGTCTTCGGCAGAGTGGACAGGTAACTCAGTAGAGGTCAGCGTATCTTTCAGGGTTTTCAGAAACTCTAAGCCGGTAGTAGCTGACACTGTCCAAATCCAGTTCAACGGCGAGACTAAGACCCTGGAGAAGGTAGCTGAGGGCACAGAGAAATTCGTTCTCTCTGCCCAAGGCTATAAATCTGGCTCAGTCACCGCTAAGAAAGACTCTACTGCTATAAAGAACTCACCAAGGCCCATCAGTGTTAATCTCTATCTTCCGGTCTATTATGGCTTCTCTAAAGCCACCACTGGAAATGAGTTGACTATCGCTTCTCTGACCAAGGGTGGGGCTTCTCTCAATGGTACCAGGACTCTCACCAATGATGATGCTACTAAGTATCTGTGGCTCTGCGTTCCTAACACCATGTCAATCAGCAAGGTTACATCTAGTGGCTTCGATGTTCCATTCTTGGCTCCAGTAGAGGCTTCCACTCCAATGGGAACCTACAAGTGCTATCGAACTCAGGATCTTCCTGGTGCTGGCTCTATGACAATTGTTATCTCTTAAAACTTAGAATATCATGGCAGATTATATCAAGATCTATGGAGAACTAAGACGACCATTAGAGGGACAATATGTCACAGATTCGGACCAGGTCAAGCACAAGAATGAGACCTTAAAAGAGGTTCTCGATAGACTCGATGGGGTCACCTACGTAGATGTCCCAGAGCTCGAGGACGATTACATTGTTCAGGCAAGCGCATCTCACAAAGAGACTGTCTATACTATCGAAGTGGGAGCAACCATTCATGCTATCGTGGGTGACTCCACCATCAAATGGATGAACGGAGAGGCTCCTATCACTCAAGCTGATCGCATATATGTGGTCTCAGTGATCGGGTCTCTGGCTGTCTGGGGAGAATTTCCAAAAGCCTAAGCTATGAGTGTATTTAGAGCTCTGATGATGCATAAGCATCAGCCTCTGAGTGAGTTCATCAAACTTGTTCCAGAGAACTTAGAATTCCCGGACCCAGAGAGCACTAAAGATCTAACCATAGAGTCTAATGCTCCATGGACCCTTGGAGTTAAATACAACGACTAAACACCTAACAAAGGCTAATTTATTTATTTCTTAAAAACCATTAAAAGTATGGCAAAACCGAGTTGGATTAAACTGGGCAAGAGCTCAGGTTCCATGGACGATTCCACAACTGTTACCGCCAGTGAGTACACGGGGCGTCAGCAGAGAGGTGGAACAATCACTGCTAAAACAACTGGAGGTGCAACCGACACTACTTCAGTTTCTCAGGCCGGTAAGGCTGAGTTCATTAATGTGCCGACCAAGACTTACAATGCCGCTGCAAAGGGTAGCAACTCTGACGGTTCTGACACCATTCAGATCACTGGTACCGCAAATACGGCAAACATCAAGGTGGCCGAGACTACGGGCAAGATTATCCCTGGGGCCACCTACAAGATCCAAGTCAACGCAGTCAATGATGATTCTTGGGATGGAAAGACTGACACTGGCATTGATGACGATCCGGGTAAGGATGCTCAGTTCACTTTCACTATCGACGTCAAGATCCCAGAGAACAAGACTGAAGCTGCCAGAACATTGGAGATCAAGCTTCAGAATGGTAACGGCGATGTTGTCACTGATGCCATCACCATCACTCAGGCCAAGGGTGTCAAGTCTTATGGTGCTGTTACCCTCACCGTGGGCACTTATCAGCAAATCCCTGCTGCCGGGGGTACCGTTGATGCCCCTTCTGTTTCCTTCTCCCAGCCTTGGGGATGGAACGGTGTTACCTCGGGTGGTGGTACCATTACTACTGGTGGCACTGTTGCTTATGCAACTAAGACCGGATGGCCTTCATCTCTTACCATTGACACAGTTACGGGTCAGGTTACTGCGGAATCTCGTAGTACAGCGGTTGGAGACGTGATTTCAGGCACTGTAACTATCACTCTCAATGCTAATGGCAAGTCTGCTTCCAAAGAGGTTTCAGTTAGTCAGCAAGCCAATTCCGTTACTTATGCGGTTACGGATGTGACACTGGCTGCTCCAGCTGACATCCCAGCTTCCGGAGGTTCAGTATCTTCTACTACGGTTACAGCCAAGGGTTCACGGACTTACACCTCGGGATCAGTCACCAGTGATGTTGCCCTCACCAACGGCTCTGATGATTGTACCATCACCTTTAGTGAGGGAGTTTCAGCTGCTTCACTTGGTACTACTGTTACCAACAGAACCAAGAAGGGCACTCTCACTGCTACGGTTACTTGGAAGACTACAGCTACCAAGTCCGCTTCTGTAGATGTATATCAGGCAGCCAACACCGCTACTTACGGTAACATCACCTTTGACTCTGCCGTTGCCACAGAGGTTTCACTCAAGGCTGACGGTACCCAAAGCCGCAACATGACCGACAACTCCAATGTTGGCGCCAAGCAGACTGTCACCTATACTTCGGGTGCTACCAGAACAGAGGCCAGCACTACTGCTGCGGTTGTCTTTGATCTCAGTCCAAAGGTCAAGACCGTTGCAACTGGGTTTGCTCTCTCTTCTGACGGCATCGTCTCTGTTGGAGCCAACCCTACTACGGAGCCTCGTGGAGGCTTTGTAGTGACAGTAACTGTCACCGGCGAGGGCAGCAAGACTGCCACCAGAGACTTCACGTTTAGTCAGCAGGGGTCTTCTTCCTACATCAACCTCACTCCAGAGAGCCTCACCTTTGTGGCTGCCGGAGAATCCAAGACGCTCACTATAGAGTCAAACGACAGCTGGACTCTTGAATAAGACTGTCATAAGGTGGGAGGGGGCGAAACCCCTCTCATCTTCTAATTTATTCTAAAAACAGAATCATCATGGCAAAACCAAGTTGGATCACTGTAGTACCAGGGCCTATAGGAAGTGGCCCGGGGACAAGACTACTAAAAGCAAGCTCCCATACTGGAAGGTCAAGCAGACTAGGCTCTATCAAAGGAGTCACCTCTGGTGGAGCCTCTGATTCTGTAGTTCTCTCGCAGGATGGAGCTAGCGAGTTTATCATGGTAGACAAGACTTCCTATTCTGTCACAGCTCTGGGTGGCACCGTGAAAATCACTGGCACCAGCAACTCACCGTCTCTGAAGGTGTCTCAACTCACCTATTCCTCTTTACTTTCAAATTTCGCCCTTAAAGTAAACGGGACGGCCTATTCCTGGGACGGAAACGTCTCTCATCAGATATCGGGTGATCCCGGAGCTTTAGACTCCTATACTTTTGAGATCTCCTTTGACGTGGCGGAGAATCAGACAGAGAGCTCTAAGGACATCACTTTCAAGCTCACCGATTCGGGTAATACTGGGACATCTTCTGATACCATCACTATTACCCAAGCAGCAGGTGAGAAGACTTATGGCACTCCCAATGTAAATCTTAGATACTACGAGTGGCAGATACCTGCATCAGGAGGAACGATCTCGCCAAGCTATACATTCTCTATTCCTTGGGGTTGGAATGGTAAAACTTCGGGCGGTGGAACACTCACCGAAGCAGATACCCATACAGTTACTTATGCTTATGTCAATGGAGGTCCAGTTTCTCCATTTGACTGGACACTGGATCCAACCACTGGAGTGATCACTATGGCTAGTCTAAAGACTAATCAGACTACCCAGGATAGTGGTAATATTTTTATCAAGATCACTATTGAGATTAACAGTCAGACTTTAGAGGATAATGATTATGTATTTCAGGATAAGAACATAGCTACCTACACTTTAAGCTCTGCTTCTGTTTCATTAGACGATATCCCAGCATCGGGGGGCTCAGCTGACTCACCAAACTTTGTCTCAGCTTCAGGCAAGATTGATTATTCTTCGGGAGAATCCGACACACCTTCTATAACATCTTCAGATGTTATCATTACGTTGTCTAAAACGGTAAACGGTTCGAATCTTGGTTCAACCATCAAGGCCAGAACAAAACTTGACACAGTTACAGCCACTATAAACTGGAATGGATCTCAAGTTACCCAAAGTATTGATGTATACCAGCAGGCCAATCAGGTAACCTATTCATCAATTGATGCCACATCTCCAACTGTAAACTCCCCAGGGAGCGGGGGAGAGATAGATATAGAGGCCCTTATAAGCCCAAAACAAACAGCTACTTATACTTCGGGTGCTACCAAGGACCTTTATAGTTTTTCTTACTCCTTTTCTAATAAACCGTCTTGGATAACCGTTGACGAACTAGCTTTGAAAGTTATTGTGGATAAGAATGTCACTGGCTCGACAAGAGATGGAGAAATTAAAGTAGATATAATTGGTTATGGTAATAGGTTCAAAAGAGTATACCTATCTATCCATCAGGAGGCTATAGTTATGCCTTCTTGGGATGTGCCTGCTACATTCCACTTCGATCAATGGGGTCAGAGTGATCTATCTCCAGCAGGCTTGGACTTGAATATCTCTGATCCAGATAATGTGGGTTGGATTATCGAGGGCCCTTCTTACGTGAAAGATAGTTTAACAGAGGATAACTCACTACCAATAAGCGGTACAGGGGATAAGAGTATATCTCTGACACCTGGTGTTAACACTTCTTCAGAGAGGACCTTTTACCTCGTTCTTGAAACTTCTGCTAGAGATGCAATTGCCTCTTGCAGTTGTACACAGGAGGGTTCACAATCAGGTGCTACCTGGGATCTCCCGGCTACGCTGACAATTGCGGGAGATGGCGGCGAAGCAGTGGTTTTCAATATAACAGACAAAGACAGCACCGGCTGGAGATTGACTCTTCCGGACTGGTGCTATGTCGGTGGCGGGAATACCGAGGGATCCGGCGACACCGAAATCGAGCTGTCGGCAGGGCCAAATGACACCGGATCTTCAAGAACCGGCACTGTACAATTGGTAAGCACTGATGGGAACACCGTTTATGCTACTTGTACCGTAACTCAGGAGGAAGATACTTCTCCAATTGATTAAATAACCTAATTACACCAAAATAAAGACATGATCATCGACATAAATAGTTAAACCATGATGGACTGGACAAGCATAGTGATGACGCTTATAACCTCCGGGGCGTTCACGGCGGTATTCCTGTTGGGAGATCGCAAGACCTCGCAGGTGCTGGACAACGTGGGCAAGAGCATAGCCCAGTGGAGGGAGATAGCTGACGAGTACCGAAAGGAGAAGGAGGATCTCAGAGCGGAGATCTCGCGCAAGGAAACCAAGATCGGCGAGCTATATAAAGAAATGTCCGTGCTACGGGATCGCAACGACAGGCAGAGCAGCAGGATAGCTCACCTTAACGCCTTTCGTTGCGTGAAGGTGAGGTGCACTGACAGGGAGCCGCCTTTCGGTACCTCAAAGACGGAGAACGACAAGAAGGAGGACAACGATGGGGACGATAACTAAGGACTTTTCCTACAAGGAATTCGAGGCCTCGCCGACGGCGGAGCGCAGGGGCATCTGCAACGTGATCACATCGTTCGCGGTGCGGGACGCTGTGAAGGAGCTTGTCGAGAGGGTTCTCCAGCCGCTCCGTGACAGGGTGGGGCATCCGCTGCGGATAAACAGCGGCTACCGATGCCCGGAGCTCAACAGATCATCTGGTCCACCTCC
>OCLB01000352.1_pt1 | contig 10520 bp, 6 predicted proteins | sample 1495901 | NCBI WGS metagenome assembly OCLB01 (sample SAMN03418273, study PRJEB22391) | human gut metagenome | biome: human-gut; feature: organic feature; material: feces | host: Homo sapiens | place: Tanzania | collected 2013-01
CCTATGGCGTAAAGAGTATCAGTTGTAGCCACATTATCCTGAGCCAGTCTGTATTCAGCCTGCGCCATGGCAAGTGAAAAGAAGTAGTTCACCGCCTCTTCCGACACGCTCTCCGCATTATAGAGATACTGTTTCTTTACCTTCTCAAACTTGAGTGGCTCAATCTTCCTGTCCCAGCGGAAAGGATTAAACCCGAGCAAATTCTGCTGATACCCTATGCGGAAAGGTATAGTGGAGAACTGGTTCGACTTTGAGTCCCCGAAGTTTCTCATATAATCAAGCTGTGTATCCACATAGAATGTTCCGCCCAGAAGGTCGAAGTTCTGCGCAAGATTCAGTCCAGCCCCGGCACTGAACATCTGCTGTTCACGATAAACATCAATATCCTGTCCGGAATCATAACGGCGAGTAATGTTCCTGTAATACTGTGCCGGAGTCATGTTCAGCTTAAGACTCGGCAGTCGCGCAGCCTTATAGCTCCTGTACTCCCAATATCCGGAAAGATACATGTTCTGAAAGCGGAATGCCGACAGCGAGCTGTCGTTCGCCATTGTTATGGTCTTCTCAAGGTCAAGCTTCAGGACTGTCTGGGCGTATATTTCCATACAGAAGAGAGCGAACAGGAGCAGTATGTTAGTTTTTCTTAGTTTCATGTTTTCTATATATAAACCAGTAAATAAGAGGAATTACAAAAAGACTGACGACAAGCCCTACCATCATGGTACCTATCATCGCAACCGAAAGCGGACGCTGTATTTCCGAACCCATGTCGGAAGTGAACAGCAGCGGAACCATGGCAAACACGGTAGTCAGCGTAGTCATGATAATCGCCCTCAGTCTACGGTGTCCAGCCGTATGTATCGCATCAAGCAGAGGCATGCCTTCCTTGCGCAGTTCGTTTATGGAGTCAAGCTTCAGGATAGAGTCGTTTACCACAATACCGCACGAAACAATTATGCCGATAGCCGACATGAGGTTCATGGTATGCCCTGTAGCCCATAGCAGTACAAGGCCGAAAGCTATGTCAATGGGGATTTCAGCAAGCACTATAAGCGGCTGGACGAAGCTTTCGAACTGGGCGCACAGGATAAAGTACATAAGCAGTACGGATATAAGCAGGATGACGGTCAGTTCGCCCATCATTTTCTTGTTGGAGAAGAAACTGCCTCCGAACGACACGTCCCAACGGCTATCCTTGTCTACCGCACGGCGTACACCATCCATCACCTGAGGCACGTTATCCACCTCATGGAAGTTCACGGGGATGTATTCACCGTTGCGTCCCGCTGTGATTTCCTTCAAATCCTCGTCAGGAAAGACACGTACCAGCTCACGCAAAGGAATGTAATTCCTTTCCTTCGTAACCGCATCAGCGTTGGTTTCCACAAGTGTCTCGGCAAGAATACGGTTAACGCTCATCTCCCTTCCGGCTATGCCGACAGGCAGATACTGCTGATATGACCGCAAGGTGGATACCTGATTGTCCTTCAAGGCTGTACGCAGCACCCTTACCACTTCGTCATAGCCCACATTATATATAAGCAGACGGTTACGGTCTACCTCCAGGTTCAACTGGCTGCGGAACGGAGTACTGTATGGCGTATAGCCTGTCTCCTTGGCGATGTCTGTTTCTATCTTCCTCACATCGGAAGCTTCGGGAGTGGAAGTGCGGTCGGAAGTACGCAACTGAGCCACAAGGTCAGGCTCTCCTGTCACGAAGAGTTTCTCGAATATGGTTACAGGCGGCGAGAAAGTCACCGTGGCAGCCGGATATTCCCTGCGTAACCTGTCGCCGAGCATTTCTGTAAGTACGGGTATCCGGGACGGTTCCGCCGTGCGGAAATAAAGTTCCGCCTCGGCAGCGGAGAGTCCGTTCTCCGTACCTAGCAGATAGTCCTGCATACCCACGTATGCCGTATGCTCCTCTACAATGGAATCGGTCATGGCGAGTATGGCATTTACCCTCCTGTTGTTCTCATCCACATGGATGTTCTCATTCCATTCTATGCTCACCACCGTTTCATTCTGGTCGATTTTGGGCATTCGCTCCTTTCCGATCACCCTGAACATCAGTACACATAGCGGAAGTGACAGGAACGCAAACGCCATAACCGGCTTCTTATGCGCGAATACCCACTCGATGCCGGCATCATAGAAACGTGTAAGCCATTCGTTCTTAAGCAAGTTCCTGAAGTTGGCGGTAAACCAATTATGTTTTCTCATGCCGATACTGTATAACAGTACATACAGTACAGGCAGCAACATGATGCCGGTGAAATAGGAAACCATCAGTCCTGAAGTTATCGAGAACGCCTCGTCCATAAAGATGGCTCCGGCTATACCGCTCATAAACACCAGAGGCACAAACACCGCGATGGTAGTGAGAGACGAACTCAGCATCGGGGTAATCATTTCCGATGTTCCCGTCACGACCGCACGCTTCAGCGAATATCCCTTCTCACGATACTGTGATACGTTCTCCGTCACTATTATGGAATTGTCTATCATCATACCAACCGCAAGAATCAGTCCCGAAAGCGAGATCACATTGAGCGAAATACCGCATATATAGAAAAAGAAGAAGGTTATGATAACCGACGTAATCATGGTTATGCCTATGACCAGCGGTGAGCGTACATCGCCGATGAAAAACACCGCCACTATGAATATGAAAAGGAATCCCAAAGTAAAGTTCTGCTGCAGGTTTGAGATGGTATAGTCAAGCAGTTCAGTCTGATTGCGTGTGATGCTGAACTCAATGCCGGGATATATCCTTGAAAAATAATCCGTAGTCTCTTTCAGCTCATTGCGCAGATTGTCCATATTCTCTTCTCCATGCTTTATGATGGCAAGAGTCACGGCACGTTTGCCTCCGGCAAGCGAACGGCCTGTTTCGTTACGTGTAACGGTCTTTACACTACAAATGTCCTTGAGCTGCATGACAAGCCCGTTACGTTTGAAGTATATATTCTCCACATCCTCATGCGTACGGAGAATGGAAGCGAAACGGATGTTGTATTCATAGTATCCGTCACGCACAAGCATGCTTCCCGGCTCCACATTGTTTGACGAGAGTATACCTTCAAGGTCGGCAATGCCCATGCCAAGACTCTCCATCCTGCCCATGTCCGGCACAATACGGAGCATTTTCTGAGGCACACCGGTCATGTCAGCCATTGCCACCTGAGGCAACTGCTCTATACGGCGTTTCACCACATTTTCCGCCAGCGTACACATTTCAAGAAAAGCGTCACCGTTTGTTTCCTGATACGGAACCGCATCCTTCAGAGTCATGTTCAGATAGAATACAGGTATATCAGTGGCGCTTGCCTTTATAGCCTTCGGGCGCACCGCATCTCTGGGCAGACTGTTCATCGCGGCATCAATCTTCTCGTTCACCTCTATGAAGGCAAGGTCTGTATTCGTGCCGAAATCGAACGACAACCGGATGATACCCGCCCCGTCGCGTGTCTCGCTCCTCATTTCGGTAAGCCCGGACACCTGCATGAGCTGCCTTCTGACGGGAGCCACCATCGTATTCTCCAGTTCGCGTGCGGAGGAGTTCTCGCCGCTTACCTGCACGGTAATCTGCGGTATGTCTATATCGGGAAGCAACGATACCGGCAATGAGAAATAAGTCACCAGCCCCACTATGAAGCAGGCGGTGAAAGCCATGAGTACCGCTATCGGTCTTTTTATAAGAAATTTCACCATAATACGGAAGGTTTTAAGGTATCACTTCCACGGGGGCTTCATGCGCAAGGTTCACATTGCCGGTTACGATAACCTGCGCACCGTCCTTTATGCCGTCGCCCTCCCACCGTGACAAGGTATATTCGGTCATGTTCTCCAGCCCGGTAGTCACGTAGTTCCACATGGCCTTGCCGTCCTTAAGGGTGAATATCACCTGCTTGCCCGTACGCAGCACCACGGCTGTCTTCGGCACCACGTATTGGTTCGGTACGGAACGTTTCACGCTTACACGCACGTTCATGCCATCAAACAGTTTCACGTCACCGTTCACCTTTGCCCTTACACTCACCAGTCCGTTCTCATCTACAAACGGATTTATTTCCGACACTGTTCCACCGCATTTTCCGGCAGTCCCAGCAAACGGAGCAACCTCTACCATGTCGCCCCTATTCACAAGCGGAAGTTCACTTTCAAGCACCTTGAAAGATATTTCCATGCCACCGGTTCCTATCACACGGCAGAAAGGCTTCGAACCGTCGGGGCGGTTGAAGCTGCGCGATTCAAGATTAGCCACAACCCCGTCAAACGGTGCTGTTATCACGGCATGTTCAAGTTCATATTTTGCCAGCTCGTATGCGGCACGGCTCTGGGCATAACCGCTCTTCACCTCTGCTAGTTGAACTATATCTTCAGGTATTCCCTGCATACGGTCGGAAGCATATCCCTGACCTATCAGAACATCCTTCATCTCCAGTTCCGACTGACGTAGCGCAATTTCCGCTTTCTCCAGACTGTTCTTCAGGGTGAACAGGTCGAGTTCTGCTATCTTCTGTCCTTTCCTTACTTTGTCACCGTTCTTCACATATATGTGCGCCACAGGCTCAGAAGTTACCCTGAAGGAAAGGTCGGCATATTGTGATGCCGTCACCTTGCCGTTGCTCACCAACTCATGGCTGAACGCTGTCTTCTCCAGTGTCATTACCTTAACCTCATTTGCCTGTGAGGGCAAAACTGTTTCTACACCTTCCTTTCGGGAGGTATCATCTGTTTTATCGCTGCAGCCTGCCAACATTCTGGCGGCAAGCAGCACATATACGTAGTGTCTTCTCATATTTATCTCATTCAAATGCGACTTTTATTATTACAAATTATCTGCCTTATGACTCCTTATACAGAATACATGTACTTAAACTTATGTTATAATTCTTACATAGAGAATATTACAATAAATCATGTAAATTCAAATACCCAAACTGAAATTCGTTATCAAAAGAAAATATCAAGCGATTGTTCTGCTTGTCATAACACATACCAAGTATGGGATGATTCAAAATCATGGTTTTAACATAATTACCATCTGTATCAAAGACAAGCAGTTTATCAGGATATATTGACTTTATGGACTTACCGTTTTCTTTAAGACGAAGGTCTCCCAAATAAGACACAACCAACCTGTCTCCACAGAAAAGAACATTCTCAAAGTATCTCATCTTATTAGAGGTCTGATTATCCCATTTCGAACCATAGGAAGTAAACTTCAATTCACCTTCTAATGTACACCAGGTAATCAAATCATGATGATGATAGACCTCAACATACATATTATGTTCTTTTGATATAGCTAAAGATGTGCGCTTGCGCTCAATTTCCGGATGACCGGTGTAAGACATAAAACTTATTTCCCCCGTTTTCATGTTCCATCTGGCAGGTACAGGCTTATAATCACCGATTCCATTAAACTGGGTGAATAAGGCATAGGACACAGAATCATTCAGAAACTCGAAAGACAAAGGCACCTGACGCTTGTTGATTTTGCCGGCCTTCTGAGGTACATATTGGGGATTTACCAATATACTGTCAATAGGACACTCTAACGCCACATCCTTACCATAGTCTATTATATAAAATGCGTTCTTACCCTCGTTGACAGCAAGACTTACCAGATTCGAAATCTCTCCAGGTCCGTTACCCTGACTGCTAAAACAGCATTTATACTCGAATGTATTCTTATCAAATACAGATATAAGGTTATCAACCAGTTTGTTGTCACTCATTACCAGATACTGATTAACGATATAAGGTTTTGCCCACGTCGAAAAAAAGCGCTCCTTAAAATCTATATGAACGATTTTATCCTTAACATTCACGACCTCTGATCCTGCATCATAATTTCTGACTCCCTTATCATCAGATTTACAACTTGCTAATAAAAATAGTATTAACAAACTAAACAATATATTTTTCATTTCGCATATGTAGTATAGAAGATATATTATAATTCAAATCCAGTTCAAATATAATATATCTTTCTGGTTAATAGAAAGTTACTTCCATCTCTTTTCTTCGTATGGATGGTATCCATAGCAGAAGCAGTGTCCTGGCATATCCAAACAGCCATTAGGGCAATCTAACATACCATCACCTTCATTCTGTGCTAAAGCTTCGACATTAGCCATTGCCAAATCCGACATCTCAGCTTTCTGCTGTGTTGAATATACACCGTAACCTGCTACTAAAGCAAATGTAGCCACAAATAATGTCTTGATAATTTTCATAAAATTTCGTTTTTAATATTGTTATAATTATTACATTAGAGGGAAATAATCCTCCATTCTTTCAATTCTGATTTAAAGACTCACATTCCATTGGACACAGCTCCTTTCTGCAATAATATTCATTTATATATTATTGCTATTTTTACAACACATTTTATCTTCCAATATTTTCTTCACCTCCTGCTGCATTTCCCTTATAGCAGTAGAATTCACCTTAGGCTCAGCATTAAGCACACACTCTGCCTCTCTGATTAACTTTATCCTGTCAAAATACTCAGGTTCTGCATAAAGCTTAACCAACAGATAGTGGGGATATACACGCTCCGGCAATCTGCGAGTTGAACGTAGCAGATACTTCTCTGCTTTTCCATACTCACCGCTTTCCTGTGCATTGCGTCCTAACATATTCAATATCATCGGATCTCCGCTCACCGCCATGGCTTTAAGCAGAACCTCTTCTGCCTTGCCGTAACTTCCGGCTTTGTATAATGCCCTTCCGTATTCAAAACAGAAATCTTTATTCCAGGACATTTTATCATACAGCTTTCCATATTCTTCGGCAGCCGCATTAAATGCTCCGGAATGATAAAGAACTCTGACAGGCATCCACTCGCGAACAGCCCGGGTGCGTTCGGAGTATATACCATACATATCCATCGAAGCTGTTAATCCGGCTACAACAACCGGCAGCAGGACTGCTACAGCATTCCTTTTACGTTTTATCATAACCAGACCCTCGCCACAAAGCACCATTAACGTCAACAACCATACAGAAACAATAGCCGGGATATGGAGCGGATAGGAAAAGCATGCAAATACCATAAGTGATACAAGACATCCGTCAATTCCCGCAAGTTGTTTACGGCTCCCAGCTATCATTGACAACACAAGTAATACAGTTACAAGCAAAACGGATACCCACACACCATATTCAACTGCTATCTGCAGATATTCGTTGAAGGCAAAATCGGGTGTTCCGGCCACCCATGCCTCCGATTCTGAATATTCACAATTAGTGAAGTATCTTTCCTGAGCGTCACCGTAAATGGCGGAAAAAGTCCTTCCGTTTTCTTCCCCACACGGACTGCTGGCAATGGCTTGGGAAGTAATCTTCCATATCAGCAAACGACCGTCTGCCGAGTCACGTTTCATGAAATACGCACTGGAGGTAAGCAGTGCGCTGACTATAAGCACACCCGATACGGCATATCTGTGTTTCGATACAAACGACTTTACTTTCACACGGTAAACCCTGAGAACCACATATCCGCACGAAATCAGGGAAGCAAACCATGCCGCACGGCTCATACCCGCCGGAAGCACACAGCATATTAGCAACAGTACACACATCGAGAAATAATACTGCGCGACAGAAAGGCGGTCTTTCTTTCCGTTCGATACTAACATCCTGTGCAGAGCTATCGGAAGAACTGCTGCCAGATAGCCTGAATATGGACCCGGGTTATAGAATGTTCCCGTAAGGACAAAAAGCGAATGGTTTGACGGATATATACCTGCAATCTGACCCAGACCATGCAGAGCTTCCATTGCTCCGAATCCCATCAGCACCCACTGCACCGATTCCGACACTATACGGACAGTCCGCTGTGGATTCACAATATATCCGGCAAGCCACAAAGGTAACACAACAGTCATCACGACAGAAAGCCACACCCACTGCGTTCCCTGCAGGTCGGACGGTAAACTTCCGTCTGTCACCAGTACAGTTACACACACAAGTCCTGTAAGCAGTATCCCTACTAGCCACGGAATGACTCTGTATAACCATTTCCTTAGTTCAACATTCATAACATGCATAGTCCACTCAAAAAAGTTCCATATTCCTTTTTATTCAATCTTCTTCCATACCCTGTCCCAGCAAATATCACCCGTATAGCTGTCCACCGATTTCCAAATTCTTGAAGCCACTCCTACAATATACTCTTCTGGAAGCAGGCCCCAATAACGTGAATCCTGTGAGTTTTCCCCACAGTCTCCCGCCACGAAATAATAGTTCTTACGGAATTGGTAAGAAGTTATCACACTGTCATTCAGCAGTACTGTGTCTCCTTTCACATACATCTCCTTCCCTTGTTCCCATTCGATGAGCTTGCGATACAATACACCACCTGTACGGTTCATCTTTACCACATTCCCCTCTCCGGGAACAAACAGAGGTCCGAACTCCTTTATGTTCCAGTCCAGCATGGAGTCATATGGGAAGCACTTGTATACTCCCTCAGGAAAATCCTCAGGACGCATCAATCCTATGCGCTTCTGTGAGGCAACATTCCCCAAAGGTATGTCTACACCTTGCACTTTGAACATCCCCTTCCTTATGGATACCGTATCTCCAGGTAACCCGATACAACGCTTGATATAATACTTCATTATGTGCATCTCTATATGGTTCCAATCGTTTGGATGTGGGAAATTGAGTACTATCACATCATTGCGCTTTATCTTCCTGAATCCTGGCAGACGGTATATTTCTGTTTGTTCCATATTGAGTGATTTGTTCAGGTTGAACAACCGTGCCCCAACGACCGATTTCCACACCAAAACAAAATCGCCCTCTCGGAGTTCCGGTGACATAGAGTCACTTGGTATCCGGAAGGATGCAAACACAAACACTTGTGCCAGAATCCATAATAGAAAAAGGCATGTACACACAAAAGCGATATTCGTTATTATATCAAACAATCTCTTCATAATCTCACAACCATGATTCACTATTGAACACACCATCCACCGCAATCCCTACGGATGTGTTGTACTTTATTCCGTCGGTAACGTCCAGCAGCAAGGAATTTCCCGGAACATTGCCATAGACCCTTACACTGTCATTCTCGAATATACATGGAACACTCCTGAAACATCCGCTGCCGTTATCCCAATAGTACAGTGAACGAGAGCTTATGCCATCATTCCGCATGCATCTGACGGAGACACGCCTTTCCATGTCAGGAACAAGAAATCTCACGATCCCGTCTCCTTCAGTAAAAAACGGGTCGCTGATAAAATCCAGTGCGCCGGATCCGTCGGCTTCTGCAACGACCAGAAGGTTCCTTCCAGCCACATTCCTGAAAGTGCTTACACCATCCCTTCTCCTTCCCATGGCTACAGGAACCCACTTGCCCATATTGTAGTTGCATAAATACGTGATGTGTCCATGGCCGGAAGATCCGTTCCGGTCGGGGATCCGCAGGTCATACACTTCCATCTCCTGTTCGTTCGTTACATCTTCCAGCAGCGGGTTCTTAAGATATGTTACAAATCCGTCATCTTTTTCCGGCAGTACAGACATGTCCGGTTCAAAATGCCTTCTGTACACCTTTGCCGGCATCAGATGTTTTACGGTTGCCAGCACATGCCTGTACTCTCCGGGCTGCACATCCCCTGGTGAGAAGTCGTGGAATGTCCCTTCATGAAGCACGGCACACCACACATGCCCCCTGTCCATCCTTGTCCATACCGTCTGCTGCACCGCAACCGGCACACCCGCCGCCCGCATCACCATTGTGGTGTAGTTGCACAGTGCGTCGCATGTACCCCTTCCCGAAGCCTCCGTCTCCTCTACCGTAGGTCCGAGCGGATTCCCCGTCTCGCAATATTTCATCTCCTCCTTCAGTCTTGCATTTATAATCCTGCACGCCTCCATCGCATTTCTCGCCCCAGCAGAGTCTAGCAGGGCAGTATATCGCTCCATGAGCCTCTCCCTTGCATACGACAGCGGCTCATTCTGCGAGCGGTATGGAAGTATGTACCTGCAGAAGTCCCCGAATGAAACCTCCGAAGCCCACGGCTTTTCCAATGCCCTGAATGCCAGTTCTATGTTCCTTATCATGAATTCCGCATCCACGCACCTTATGTCATACTCCGTCCTCCTGTCTATATTCCATCCCGCAGCCATCAGCGAGTCGCAGTGCCTCTTCACGGAAGCCGCCCCTCCAAAGCGTGTTATGTCCGGATAGTATGATTTCCCTTTTTTTGAAACGAATCTCTCGTTTACCGAGAAATGATACTGCATGTTTTCTATGAGGAACCGTGCCGCACGCAGCTTCAGGCTGTCCCCCCTGTAGTGTTCCATCACCTTTTCCAGTTCCGCGCGGTTTGTCCCCGCCATTTTGAGTGCCTTCTCCATCCGTCTTTCCCCGTTGTCCGAGCAGCTGCACAAAACACAGGAAACGCATAGGGTACCCAAAATCATCTTTACGTAAATACGCAGTATTGAATCATTCATATTCTTCTTTATGTAGAAATGATTGTATA
>OCLB01000358.1_pt1 | contig 10426 bp, 9 predicted proteins | sample 1495901 | NCBI WGS metagenome assembly OCLB01 (sample SAMN03418273, study PRJEB22391) | human gut metagenome | biome: human-gut; feature: organic feature; material: feces | host: Homo sapiens | place: Tanzania | collected 2013-01
TGACCGCATCCCAGTGGCTGTAGTCGAAGGAATAGTCGCTTATGACGACTCCCCTCACCCAGATCTGTTCCGATTCGAAATTCTTTGAGATTCCCAGTTCATCCGCTCCTTCCTGTGGTACGCCGTAATTACCTATCAATGGGTAGGTAACACAGAGTATCTGCCCTGAATAGGAAGGGTCCGTAAGACTTTCCGGATAGCCTACCATCGCGGTCGAGAAGACGACTTCCCCGTCAGCCGGGCCGTCGTAGCCGAAGGAGAATCCACGGAACTCCGCCCCGTTCTCCAACTTTAATGTCGCGCCTTTTCTTTCTTTCATTTCCTTGTCAATAATTTTTGACTTATAACTAAATCCAACTTTTTCCTAAAACAGACTTTTCAACTTATTCCACCCCTCAGTCGCTTCACGCCAGCTCCCGGTGGGAGCGCCACCCTCCACCACCTCCCTCGCTGGGAGGCCCTGTCGGCACTGCGTGCCTCCTTTTCTTATTCAGGTGGTCGTGAAGAATAACAGGGGGCATTCAAAAAAAACGACCATCTCAAACAGTGATGAAATGGTCGGTGAAAGTCAATGGAAGAACATTCCCACTGTGCATCCTGGGACGCACTGCCGCTCAAAGGTATTAAAGTCACGTCAAGCATAAGGAAGTTCGTTTGTTTTGCAAATGTACGCAAAAAATGGGAATAAGCGGCAAAATATTCAATGAATATAAATTCACCGCTTTGCGGTCTGGCGCTTCCTGAAAAGACTGAAAGAGACAATCGAAAGGAATGTCAGCGCCTCTGTCGCCGGCAGAGCGAGCCAAATTCCGTTCACACCGGCAAAAAGTGGGATGACAAGAAAGCAAGGCACAAGGAATATTACCCCGCGCGAAAGCGAGAAAATGGTCGCCGGAAGCGCGCGTTCCACACTTTGGTAATAGCCTATGGCAGCGACGTTCACAATCGACAATGTGAATCCGATGGCCATCAGAGGCACACCGTGAGCCGCTATTGAATATGCAGGAGCGTCTTTGCTGAGGAACAGTGCAGCCACATAACTGATACCGAACGCCAAGGCCAGAGAGACCACAATTCCAAGCGCAAAGGCGGTTAGCAGAGAGAATTTGCGAGCTTCCAGCACACGGTTACGGTTACCGGCGCCGTGGTTGAAACTGATAATCGGCTGTGCGGACTGCGAGATCGCGTTTCCGGTCATAAAGATGAACGGCATAATGTAGCAGGCGATGGAAAACGCCGCCACACCGTCTTCTCCTAAATATTTCATAAACACATAGTTTCCCACGAATATAAGTATCGAGATGCTGATCTCGCCAAGGAAAGCAGACAGTCCGAGACGAAACTGGTACCACAGGTTGCGCAACGACAGGCAAAGGCTTTTCCACGACATCTTCAATGGGTAGAGTCTCATTGTCTTGGACAGGAACAGTATGTAAAACAGCACCATAAGGCCTCCGGTCCAGCATCCGATCGAGGTGGCGACGGCGACTCCTTCAAGTCCTTTGTCAAGGATGAACAGGAACACATAGTCCAGCACGACATTCACGATGGATGGAATCGCCGCAGCTGCGGAAGCGTACTTCGGCGAGCCGTCCAGACGGATGATCAACAGTCCGACCGACTGGAGGAACAATGCGCAGAATGCGTAGGAAAGCCATTTCTGATAGTCAAGGACGTACGGCAGAAGTCTGTCCGATGAGCCGAGAAGATAGGCACTCTTGGTGCTGTGGCTCTGGACCAAAATCGTCAGGGCCACAGTGACAAGCACACCGAAAATCAACGTCTGTGTCATATTGATGCGTGCCGCCTTCTCGTTGCCTTGGGATAGATGGACGGAAGAAACGACCGAGCAGCCGATGCCGAACAGCATCCCTAACCCGGTCATAATCATCCAGAAAGGTGCGAATATATTGACGGCGGCGAGCGCGTCGCTCCCCACCCCGTGGCCGACAAACACCCCGTCGATGGTCGTCATCACTGCCATACAGGCCATCCCTATCAATGTAGGAATGAATATTTTTCTGAAGAGTCCCGGAATGCTGTCGGAACCGAAATCGATGGCGTCTCTTTTCATCTTTAAGTTTATTACATTTCCTAATCGGGCTGCAAAGATAGGCCAAATATATTCAGATAAAGAATTTTTGTGAAGTTCGGGAATAAGTGGGCGTTATAGTTTCCCTTTCCGGCGCATCACTATGTAAACAGTGACGCAGATGATGACGGAGAGAAGCGAGCCGGCCGGAGATGCAAGGCCCATCGGGAAGAGCGTGCCGGGATATTCAATGGAAGTCAGATAGGACAAAGGGATGCGGGCGCACGTGATTGATATGACGTTGTGTATGAACGAGATGATGGAATAGCCGCAGGCGGTGAAGAAGCCGCTGAAGCAGAAATGTATGCCGGCGAATATGCAGTCCCACACGTAACCTTTTAGGTACTGGCCTCCAAGGGTGATGACACTGCTGTCGCTCGTGAATATTCTTACGGCATATTCAGGGATGAATTGGAGAATCACTGAGGCCACGGTGCCGAATCCCACCGCGATCGCTATTGAATATTTCATTGTCTTTCTGGCCCTTTCAGGCTTTTTCGCCCCGATGTTCTGCGCCGCCATCGCCGAGACGGTCGCCAGCATCGCTGAAGGGACGATGAATAGCAGTCCGATGAATTTTTCCACTATTCCGACCGCCGCCGCATCGTTCAATCCCCTGCCGTTCGCGATCACCGTGATGGCGATGAACGCGATTTGGATGAAGCCGTCCTGGAGCGCGATTGGCACGCCGGTTTTGAGGATGCCTGCCATCGTGCGCCGTTCAGGCCTTAGGTCTTGGCGTGTTATGCTCATCTGGGACTTCTTTTTGATCATTATCGCCGCGACGATGACGCTGACAGCCTGTGACAAGGTCGTGCCGAGTGCCGCGCCCGTCGCTCCCATTTTGAAATGACCTATGAATATGTAGTCGAGCGCGATGTTTACCACGCAAGCCACAATCACGAAATACATCGGACTTTTCGAGTCGCCGAGACCTCTGAATATGGATGCGATGATGTTGTAGGCTATGATGAACGGGATGCCGATGAAGCATGTTCTTAGATAGTCTATTGTGCCTTTGACAGCTTCTTGCGGAGTGTCTATTAGGTTGACAATGCCTTTGTTAGCTGCTAATAGTATGGCTGTTGTGATGATAGCGACGATGGTGAACAGCGTGAATGTGTTGCCGATGGTTCTTGCCGCGTTTTCCCTGTCGCCCGCGCCTATCGCCCTTGCTATCCGTACCGTCGTGCCCATCGCAAGGCCGATGATGACGACGGTGAACATATGCATTATCTGCGCGCCGTTGGACACCGCCGTCGTGCTGGCGACATCGCAGTATTGCCCTATGACGAACAAATCCGCCAATCCGTAGAGGATCTGCAGGAAATATGACATCATATATGGCAGCGAAAACTTCCGGATGTTGCCGAGAATGCTGCCTTGGGTGAGGTCATTCTGAGCCATAGAGTAGATTTTGCGGTGCAAAGATAGCGAGTTTGGTGTGAGTTTTCACGAGTTTGTCGGTTATTCCTTGAATATGTTGGGGAATGTTGATAAATTTGTCTTTTGTTGTCGCTTCGGTGGAGGGCTTTGGGGTCCATTGTTAAGTAAGTTGGGAGATTAGTCCCTGAGCCCGTCGAAGGGACGTAAAAGAACAGATATGCTCAACATAGAAGACACGATCTGCGCCCCCGCCACCGTCCCCGGAACCGGTGCCATAGCCATCATCAGGATGAGTGGAAGAGATTCCTTCTCCATAACTGATAAAGTGATAAGATGCAAGGGTGGTAATATTTCAGACACTGAAGGTTACAGGCTTAAATATGGAGTCGCGCTCGAAGCCGATGGAACCGATCTGGACACCGTCTTGGTAAGCGTGTTCCGTGCCCCGCATTCCTACACCGGAGAGGACTCCGTTGAGATATCCAGCCACTCCTCAAAGTACATTGTGGAAAGGCTCCTGCAACGCTTGGTCGATTGTGGTGCCCGCGTCGCCGGTCCTGGAGAATTTACCCAAAGGGCTTTTGTAAATGGCAAGATGGATCTTGCTCAGGCCGAAGCCGTTGCCGATGTGATTTCCGCGCAGAGCGAAGCAGCGCACAAAGTAGCATTCAGTCAGTTGAAAGGCGGCTTCTCCAAAGAGTTGAAAACCCTCAGGGAGGAGCTTCTGAAAATGACTTCCCTGCTTGAATTAGAGTTGGATTTCAGCGAGGAGGATGTCGAGTTCGCCAGCAGATCCGAACTGTCCTCCCTGCTTGATGGAACACTTGCACATATTCATTCGCTGACCGATTCCTTCCGCTACGGCAACGCACTTCGCAATGGAGTCCCGGTCGCCATAGTCGGTGCCGTCAACGCCGGCAAGAGTACCCTCCTGAACGCTCTCCTTCGTGACGACCGTGCCATCGTCTCCGACATCGCCGGCACCACCCGTGACACCATCGAGGAGACAATGACCATCGATGGCACATTGTTCCGTTTTATCGACACCGCCGGTCTCCGCGAAACCTCAGATGAGGTCGAAAAGATCGGCATTTCCCGCTCGTATAAGAAGATGAACGAGGCCTCGATCGTCCTTGCCCTGCTTGATGTCACCGCCTCCGAAGAAGAAAACGAGTATTCGATTTCTGACATAGTCTCAAATCTGGATGTAAAGTCACAAAAGTTGATCGTTCTGCTGAATAAAGTGGATGTTTTGGGTAATAACATTAATGTTAGCCTAATCAACAATTCTGTTTCTAATCCTAATGAAAAGGTAGTTAAGTTATATATTTCCGCCAAGACTGGTTTCGGTCTTGATGAATTGCGCAAACTGTTGTCCGACTCCCAAAAGTCCGCAACTTTGGATTCTGACCAGACAATCGTCACCAACCTAAGGCACTACCAAGCCCTGATGAAAGCGTCCGAATCCCTCGAAAACGTCAAACGTTCCCTCACCGCCGGCCAGACCCCCGACCTCCTCTCCGAAGACCTCCGCCAAGCCCTCCACCACCTCGGCACCATCCTCGGCGAAGTCACCACGGACGAGGTGCTGGGGAATATTTTCGAGCATTTTTGCATCGGAAAATGACATTGTCTAACAAATTGATTATCAACGATTTGCTTAGTTCTGCACATTTCGAAAAAGTGCTGATTTTCGTATTGATTTTCAATTAAAATTTAGCGAATATCAATAATTCTAAGAGTGAATTTCTGTTTTAGCTATTATCATTGATCATTTTTGAACCACATTTGAACCACGAGTACTTTTTGACTTCTTTATTTAGCTTTTAACGAATATGTTAACCGACTGATTTATAACTATTTGAATATTCGCTTAGACATTATTACTGAATTTCCAGAGCAGAATTTGCAAAAGATGTCTCAGAGGAGATTGTAGAGCCTATTCTCCAATATCTTTTTCACCGCTACACGGTGTTATATTCAACATCCCGTTCCATATTTGGGTGAATTAATACCAAATTATATGAAACGGAAACAATCTTTGATTGGCGGACTGGACAGGATACTGTCTGTCCGTGAAGCATCCGATCTGCTGTCAATTCCAGTAGAAGAGTTGCTTAAGTTCTATGCTGGCCAGCGTGAGATATCGCTGAGTAATCTCTTGAAAAGGATCTGTCGATCCAATCCCATCTACCACTTCCCCATCATCGGCGAACCGACTTATACTCTTAAAGGCGTCATGGACGCAACGGGGAAAGGCCGTTCATGGTCGTTGTTCTTCTTGGAGAGAAACTGTGTCCGGACTTGGTGCGTGGGAGTGCATTATCTATACGCCAGAGTAGATGTCGGCAACGCGTGGAGAAAAGAGTCCATCATGTGGGACGAATGGATTCCGCTCCTCCAGGTCCCCGGTGTATATGGGTTGGATATCCGGGTAGTTCTGCAACAGATCGCAAACGGAGTCGTCCATGTACGTCCCGGGCAGAGAGAACAGCTTGTTTCACGTAAAGACATCAAGACGCTATGGAAGAGAATGGCAGAGTAAGCGTCAAGAAGGTTGAGAGACCAGACGGCATGACAGAGTATTCGCTCGAATACATACCGCCTATTATGATTTCTGAAGGTAATTACCTGAAAGAAGAGCACTTGAACCTGGCTGTTTACACCAAACCTTGCAATGATGTCGAACGACATTTCAATGAGACCGTCGAGGTCATTGTCGAGGAGATCCGCTGCTTCCGGTACATCTAATCCGTCAAGAAGGATTTCTCCTTCCTTTCGCTGAACAAGAATGTAGACGTGATTGGATACTTTGAAAGTCACGGGCCTATAAAAGAAAGGAGTGTTATGCGGCCGTCAAGACATTCAAGGAGTTCTGCAACAACTCGTGCAGGTTCGGAGATGTCACAGTGGCATTCATGACGGCTTACAGGGAGTATCTCTTGAAGTCCAAGAAAGCCGACGGCAGCCGCCGCTATTCAAACAATACGGCCTCAGGTTATCTCAAAAACATCAAGAGGCTATTGCGAATCGCTTACGCAGACCACATAATTGATTTCGACCCTACTGAGGAGATTGAAGGAATCAAGTGGGATCATACGTGCAAGCGGGAGAGACTGACCAGCAAGGAGATTGAGGCGATCAAGTTTGCCCCATTCAAGGATGGTGAGGTCAAGAAGGCTGTCCGATTCGATATCGCGTCCGGTCTTAGGAGAGCCGATTTGCTGGCTCTAAGATGGGAAAATCTGGAAAGAGAGAAGCGACGTTATTACATGAATATCATCATCAAGAAAACGAGGAATAACGTCCGTATTCCGCTTTCCAAGGAGGCCGTTTCCATTTTGAGACCGATCCGGAAGAAGGGTGCCATCTTCCCTACCCTTTCGCCGTACATACTCAATCATAAAGTTCCGCTTCTGATGGAGGCCGCCGGCATCGACAAGCATATCACCTTCCACTGCTTCAGGCACACATTCGCCATGCAATTGCTGGACAAAGGTGTCGATATCCCAACTATCGCTTTCTTCTTGGGTCATAAGTTCCTAGGTAGTTCCTTGACTTACCTTCATTGCACCAAAGAGCATCTTGAAGAGGTCATTGCGAAACTTGAGAGATAATATGAAAACTGCCGCCATCTCCTCCGGGATGACGGCAGTCCCATTGATTAGATTCTCTCTTAGTTCCGTATGGCAATATACCCGCTCTCATCAATCATATCCGAGCCCTTCTTCGAGAAAAGGAACTGATAGAGTTTGTAAGCCATACTCTCATGGTCTTCCGTCTTTCGGACAGCAGCGTAAATACTGGATACAAACGGATAATTGTTGGCTCTTAATGATTCCTTGGTGGGAGCCACTCCGTCAATGGAAATCATATCAACCCGCATCAGATCGCGCACCATCGCCGTGCAGTAGAAGAACGGAGTGTAGCCGATACCAAATTCATCATTCTCAAGTTGCAAGTACGGGGATGCCATCTGTGAACCGATGATTTCATACATATAGGTCTCTTCTGTCCCGTCAATCATTTTCAGTCCATCCATAACCAAGGTTTCCATCTTCTCCTGACTGCCGGAATCGGCGTTTCGGATGTACGGGGTGATGGTATGGTCAACACCTCCGACCTCCTTCCAGTTGGTTATCTCCCCGGTATAGATCTTCCGCACCTGGTCTGCTGTCAGATTCTTGACAGGGTTCTTTGGGTTGACGATGAACACCAGTGCATCGATGGCCAGCGGAGCCGTCTCCAGCTCTACGCCCAATTCTGCTGCAGAGGCCTTCTCATTCCTGGAGATATCACGGCTAGCGATTATCACGTCTGACTTGCCCTCTATGAGATTCATATAGGCTCCGTGCGTGCCGCTGCAGAGATTCTTACTCTGATAATCGTTCAGAGAGAATGGCGCTTTTTCAGAGTACAGATCCGGATTAATTACATAGACCCTTCCCCCCAACCAGTCCTGTTCCCATTTGTATGGAACCCCAAGCAGCTTGTAGGCCACGAGGTCTCGTGCCGGCTTTGTGCTTGTGGAGCAATCCGTCAGCGGCCACTCTTCCAGCTTGATGTCCTTCAGGTCGCCTTCTGGATTACCGATGCCGTTACATCCGCCCAGCATCGCGACAAGGGCCGTAAAGCATATTATTCTTTTCAAATTCATTCTCATACCAATATAACTCTGGACTCCCTCAAATCTTGCGTCCAAAGTGGACAAAGATCTTAACGTCCATAGCCTTCCCATCCTTCACAACGTCCCCAATCTTCGTTCTTTCCAGCAGGAAGCCGTTTTTCTCCAATACTCGGGCTGATGCAAGGTTCTCCGGAAACACCTCGCCGTCGATGCGCTCAAGCGCCAGATCCCGATAAGCAATCCCGCAGATCTGCCTTACGGCCTCGGTGCCGATACCTTTCGACCACCAAGGTGTCAGGATCATATATCCGATTTCTCCAACGTTGCGCTCCTCTTCGGCCTTCCTCTCCACGGAAATGCTGCCGATCAGTTGGTCATCGGCCCAGATGGACCGCCATACGCCATCCTTGCCTTCATTCTCTGCAACCTTTCCCAGCCACCAGTCCGCATCGGCCTCCGTGTATGGGTGTGGCAGTCGGTCCGACAAGAAAGTCCTGTCCACGGCATTGCACAGTGCGATCAGAGATTTACGGTCATTTGCGGCCCAGGTATGAAGGGAAATAGTCATTGTTAGTCCGGCTGATAATCAGGAATCTGTGGTTTATACGGGTTTAATCAATCCTGCATCCACAAAAGCATCGAAGGTGTTCATTGCACCACCATGTTCAACAATCTTCCTGTTGAATACTTTGTCGATGTCCACGCCTGTAATCTCTATGATTTTGTTGGTTGGTGTTATTCCGATGAATTCGCCTCCATGCGTGCCCCTCATGATTATCTCAGAAATAACGGTATCGCCATCTTCATATTGGCGGATGATATTAACAGAATAATCGGGATACGTCTTCCTGATGGAAATCAGATGCTGCCGCATTCCTTCAATGCCGATAGGCGTTCTTTGGGAACCGCTCACCTGTACACAATCTTCTGCCAAATAAGCCGGAAGCTCTTCCAGCTTATGTTGTGAAACGATCACCTCATAAAAGTATTTTACAATCTCCTTGTTACACATGATTCTCCTTCACAACTCGATTAATCGACCACTAAGATACGGATTTATACTGATATTGGCCATAAGGCTGGTTACACAGCAATCGTTTTTCCCTGAATTCTTGCTTGTATTATGATTTTAGTTTATATTTGCGGTAAATAATACCGCGATGGCGACAAAAATAAAGAATATCCTTGACTTGGTCCCCCGGGATTCGGTGCTGTTTTCCTCCTGGTTGGTGGCACAGGGAATCGACCGGAAGGAGCAGTCGCTGTATGTGCGCAGCGGCTGGCTGGAAAGGATCGCCCAGGGAGTTTACAAGATAGCCGGGAGCAGTCCCACCCTGTACGGCGCTGTGGCCTCGTACAACAGCCAGCTGGGCAAGGCCTGCCACGTGGGGGCCTCCTCCGCGCTGGACCTCCGGGGATATTCGCACTTCGTGTCGATGGGCAAGCCCTCCGCCTACCTCTTTACCGACAAGGAAGCCCGTCTTCCGGGCTGGTTCGGCTCAGTGCAGTGGGATATGACGGTGAAGTACTTCACCACTTCCATCTTCGGCGGAGACACCGGACTGGAGACCTATGACTACAACGGCGCGCAGCTGCTTATCTCTGGTCCGGAACGTGCGTTCATGGAATGCCTGCACCTCTCTCCGGAGCAGTTCTCCCTCCTGGACAGCTTCTACGTCATGGAAATGATGACGACCCTCCGTCCGGCCATCGTCCAGCAACTGCTGGAGAAATGCACTTCCATCAAGGTGAAACGGCTCTTCCTGTACATGGCGGAGAAAGCCGGCCACAGTTGGCTCCGCGCCCTGGACCTCTCCAAGGTGGATCTCGGCAAAGGCATCAGGAACATTTCCGCCACCGGTCGCTTTGACAGCAGATATCAGATAATCATCCCCACAGAACTTGCCGACTATGAATAGAGAATATGCAGAGAAAGTGGAAGTCCTCCTGAAGCTCCTTCCCATCGTGATGGACGAGAAGGTCTTCGCCGTCCACGGCGGATCGGCCATCAACCTCTTCGTCCGGGACCTGCCCCGATATTCGGTCGACATAGACCTCACCTACCTCCCCCTTGAGGGCAGGGAGGAGAGTCTTGAACATATCAACGCCCACCTGACGAACATCTCCGGCAAGGCGAAACGCGCCTTCCGTGGCATGCACGTCGTCCCCAAGCTGGCCGCCGGCAAGCTCCTCTGCGAATACCAGGGGAAGCAGGTCAAGGTCGAAGTCAACCTGATCAAGCGCGGCATCATCGGCGGTGACGTCCAGACCGCCATCCCGTTGTGCAAGAAGGCCCAGGAGGAGTTCGGTCTGTACTGCGA